>SDGW01000896.1_pt1 | contig 12334 bp, 9 predicted proteins | sample 2873831 | NCBI WGS metagenome assembly SDGW01 (sample SAMN08132700, study PRJNA421101) | hypersaline lake metagenome | isolation source: celular fraction 0.22 microns magnesium sulfate-rich crust from ephemeral... | place: Spain: Penahueca Lagoon, Toledo | collected 2011-07
GTCCTCGCTGGAACTCGTCGAGACGGCATTGAGTCGGATCGAGGCGACCGGCGCGTTGAACGCGTTCGTCACGGTTATCGCGGAGCCGGCCCGCGAGCGCGCTCGTGCGGCCGACCAGGCGGCCGCTCGCGGCGAGGATCTCGGCCCGCTCCACGGCGTGCCGGTTGCGATCAAGGACCTCCGAAGCCGGAAAGCCGGCGTTCGAAACACGATGGGGCTCGCACCGCTGGCGGACAACGTCGCCGACGAGGACTCAATCTCGGTCGAACGGCTGGAAGCCGCTGGCGGAGTCATCGTCGGGACCACCAACACGCCAGCCCTCGGGCACACCATCAAGACGGAGAACCGCCTCGTCGGCGCGACACCGTCGCCGTTCGATCAGGACCGGTCCGCCGGGGGCTCCTCCGGCGGCTCGGCGGCCGCACTCGCGGCAGGGACGGTACGACTCGCGACCGGGTCGGACATCGGCGGATCGCTCCGAGTGCCAGCGTCCTGCTGTAACGTCATCGGCCTGAAGCCGACGTTCGGACTCGTCCCCGAGCGCGTCCCGAGCGACGGGTTCAGCACCCATTCGCCGTTCTTCGTGAGTGGGCCGATGGCCCGGACTGCCGAGGACGTCGCCGTGCTCCTCGACGTCCTCGCGGGCCAGGACAGCCGCGACCCGTTCAGTGTGCCCTGTCCCGAGGCGGACTACGTGGGGGCGACCGACCGGCCGACCGACGACCTCTCGATTGCGTATAGCCCGAACCTTGACCTCCAACCGGTCGCACCGGACGTCCGTGCGACGGTCGACGCCGCCGTCGGTGACCTCGCGGCTGCTGGCGCGACCGTCGAGACCGTGGACGTCTCGCTCCCGCCGTACGAGGAGCTGTCGATGGCGTACGTCGAACAGGTGGGCGTCTTTTTCCGCGCGTTCGCCCAGCAACTCGCGGACCACTACGAGATCGACTTCGAGACGGCGGACGTCGAGGAGACGGTCCGGTCGACGATCGCACTCGGCGAGGGGACGGACGCGACTGCCGAACGACTGGCAAACGTGCCTCGGACGGCCGCGTACGACGCCATTCAGGACGCCCTCGCCGGCTCCGACGTGCTCGTGACGCCGACGCTTACGGTCCCACCGTACAGCAAGCACCTCGCCGACGGCTACCCGACGGAGATCGACGGGCAGTCGGTGCTGGGCGTCCCGACCGACGTGATGCTGACGTGGGTGTTCAACCTGACCGGCCATCCTGCGGCGTCAGTCCCCGCCGGATTCACCGATGACGGGCTCCCTGTCGGACTGCAGATCATCGGAGAGAGGTTTGCTGAGACGGATATCCTGAGCGTCACCGCGGCGCTCGAACGCGTCCGACCCTGGATCGAGCAGTATCCCGAGACCTGCTGACGCGAGAAGTGTGTGCGCTGTAGCGATTGTCGAAGCCAGGAGCCAGCGAGAGAGAATGCCGAGCTGCTGGTGTCCAAAACGACAGAACCAACCACAGGTACCGGAGCCGCAGACGATAGCCGCTACCTGGCCGGCACCCACAGACCGATCTGAGAGACGAGCAGCTACAGCGTGGACGAATTGTTAGCTGAATGATGTAAGGGTCCCGTCCCAGTTCGGATCTACTTCAACAGGAGTCATATTATTTATAGATTTCCCCGAATATTATAGGTTGACAACCTGATAATACGCTTATCAATATACCCGGACGTGTTTATCGTAGAGGATGAAGTCAGGAGAAGGAGATGGGAACAGTATCGACCAGGGCTACGACGAGGTCGGTAGAGGAGAGTCGTCTCCTTCAGAAATTCGCCCGGGAGGTTCACCGCAGAATGGTCACACAGAGTCATCTCTCTTCTCGATCGTCGAGACGCTCCCGTCACAGACAGCTATCCTGGACGAGACAGGAGAGATCATCTATACCAACACTGCGTGGCGAGAATTCGCCGCCGAGAACGGACATGAAGAGTCCCCGGGTATGGTCGGCGTGGACTACTTATCTGTGTGTGAAGACAGTGAGTCCGACTCTGCCAGGCACGCGTCCGAGGGACTGCGCGCTCTGTTGGACGGCGAGCGTCGGGAGTTCACGATCGAATATCCGTGTCACTCCCCGACGGAAAAGCGTTGGTTCGAGTTACAGGCGACACGATTCCAGGCCAACGGTGACACGTATCTGCTTCTCGTCCACGTCGAAATCACCGACCGCAAACTCGCGATAACGCAGATAAACCAATTACTCGACACCCTGAATACCACCATTCAGGACCTTCTCGCGGTCGACTCAGAGCAAGCCGTTGCGGACATCACGGCGAGAACGCTCACGTCGTTGTTCGAGTCCGTGGTTGGCGTCGTGTACTACTACGACGAGTCGAACCACGCTCTCGAACCCAGGGCGAAAACTCGAGCGGCCGCAACCGTCACCGAGGAGTGGCCGACAATCTCAGACACGGACAGTATCATCTGGCAGACCTTCGCGACGCAGACGCCCGAACGAGTCCAGACGGACTCGACCAACCCAGCGACGCCGATAACTGGTGACTTTTACCTGCCGATCGGTTCCCACGGGGTGATACTGCTGTCCTCGAACAGGGAAACCGATTGCCAAGAACGGGAGGTCGAAATCCTCACTGCGCTGGCAGCGAGTGTCGAGACCGTCCTGGATCGATTGCGTGCACGACAGACGCAATCGAATCATGATCGAGTCGTCGAGAAGAAAGAAGACCACATGCAGCGGCTGCAGTCCTTGCTACAACTGGTCTGTGACCTCACGCAGGAAACCATCACGGGCATGACCCAGAGGACTGTCGAAGAAGCGGTTTGTGAGACACTCGTCTCGGCGGACCTATTCGAAGTGGCGTGGATCGGGAACGTCGACGAACAAACCGACGCCCTCGTCGCGCGAACGTGGGCCGCTGCTGGAGAGCGGCATCCAGAAGGAGTGCTCCCGGACGGCACCGCCGACGAAACTCACCCAGCAATGCACGTGCTCGAGACAGGGGTCATGGACACCTGTCGAAATTTCACCGCTGGAGACGTGTCCTACTGGGAGTCGAAAGCGCTCGAATACGGGTTTCACGCCTGCTGTGCAGTCCCGCTCGTCTATCGCGGCTGGACACATGGCGTCTTAACACTGTATGCAGACGATGAAACAGCGTTCGAGGGGCCAATCAAGGAGGTACTCGAAGAACTGGTCGGTCCGTTGATCGCTCATGCATTGAGTGCGCAGAACCGCAAACGGGAGCTGATGTCAAATCAGACGACAGAATTGACGCTGAGCCTCTCGAACAACTGCCTTCCGTCCATCGCGCTGTCTCGCCAGTTGGACTGTACGTTACGGGTGCAGCGGGTCGTCCCGCGTTCCGAGCAGCCAGTCGTGATCTCGTATGCAGTGGAGGGAGCAGCACCGAAACGTGCGGTATCGGTTGCGCGCGATCTCAGAGGGGTCGAGGACGCACGGGTGGTAGACGATGACTCGATCCAGTTGACGCAATCGATCTGTCTCAGCGAGTTGCTGGCAGAGTATGGATGCCAGCTCCGGACGTTCGAGTCCGACGAGACCGGTGCACGAGCCACGATTAGCATTCCAGGAGTCGTCGATAGCAATCAGGTAGTCGCGATCATCGAGGAATCCTATCCCGGCACGGAGTTACTTGCAAAGCGAGGGGACAGGACGGTCAGCGATTCTCGGTCACCTGAGACGCTTCTCGATGAGGCTCTTACCGACCGGCAGCGGGAGGTGCTCGAAGCGGCGTTCGACGCTGGATACGTCGCCCAACCACGCAAAGCGAGCGGGCAACAAATCGCTACCCAGCTCGGGATCACACAGCCGACGTTCAACCAGCACTTCTGGACTGGCCTTCAGCGGTTGCTGAATCTGTTGCTCGCAGATGACTAGGAGGCGTTTGGCAACCGACGCCGTCCCTCGTTTCGACCGAGACGTGACGGCTCCGTCGCCACGACCTATCTCTATTGGTATTCTAGCCTAGATTTCCTTTCCACATAGAGATTATATAGATTACACATTCGCCAGTACAGTACTCTGTAATGTCGGCAGAGGCCACCCCTCAAACTGACGCGGCAGCGAGAAGAGGACGACCAACGACGGTCACTATCGAGACAGATCGACTGAACGGCTTGACGCACACCAGTGGCCGGTCGCTGGATGCAGGGTGGGTGAGAGAGGAATGACTGGACAACAGACACAGCCACACCGGGTCGAACTGTACTCCCGGACGATACTCTCAGAGCAGGTGAGGCGTCGATACAATCAGGTGGCGGCCCGACTCAGCACGCTCGCGAGGAACGAACACTTCGGGGAGGTAGAGACGATCAACTGGCGTCAGCGAGTGCCGGTCGAGGAGGACTGTTTCGAGCGCTATCACTACGATCTGTTCGAAACCTGGGCCACGGAGACAGACGTCAGTCTGGAACCGTTTTTCGACACGCGTCAGTGTTACTCCAAGGAGACCGGTGAGCGGGGCACCTTCCTGGTCATGCCGGTGATGAGCCTGGCGATCTATCGTGACGACGCCCTGCAGACGGTGTACCCACACACGACGGCCAACGGCAGCCAGTCAGTGATGAACGGCCTGGAGATGCTCGAAACCAGCCACAATCAGGAGTACAACACTGAAAGCGCCGTCATATGATTCCGATCTGTATTCGGGAGGTCATGACGTCCCCTGCGGAGACGATCCCTCCAGACGCCAGCATCGAGGAGGTCGGTCGGCTGTTACGGGACCGCGAGATCGGCTCGGTCGTCGTTTCGGAGGGACAGACGGTTACCGGGATGGTGGAACAGGCTGATGTACTCGAGTGCGCGCTGGAGGGAACGGACCTCGCGACGACGACCGTGCACGAAGTCATGACAGCCGATCCGCCCACGGTCACCGCCGCAACACCCCTGCAAGAGGCGACGGGCGTGTTCCAGTCCCACGGGCAAAAACGAGTCCCTGTGACAGACGAGGGGAGTATTGTCGGCGTCCTCACCATGACCGACGTCGCGAGCTACGTTCCACAGCTCAATCAGAGAGCCGACGCCAAGAGCGAGGTCGAAACGGCGATCCACCCCGGAGTCCACGAGACGGCGTACGATCGCGTCGACTGGGAGTTCACCGACGACGGCGAGATACCCGACGCGATCGAGCAAGGAGAGACGTTCCAGTTCGAGAAGACGATTACGGACGCCGACGTGTCCGCGTTCGCAGAGGCGACCGGCGACACGAACCGTCTCCACCTCGACGACGCGTTCGCAACCGACACCCGATTCGGGAACCGTATCGTCCACGGCATGTTGCTGGCTGGCGTCATCAGCGCGACGCTCGCACGGCTCCCAGGGACAGTCATCTACCTCTCGCAGAATCTGCAGTTCCAGCGACCGGTGACGATCGGGGAGACAGTGAGCGCGGCAGTCACCGCAGCGGAAGCACACGGGGACGACCGCTGGCGATTCGAGACGACCATTTTCGACTCGGGCAGGGACCCCGCCATCGACGGCGAAGCCACCGTACTGGTCCAGGAGTGAGAGCCGCAGGCATCCCCGTGATCCACGATCACGATGTGTTCGGTCGGGCGCGACGAGCGTGTCCTCGGCAGTCGGCACTCCCCTCGGTTCAGCAACGTGACGACAGGCTCGTCGCCCCGACCTATCTCTATTGGTGCACTTGCCAGCGGTCCCTATCCACCTAGTAGTTGGTAAGTTTACAGATCACCCGGTAGATAAGAGTGTGATGTCGTCAGAAGCAGCCCCCCAGACTGAGACCACGGAGAGCATCGAGCAAACGGAGACGGTCACTATCGAGAAGGACCGACTGATCGAACTCCAGAGTTCGACCCAGGAGTTGGTGTCGGCTGCCGAGCAGATCTCGGAGAGCACTGACGAGATCAACGGCGTTGCCGCCGAACAGGCGGAGAACATGTCGGAGGTGGCACAGGAGATTTCGACGCTCAGCGCGACCGTCGAGGAGATCGCCTCCAGTGCGGAGGAGGTGAGCGCGGAGAGTACCAAAGCACGCGAACTCACCGTCGAGAGCCAGAACGCTGCCGACGACGCGATCGACGCCATGAACGCCGTCGACGAAGCCGCCAGTGATGTCGCAGACGACATCAGCGACCTTCGGGAGGACGTGGACCAGATCGACGACGTCGTGAACGTCATCCAGGACATTGCCGATCAGACGAACCTGCTCGCCCTGAACGCCTCCATCGAGGCCGCCCGGGCCGGCGACGCAGGGGACGGGTTCGCGGTCGTCGCCGACGAGATCAAGTCGCTCGCCGAAGAGACGCAGGATCAGGCCGTCGATATCGAGGAGATGGCGAGTCGCATCAAATCCAACACCGACGAAACCGTCAACAGCATCGACCACGCCAACGAGCGCATCGAGGAGGGGCTCGGAAAGGTCGATAACGCCCTGGAGAGCCTGAACGAGATCGGTGAGGCCGTCGACGAGGTCGACACTGGCATCGAGGAGGTCGCGAATGCCACCGACCAACAGGCGGCCAGTACCGAAGAGGTCGCCTCGATGACCGATCAGGCGAACGACCGAGCACGGTCGATGGACGACGAAATCGCCGAACTGGCTGCTGCCAACCAGGAACAGACCGCCAAAGTGACCGAGATCTCGAATATCGTCGAATCGTTCAGGGACGAAGTAAACACCGACACCGCAACGGGTGACTGACGATGACCCACGACGAAACGCAGGTGCTCACGTTCTCCCTCGGCGAGGAGCAGTACTGCGTCGATATCGATTACGTCGCCGAGATCGTCGACAGCCAGGACGTCACCTCGGTTCCCAATGCCAACAGCCACATCAAGGGCGTCACTGATCTCCGTGGCCAGACCACGACGATCGTCGATCCCAGTGAGCTCCTGAATATCGATGCTGATGAGTTGCGAACCGACGGTGGACGGACGCAGAACCGAATCATCGTCCTCGATGCGGACAGCCTCGGCGCCGAGACGACGACCGGCTGGCTCGTCTCAGACGTCAACGAAGTGTTGCAGGTAGCCGAGGAATCGGTCGACGTCGAGAGTATCGGCGATACTGACCTCCTGCGGGGCCTCCTCAAAGAGGACGAGGAGTTCACGCTCTGGCTCGACCCGGACGAGTTCACTGCCTAACCGCGCAGTCGGAGAGAGAGGAGACCGCTTGCGGCCCCACGGAAAGAGAGTATGCCGAAAACACCACACACGACCGATGCGCCGTCTGAAGCGCGTGAGAGGGGCGAGCCGATCCGGATCCTCTACGTCGAGGACGACCCCGACGTCACCGAGCTGACGGTCTCCTGTCTCGAACGGGAGGACGACCGGTTCACGGTCGAGACTGCCCCGAATGCCACGGCTGGACTGGAGCAGCTCACCAGTGACGTCGACTGTCTCGTGAGCACCGACGACCTGCCCGATATGACCGGTCTCGAGTTTCTCGAGATCGTCCGCGAGACACGTCCCGATCTCCCGTTCGTTCTGTTCACCAGGGACGGATCGGAAGCGGTCGCCAGCGACGCCATCTCGGCCACGATGACCGAGTCCCTGCAGCGAGGGGCCGGCACGCAACAGATCGACGTCCTGGCGGACCGGATCGCAGACCTCGTCGAGCACCACCGGGCACAGGCGAGACTCGAGTGGCAGACCGAACGATGCAAGACCGTCGTCACGAACGACCCGCTCGGCGTGTTCATGCTCGACGCCGACGGCGTGTTCATGCTGTCCCAGGGACGGCGACTTGGCAAACTCGGCTTCGAGCCCAGCGAGGTCGTCGGAAAATCGGTGTCCGAGGTGTGCGCGGACTGTGACGACGTCGTCGCCGCCGCCGAGCGCGCGCTCACTGGGGAGCCAGCAACGGCAATCCACGAGTTCGAGGGGACGCTCCTCGAGACGGTCACCCATCCCCTGGGGAACGATGACGGGAGTGTCAGGGCCGTCATCGGCGTCGTGATCGAGATCACCGAGCACACGGAATACGATCACGGCGTAGAAGCGGAACGGCAGTACCTTCGAGACGCATTCGAACACCTGCCACAGCCGATGGTCGAACTCGACTACGAGGGTGACCAGCCGGTCGCGAAACGGGTCAACTCGGCGTTCGAGGAGGTGTTCGGCGACGACGCCAACGTGGTGCTCGGTGAGTCACTCGACACACGCGTCGATCCCGGAGAGCAACAGGAAACCGCCACAGACAGCGACCGTGCGGAGACGACGGGCCAGCTCGTGTCCGAAGAGGTCACTCGGCAGACACCCGATGGGGACCGGGAGTTCCGCCGCCACATTGCCGTCAGCGACGACGGTTCGAAGGCGTTCGCCGTGTACACGGACGTCACCGACTGCGATCTCCAGAGCGCCAGACTGGCCCGGCGATCGGAGCTGTTCAACGTGCTCACTCGCGTCCTCCGTCACAATCTCCGGAACGACATGGCCGTCATCCGCGGGTACCTGACCGAACTCCAGAAACGGATCGACAGCCAGTGTGGTCTCTGCGACGCCATCCTTGACGCAACGGACGACCTGCTCAACCTGAGTGAGACCGTCCGCGAACTCGACGCGATCGTCAGGGCAGACTTCGATCGCCAACAGATCGACCTCGTCTCGCTCTGCCGCAGTGTCATCACGAGCGTCGAACAGGAGTATCCGTCAGCGTCGTTCTCACTAGACGGCCCGGAAACAGTGACGATCGTCACAACCCTCGCCGTCCGGCGAGCGATCGAGGAACTGGTCCGGAATGCTGCCAAGCACGCGGGAACCAATCCCCAGGTGACGGTCTCGCTCGAACCAACAGCGGACGAGGTCACCGTGAGTGTGACAGACAACGGTCCCGGCCTCCCGAAGCCGGAACGGGAGGTCCTGAGTGACGGGACGGAGACGCCCCTCGAGCACGAGACCGGACTCGGCCTCTGGTTGGCCAACTGGATCGTCACTGATACTGGGGGAGCCATGGAAACCGAAGTCAGCGCCGATGGCACGCGCGTGATCCTTTCGCTTCCCCGCGACCCGAGCGCGACCGACCACTCCAACGCACGGACGACGACACACCAGTTGTATCGCGACCAGGACCGATTTAAAGCGGTCTTCGAGGAGTCGTTCGACGGAATGGTGATCTTCGACGACGACGGCCGGTGCATAAATGTGAACGAGAGTGCTGCCGATCTGGTCGGACGCTCCAGAGAAGACATAACCGGACGGTCCCTGTTCGAGATTCTGCCTGCAGAGTTCGACTTCGAGATGAGCGTCCAGGAGTTCAAACAGTCCGACCAGTGGCACGGAAGCGTTCCGCTCGTTCGACGAGACGGGACGAAGCGAACCGTCGAATGTTTCGTAACACCGGAGATCGTGCCAGATCAGCATCTTGCGATCCTGCGGGAAACAGACGCCTCACTGTGAGCAGACGGAGCCCCTGAGCCGTTTCGGGCTTGCCTCCCTGTGTGATGGTCTCGGAGTCGTGTTTGGAACGGCTACCCGTCTCTGGGCCCGGTTTGCGGCGAGAGGAGCGACTCACCCTTGCCGCCCTCGCAGCGAGAGGTGGCGAAGTCGTCGAACGCGATGGGTTCAAACGACCACCGCCGCTAGTTGGGCGCAAGATGGTGTCCGAGGCCGAAATCGAACGCTTGCGCCGGGAGGCCAATACCATCATGACGCGCATCCAGGCCGTCGACGAGGCGCTCGAACGGGCCCGACACGAAGCCGGTGACCACTGGGAAGACGGCGAACTCGAACTCACGCTGGAGACGCCCCAGGGCGAGTCGATCGACGTCCAGCTCGATCTCGATTCGGACGCGGCGACAAACGCCCAGGCTCGCTACGAACGCGCCAAAGAACTCGAAGCGACGCTCGAACAGAAACAGTCGGTCGTCGGCCAACTCGCGCCGCTACCCGCCGACCCAGTGGCGTACCTGCTCCTCTATCACCTCGATACTGTCGAGGGCAACTATCCCCGCTCGATGGCTGGCCATCTCGACGCCGAGCGCAAGCACGTCGAAGCGCTCTGTCAGGAGATGGAACAGGCCGGCGTGCTCGAACGCGTCGAGTCGGGAACCGTCAAGCAGCGCCGCGTGAAAGCCAAGCAGGCCGACGAGGTTCGCCAGCACCACACGTATTATCGGCTCTCGCGAGAGGGCGATCATCTGCTCCGGTTCCTGGACGGCGAAGAGGGGCAACTGAACGTCCTCCGGCATCTGCCGGACGGCCGGACGCTCGCACAGCGACTGGCGCGTGGTGGCCCAGACTACCCACGGATGACCGCCGAGGAACTCGACATGGCGTTCGAGTACGTCCGCCACCTGTACCGGGCGCTCCGGCGCGTCGGACTTGTCACCGTCTACGAGGGAAGCACGATCAAGGGGAGCGAGCGAAAGCTCAAACCCAAAGACGAGACCCATCGCAAACACACCTACTACGTCACCACGGCGACGGCCGAGCAGTTGCTGCGGGAGTTCGAAGACTAAGCGGCGAAGCATGGGGAGACGGGAGCACGAGACCGGTAACGTCTCAGTTCCCTCGAAGGTCACGCCGAATCGGTGGGATTCTTAACCAACACCGGCGGCCAGGCGAGACGTTGGTTAAGTCAAAGAGAGCGTTGCGGCCACCGGTATCAACCGTCTCGCCGACGATCGCTGCCTGCAGGGAACTCGAGTACGACGACGCTCCCGCGTGGCTCGTTGGTCTCGAATCTGAGTCGGCCGTCCGAGAGCTGGACGAACCAGTAGACGAACCAGAGTCCGATCCCCGAGCCGTGATACAGCGAATCGATGTCGCCCTGCCCGGTGAGGATGTTCCGCTCCTGCTCGGGAATGCCGGGGCCGTTGTCGGCGACGCGAACCGTGACCGAGTCGGACTCGACTGTGACAACGACTGTCACGACGGGGTCCCTGTCACAGTGTTCGATCGCGTTCTGGAGCAACTCCGTGATCGCCTCGTCGAAGTCGTCGATGACGACGGCCGTCGCCTCGTCGGGTGCCTCGACGTCGATCGTCGCCGCTGGCCAGGTCTGCCGCGCGGCTGCGACCCGGTCTTCGAGTGCCGTCGTCACGTCCATCGCCCGCGGATGTTGGTTCTCCGCGATGAGGCGGACGATCTCCCGTTCCGTGTCCGCTTTCGAGAGAATGGACTGCACCCTCTCGCGGACGACGGACGCATCGGCTGCGATGTCGGTGTCGGCCGCCGCTTCGATCTGTTCCACGTAGCCGAGAATGACGCTCATGTCGTTGCGGAGGTTATGTCGGAGGATGCGGTCGAGAACCATCAGATGTCGTTCCCGGCGCTTGCGCTCCGTGGTATCGATCTGGATGGCGACGAATTCGTCGATGGCGCCGTCCCCGTCGACGATCGGCGCGATCGTCTGATTGGCGTAGTACCGCTCGCCGGATTTGCGTTCGTTGACGACCTCTTCCCGCCAGGTCTCCCCGTCGAGGATCGTCGCCCACAGGTCCTCGTAGTACGACTCGTCGTGTTCGCCCGACGAGAGGAGCCGCGGCGTCTCGCCGAGCGCCTCGCCCGCCGCGTAGCCGGTGATCTCCTCGAAGGCGGGATTGACGTACTGGATCGTCTCGTCGCGGTCGGTGATGTAGATGGCTGCCCCGGCGGCCTCGACGGCCTGACGGAACCGTCTGAGCGTCTGTTCGCGCTCTCGCCGGTCGGTTACGTCACGCCTGATAAACAGGACGCGGTCGTCGCCGCCCGGCGTCGTCATGCGGGCGGTCCGCCCCTCGTACCAGCGGGTTTCGTCACCCTCGTGAAGTGCGTACTCGATCCGTTCGGTGGCACCCGTCTCGAGCGTCGTGTCGATCGCCTCGCTGATCGTGTCAGCCACCTCAGCGGGGCGCACGTCCTGGACCGTCTGTCCCGCGAGATCCGTCGTCATCTCGGACAGGTCGCCTGCGAACACGTCTCGACAGCGCCCGTCGGCATCGAAGACCAGCAGATCGTCAGGGGAGGCCGCCACGGTCGTTTCGAGATACCGCTGGTTCGTTCGTAGCTCCTTGTTCGTCTCCCTGAGTGCGACCTTGATCGCCTTCTCGTGGCGGGTGTACTGCAGGAGATAGTAGACGACCGTGACCCCCAGGACGCTCACGACGAGCCCCGGGAGTTCGGAGAATCGCGGCACGAGACCGAACAGCGTGAGCAGTTGCCGAGTCGCCATGAGCGAGAGCAGCAGCGTCAGAAACGCAAACCGGAAATCGCGGACGCGATACAGGAGATAGAGGGAAAAGACGACGCCAGACAGCCGCAGAAAAATCGAAACGGCCAGTGTGGCACTTAACGGTTCGAGCATTCGTCGATGGAGACGGAAAATACGCAAATCGAGAGGAATAATCTGTTGGTATCGGCGTCATAATCGCTGTTTTGTCAATTCTAGA
>SDGW01001419.1_pt1 | contig 12330 bp, 10 predicted proteins | sample 2873831 | NCBI WGS metagenome assembly SDGW01 (sample SAMN08132700, study PRJNA421101) | hypersaline lake metagenome | isolation source: celular fraction 0.22 microns magnesium sulfate-rich crust from ephemeral... | place: Spain: Penahueca Lagoon, Toledo | collected 2011-07
CCCCAGTTCGAGTGGGTCAGGAGTCGACTCCCCAACGAGCCACAGCCGGTGCCGCCGATCTACCAGCCCGAAGTCGCCGCCGCGGCCATCGTCTGGGCGGCCCACAACGACCGCAACGAACTCTGGGTCGGCCGGTCGACGGTGAAGGCTATCCTCGGCAACCGACTCATGCCGCGCCGGCTCGACTACCTGCTGGCTCGCAACGGGTGGGACGCCCAGATGGTCGACGAGCCGGTGGACTCCGACAGGCCGGACAACCTCCGGGAGCCGGTCGACGACGACGTCGACTACGGGACCCACGGCTCGTTCGACGAGCGGGCTCGGGAGCGGAGCTACCAGCTCTGGGGAGTCACCCATCCAACGCAGGCGATCGGCCTCGTGATCGGACTACTCGTGGTTATAAAAGCCGTGCTCGCACGCTGGCGGCGGTCCGCCGACTCCGCAGCCGACTCCGGATCGTTACTGCGACGATGAGCGCCTGCGAGGTAGCAACCGTCACACAACCGTCTGACACATTTTTACATATGACATTCCCGTAGAGAGGGTATGTCCTCCGAAACACCACTCAGTGTGCGCCTTCCACAGCAACTCGCCGCTCACCAAGGTGTCGACCCGACAGAGCTCACCCCTCCGGTCGGCGAGGTTATCGACATCGAGGCGCTCGAACGCACGGTGTCGGCCGCCGGTGGTCACGGGACGCCACCTACGACGGTCACCTTCGAGTACGACACGCTGACGGTCACCGTCGAAGGCTCGGAAGACATCGAGGTTTCCGTCGAGCCGACGGCCACACACCGCTCCCGTCCGCAGAACCCAAGTGTCGCCGATTGATCGGTCGGCAGCTGTTCGGTCGATTGGTCGACAGCTCAGATAACGTCCATCGCGTCGAGTCGTTCCGGCAAATACGTCTCGGTAACGAAATCGAGGCCACGGGAGGCCAGCGCCTGCTGTTCGGCCTTCTTGCCGATTTCGAGCTGGAGTTCGATCTGTTCTTCCCAGTAGTCGGTCTGGTAGCGCGGATCGGTCAACTCGGATTCGAGGGCGTTGATATCCGAGTCCGACAGCGGATCGGTCGGTAGATCGTAGTCGACGATGTCCTGGGGCTGAATGCCGATATACTCGGCTTCCGGCGTCGCCAGATACTCCGAGAGGTGGGCGGATTTGATCGAGCCGTACGCAACCGACCCGTAGATGCGGTAGGACCACGGGTCACCGTCGCAGAAGACCGTGACTGGCAGGTCGAGTTCGTCGTGGAGCCGTTTGATGATCCGTCGGGTGGCGCGGGCGGGCTGGCCCTTGAGGTGGACGACCATGCAGTTGTACTGCTCGTCGAACCCGTTTTCGATGAGCCGATCCCGCATCCCGCCGGTCTCCACACAGAGGACGAAATCGATGTCGTTGTCCAGAAACTCGATAGTGTCGGGGTTGTTCGGAATCTGGTAGCCCCCCTCGCCGACGTCCTCCTGACAGTGGATCTCGCGTTCGCCGCGGCGAGTCTGCTCCCGGAGCAAAAGCGGGCCCATCAGCGTCGCGCCCGACTCCTCGGGCCGCATGTGGAAGTCCTCCCGAGTCACGTCCGAGACGATTTCGAGGTCCTCGATCAGCTGGTTGGACTCGTCTTGATCCGAGAAGTGGGCCTCGGAGTTGTCCCACGATTCCGAGAGGTAGTAGAGCTCTCGCAGCGTCGACGACCGGCCCTCGTCCAACTGCTGGGCAAGGAACTCGATGGTATACACCGCCTTGAGGAGCTTTCGGGCACCCCGCACCGAGTTCGCCGACCGGGAGGAGGTACGGTCGCCGTACACCCACACACCCGACTCTTTGTCGTACTCGATGTTGCTTTTTGTCCGGGTCGGCAGTGTCATCTCGGGGATCTGGCCGCCGGCGAACTGGTCGTAGAACTCCGCCGCAAGGTCGATGAGCTGTTCTCTGGCTCGCTCTTCGTCGGTTCGTGTACTCATTGTTAGGCGTTGATGGTTAGTTTCTCGTCGTCGACACCGTCGATGGTGATATCGAAGTCGGCCGTCTCACCGACCATGTACGTCAGTTCGGCCTCCTCACCGGCCGACACCGACGGCGACCACTGGATGTACCACTCGCCGTCGACCTCAACGACGGTTCCGTCGCCGTTGAGGTCCTGTGGTTCGACGCTGACTATCTCGGTGATCTCGGGTGTCTCGCTTCTGTCGGAGTAGTTCTCGACTGTCAGCGTCACCGTGCCGTCCTTGATTTCGCGGTCGATACAGAGGTTGTTCATAATGCGACCCATCGCTCCCTCGATGTTGGGCCGTTCTCTGCCCGTCACCTCGGCAACCTTGTCGGCCATCTCCGGCAGGATCCGACTCAGCACGTCCTGTTTCTCCTGGCGTTTCTGGAGGGATCGCCGTTTGTTCAGATACGACTTGAGTTCCCGGGCGGCCTCGCGGATCGCCAACTCGATTTCGTCTTCGATCGCCGGAATGTTCGCCAGGGCGTCCTTCGACTCGCTGGTAAAGGGGACGTTCGTCGAGGCGACGTGGATCATGATGACCGCCGGGCCGTTCGGAATCCCGCTGCCGCCGGGCTGGTCGAGCCGGTAGTTCCGCCAGCCGATTCCCTTGACCACGTCGGTGATCGCACACGCACCCTGCTGGTAGACCAGCGGAACGCGGTTGGCGAACCGGAGGAGGTCGACTTTGCCCTCCGCCGTGAGTTCGCCGCCGTAGGCGATCCCCGCCTCGACGATGAAGGGGTCGCCGCCGTGGACGTCCGCATCGCGCGTCGCCGCGGCATAGAAGTCGGCGTCGTACTCCTTCCGGAGCCCGGCCTCGACGAGCTCCGAGGTGATCGGCGACAGACAGTCGGTCGGCGGTGCGAGGATGTTGGTCTCCCGCATCGCCTCCAAGAGTTCGCTGGCCGTATCGCGGCTGTCGGCGATTGCCCGCACCTTCGGTGGGTCGTCCGGGACTGTTCGTGAGACCTCCCACAGCGCCTCGATGATGTTCTCGCGAGCGGTGTCGCCGACGGTTACATCGTCGTACTCGACAGTCGCGTCGGCCGCATCGTCGACCAGCGCCTCTAATTCCGTCCGTGTCAGTCGGAACCCATCCCCCTCACGGTTGCCGAGCCGACGGGCGATCCGCTCAGCGAGCGCCTGAATCGTGGCGTCGTCCTTGCGGGTGCTCGTGGCATCGTCGACCAGCGTGTAGATCGCTGGCGTGAGGTGGTCCCGGCCCTCTTCGGCATCCGGTTCGAAGGCGGTGAGTTCGTCCCATACTGCCGCGACTGCCTTCTGTCGGACCGTCGAGCCGAAGGTGCGGCCGGTGTCCGCCTGCACGCTTTCGGCGGCGTTGTCGACGATCTCCCGCAGTTCGAAGTGGGCCGTTCGCTCCCGAGACGTGAGGACCGACTCGATTTCGGCGGCGAACGATTCAGTCGCGTCTGCACCCTTGTTCGAGACAGCCTCGGTGATCGCCGCCTCGATGTCGACGTTGAGGGAGGGTGTCGGCCACGAGAGTTCGCGGCCGTAGTGACGGTCCCGGAAGGCATCCAGGACTTTGCTCGCGGTCTTTTTGCCGACGCGAGTGAACTCCTCCTGCAAGAAGCCCGAAATCGAGTAGGATTCGGTCGCCGCCAGCATCTTCAGGAGCGTGCCGAGTTCGACCCCGTGGGGGTGGGGGCGGATCTCACTGGTTTCGGCCGGGAGCTTGTCGGTCCCGCGCTCGAATTTGAGTGGCTCATCGAGGCCGGGCTCCCGGAGTTCGATCCGGGCGTGAGGGTTGACGACCGCGGTATGTTTGATATAGTCGTGGAGCTGCTGGCGGGCCCGCATGTTGGCCTCCATCTCCAGTTCGATTCTGGTGCCGTGGGTCCGGTCCCACGTCGTCGTCTCCGAGGCCCGGATCTCCGGCTCGTTCGTATCGGTGTCGATGATCAGCTCGAAATACTCGGCCTGGTCTTCCTCCTGAGTCCGACTGGTGATCTTGGCTGGCTTGCCGCTTGTGAGCTGTGAGTAGAGGACCGCCGCCGAGATCCCGATCCCCTGCTGGCCGCGGGACTGCTCTCTGGCGTGGAACCGCGAACCGTAGAGGAGTTTGCCGAAGACTTTGGGGAGCTGTTCTTTCGTGATACCGGGGCCGTTGTCCTCGATAATGAGTCGGTAGTAGTCACCGGCCTCGGTGATTTCGACGTAGATGTCTGGTCGGAACCCGGCCTCCTCGGTGGCATCAAGGGCGTTGTCGACGGCTTCTTTGACTGCCGTAACCAGCCCCCGCGCGCCCGAGTCGAAGCCGAGCATGTGCTTGTTCTTCTCGAAGAACTCGGCGATGGAGATCTCGCGTTGGCCCTTGGCCAACTCTTCGGCGATCCCCTCGTCGGCACCGAGTTCCGCCTGGAATGACGTCATTCTATACCCCATGCTTTCCGCGGAGCCATTAAAACCTGTTCGGCATCGAAACACGAAACCGACCGACACCGCAGCGACATCCCCGTCGGCGATATCGCAAGACACCGTGTAACTGCCTCACACACCATACAAACCGATTTACAGTTGTTACGCCCGCGCGTGCGAGGGCTTTATGCCGGGGGAACGACTAGACAAAACTAGTTCTATGTCAGGCGAAAACGAATACGGGGCCGGACAGATTCAGGTTCTCGAAGGCCTCCAGGCCGTCCGGAAACGTCCGGCGATGTATATCGGGTCGACCGACGGCCGCGGACTCCACCATCTCGTCTACGAGGTCGTCGACAACTCGATCGACGAGGCGCTGGCTGGCTACTGTGACCACATCGAGGTGACGATCCACGACGACGGGTCGGTCTCTGTCTCCGACGATGGCCGGGGGATCCCGGTCGACACTCACGAGCAGTACGACCGCCCGGCCGTCGAAGTCATCATGACGGTCCTCCACGCCGGCGGCAAGTTCGACAACAAATCCTACCAGGTATCGGGCGGCTTGCACGGCGTCGGCGTCTCGGTCGTCAACGCCCTCTCGAAGTGGCTGGAAGTCGAAGTCAAACGCGACGGCTACGTCTGGAACCACCGCTTCGACCACGGCGAACCCGACGAAGACGCCTTCGAGCGCGTCCGGCCGATGGACGACGACGAAGAAACTGGTACCACGATCCGGTTTTGGCCTGACGGCGATATCTTCGAGACGACTGATTTCACCTACTCGACGCTGGCCAACCGACTCCGGGAACTCGCGTTCCTCAACTCCGGGGTCAAGATTCACCTCCAGGACGAACGCTCCGAGGAGGGCGAGCAGTTCCGCTACGAGGGCGGAATCAAGGAGTTCGTCGGCTATCTCAACGAGACCCGAACGCCACTTCACGAGGATGTCATCTACTTCGATGACGAAGACCAGAACATCCAGGTCGAGATCGCCATCCAGGCGACCGACGAGCTACAGGGGTCGATCCACGCCTTCGCCAACAACATCAACACCCGCGAGGGCGGTACCCACCTTACTGGGTTTAAAACAGCCCTCACCCGCGTGGTCAACGACTACGCCAACGACCACGGGCTGACCGACGACTTAGAGGAGAACCTCAAAGGTGAGGACGTTAGGGAGGGCCTAACGGCAGTCATCTCGGTCAAACACCCCGACCCGCAGTTCGAGGGTCAGACCAAGACCAAACTCGGCAACAGCGAAGTCCGGGGGATCGTCGAAAGCGCGACCCACCAGCACCTCCGGACCTATCTCGAAGAGCATCCGGATACCGGCCAGGCGGTCGTCCGCAAGGCCGCCGAGGCCGCCCGGGCCCGCAAGGCCGCCAAGAAGGCCGAAGAGCTGACCCGCCGGAAGAGCGCTCTGGAGTCGACGGCCCTCCCCGGCAAACTCGCCGACTGCCAGACTCGGGATCCGGCCGACAGCGAACTCTTTGTGGTCGAGGGTGATTCGGCAGGCGGCTCGGCCAAACAGGGCCGCGACCGACACAATCAGGCCATTTTGCCTATCAAGGGCAAGATCCTCAACGTCGAGAAACACCGGCTGGACCGAATCTTGGAGAACACCGAAATCCGTGCGCTGATCACGGCGATCGGCGCAGGCGTCGGTGAGGAGTTCGACATCGACGAGGCCCGGTATCATAAGATCATCATCATGACCGACGCCGATGTCGACGGGGCCCACATCAGAACCCTGCTCCTCACGCTGCTGTACCGCCATATGAAGCCGCTGATCGAGGCGGGATACGTGTATGCGGCCCAACCGCCGCTGTACCGCGTCCGATACCGCGGCGAAACCTATGACGCAATGACCGAGGAAGACCGGGATCGGATCGTCGAGGAGAAGTGTAACGGCAACCCCACGCAGGTCCAGCGGTTCAAGGGACTCGGCGAAATGAACCCCGACCAGCTGTGGGAGACGACGATGGACCCCGAAAACCGGATCCTCAAGCGGATCACCATCGAGGATGCCGCAGCCGCCGACCGAATGTTCTCGGTGCTGATGGGCGACGCCGTCGAGCCGCGGAAACAGTTTATCAAGGACCACGCGACAGAGGCCGAATGGGTCGACATCTAACTATATGAGCGCAGATTTACCCGACGAACCAGACATCGACGCAGCCCGTATCGAAACCGCCCGGATCGAAGACGAGATGGAGCAGTCGTATATCGACTACGCCATGTCGGTCATCGCCGGCCGTGCACTGCCTGATGTCCGTGACGGCCTCAAACCCGTCCACCGGCGCATCTTGTATGCCATGCATGAGGCGGGCGTCTCCTCGGGGTCGGCCCACCGGAAGAGCTCCTCAATCGTCGGCGAGACGATGGGTGACTACCACCCTCACGGAGACAGCGCGATCTACGACACGCTGGCCCGGATGGCCCAGGACTTCTCGATGCGCTACCCGCTCGTCGACGGCCAGGGCAATTTTGGATCTGTTGACGGCGACCCACCGGCTGCCATGCGGTACACGGAGGCCCGGATGGCTCCGATCGCCGAGGAGCTGCTCGAAGATATCGACGCAGATACCGTCGACTTCGAGCCGAACTACGACGACCGCCTCGAAGAGCCCGAGGTGCTGCCCTCGGCGTTCCCAAACCTGCTCGTTAATGGCTCGTCTGGGATCGCCGTCGGGATGTCGACCAACATCCCGCCGCACAACCTCGGCGAGGTGATCGACGCCACCGTTCACCTGATCAACAACCCCGACTGTACGGTCGAAGATCTGATGGACCACGTCAAGGGGCCGGACTTCCCGACCGGCGCGAACATCGTCGGCCGGGCCGGGATTCACAGCGCCTACAAGACGGGCCGCGGTCGCGTCCGGATCCGCGCCGAGTTTGAGACCTTCGAGGAGGAGGGCCGGATCGTCATCAACGAACTCCCCTTCCAGGAGAACAAATCCCGGCTCGTCGAGCGCATCGCCGACGACGTCAACGAGGGGAAACTGGAGGGCATCCGTGACCTCCGGGACGAGTCCGACCGCGACGGCATCCGGATCGTCATCGACCTCAAGCGCGATGCGATGGTCGACGTCGTCAAGAACCAACTGCTGGAGAGCCACCTCGAACGCACCTTCGGCGTCATCAACCTCGCGTTGGTCGACGGCTCGCCGCAGGTCCTGACGCTCAGAGAGACCATTCAGCACTACCTAGACCACCGCCGCGATGTGGTCCGGCGACGCTCCCAGTTCGAACTCGACGAGGCCGAGGATCGCGCCCACATTCTCGAGGGCCGCCTCACTGCGCTGAACAACGTCGATGCGGTCGTCGAGACGATTCAGGACGCCGAGGACCGCGACGCGGCGAAAGCCGCCCTCCGCGAGCAGTTCGACTTCTCGGAGCCACAGGTCGAACACATCGTCGCCATGCAGCTCGGCTCGCTAACCTCGATGGAGGCCCAGGAGATCGAAGACGAGTACGAGGACGTCCAGGCTCGCATCGAGCGACTCGAAGAGATCCTGAACAACGAATCGGAGCTGCTGGGCGTCATCGAGGACGAACTCCTCGAAATAAAGGCCGAGTACGACGACGACCGCCGGACCTCGATCATCGAGGACACCGGCACCGTCGCCCACGAGGACCTGATTCCCGAGGAAGATTCGGTCGTCGTCATGTCTGAGGACGACTACATCAAGCGGATGCCGCTGTCGACCTTTTCGGCCCAGAACCGCGGCGGCAAGGGGATCATCGGCACCGACCTCAAGGAGGGCGATGCGGTCTCGTCCGTCTTCGTGGCCAACACCCACGACTACCTGCTCTGTTTCACCAATCAGGGCCAGATCTACACGCTGCGGGGGTTCCAGATCCCCGAGATGAGCCGGACCGCCCGCGGCAAGTCGGCGGTCAACCTGCTGGATCTCGACGACGGCGAGGAACTCACCGCGGTCGTCAACATGGACGATATCGCCTGCGAGGAGATCGACGGCGACCGGTATCTGACGATGGTGACCCGTGACGGCTACATCAAGCGTACCGCCGTCGACGAGTTCCAGAACATCCGGTCGACCGGGATTCGCGCGGTCCGACTCAAAGACGGCGACAAACTGGTCGACGTCGAAGTCACCGACGGCGACCGAACGCTCGTCGTTGCCACCAGCGATGGGATGTCGATTCGATTCGACGAGGACGACGTGCGACCGATGGGCCGGAGTGCCCGTGGGGTTCGGGGCGTCGACCTCCAAGACGGCGACACCGTCGCCGGTGTCGCAGGTGTCGACACCGACCGCCACAGCTGGGTGCTGACAGTCACCGAGAACGGCTACGGCAAGCGATCGGATATCGAGGACTATCGCGTCCAGTCCCGGAACGGCAAAGGGCTGATCGACATCAAGACGAACGACCGCAACGGCGAGGTGTGTGCGATGGAGACCGTCGGTCCCGGCGACCACCTGATCGTGATGAGCAAATCCGGCCAGATCATGCGCACCCCCGTCGAGGGGATCTCGATCGTCGGCCGCAACACGATGGGTGTGATCGTGATGGAGCTTGATGACGGCGATCGGGTCGCCTGTCTCGATGTCATCCCACGCGAGATGGTCACCGATGCCTCCGAGGCCGAGGTCGACCTCTCGGAGTCGCCCGACGACGAGTAGTTACGAGCGGTCGACCCGGATCAGTTGATCCGCGTTTGACGCGAAGTCGACCGCATCCGGGCCGAAAGAGTCGGCGTACCGAACGAGTAGTGTCAGCACGGTTTCGGGCTGTTCGACGACGTATTTTTCGGAGCGGTCCAGCATACCGACATCCTCCAACTCGCCGGCGTAGTTACTCACTGTCGCCCGCGAGACCGACAGCCGGTCGGCGAGGGCGCTGCCCGTCTCGGCGGGTGATTCGAGCAGTTCGATCACCATCCGCCGCGGCGTTTCGCGTCGGGGATAGCCGAGGGCGGTCTGTTCGAACGTCGAAAACTGCCCGGCCGGGAAGAAGCGGCGGTACTCGCCGTCGCGGCGGGGGGTGTCCGCCCCCCCCCCCCCCAACCGCCCGGGGGGGGGGGTTGGGTCGCCCCGCCCCCACTTGTGGGTGTGGCCGCGCTGTGCGAGGTGGGCGGCGGGGGGGGGGTGGCGTAGAACTCGGCAGGCAAGACCCTAATTCGTCGTATCGCGGAGTTAGGGACTGTTTACTGACCGTATGTGGCCGGATTGCGTCCGGCTGTCTGTCGACTGCAACCGGATACAGATGCGTACGTACCAGCTACCGTTCGGTCTCGGTCTCGCGTTCGACGCCGCCGTCGGGCGAGGTCTCGGATTCGGTGAGTGCCTCTTCGTCGATGTCCTCGTCGGCCTCGTCGATCACTTTGTCGGGGCTTTTGATCCCGGTATCGCCGGTTTTGACCTGTTCGGCCTCCTGTTCGAGCTGTTCGATGTCCATCTCGGCGGCCTGATCGATCTCGCCGAGGATCTCGTCGATATCGTCGAGCCCGAGCATCTTCCGGGTGTCCGGCGGATTTGGCGCGCAGCACCGTCGAGATCGCATCACCCTGTGCTTCGAGGATCTGGCTCTGTTTCTCACCCTGTGCACGGATGATGTCGCTCTGTTTGTCACCCTCGGCCTTCTCGACCGCAGAGCGGCGTTCACCCTGTGCTTCGAGGATCATCGCTCGGCGTCGACGCTCGGCGGAGGTCTGCTGCTCCATGGCCTGCTGGACCTCCTTCGATGGGTTGACTTCCCGTACCTCGACGCTCTCGACGCGAATCCCCCACTCGTCGGTGGGTTCATCGAGTTCGGTTCGGATCTTCGCGTTGATCTCCTGTCGCTTGTTGAGCGTATCGTCGAGTTCCATGTCGCCCAGCACGGCCCGCAGCGTGGTCTGGGCGAGGTTGGAGACAGCCTTCTTGTAGTCGTCGACCTCAAGGAAGGCCTTCTTGGCGTCCATCACCTTGATGTAGACGACGGCGTCTGCCGTGACGGGGGAGTTGTCGCGGGTGATCGCCTCCTGTCGCGGCACGTCAAGGGTCTGTGTCCGCATATCGAACGGATAGGTCCGGGAGACGAACGGCGGGATGATGTTGAAGCCCGGTTCCAGCAGCTTCCGGTACTCGCCGAAGACGGTCAGCGCCTCTTTCTCGTAGGCGTCGACGATCTCGACGGTCTGCCAGATCACGACGACGACGACAAACAGGAACAGGAGGCCGACTGCAGTGAACGTCAGCGCCCCCTGTAGTACGAATGGTTCCATACCAGTTTTTAGTCTGACAGGGTGATAAGCGTTGTCTTCATTAATATTTTCATACAGCTTAAGCGAGGACAAAACACCAGAAACGAGCAGCTATTGTTCGTATTCGGGGTCTTTTTCGGGTTCCGTTTTCGGGTCGCGGGTACGCTTTTCGATGAACTCGGAGGCCGCTGTTTCGTCCTGTTCGGGTGGCTCGGTGGTGTTGTCGTCGCGCCCGGCAGCCAGTTGGCGGTCGATATCGTCTTCGATGATCGACAGCGCCTCGACGGTGACGACGTTGCCGCCGCCGGGATCGACGACCATCACGTCGGTGCCCTCGGGGATCTCGTTGTCCAGCGACCGTGCGGAGTAGTAGGGGTTAAAGCCGCCACCCTGGAGCTTGACCTCGCCGCCCGAGGGGGTGACGCGCTCGGTGACACGGCCGGTTTTGCCCCGGAGAGCGTCGGAATCACTGGTCTGTTGTTGGCCCTTCCCGCCGTAGAAATCGAACTCGTGGTAGAGATAGAAGGCGATCGACCCGAACAAAAGGACGAGGAATCCGAGAATGAAGGGGTTGAGCGCGATGATCGGGCTTAGCAATAAGCCGACGAGCCCCGCCCCGAGCAGCCCGATACCGACGACAATAAAGTTCGCGCCGGGGGCAAGGGCTTCGACCAGCGAGATGAGGAGCCCGGCAGTAACAAGCAACAGTGGCAGCGTCTCCGGGCTCACGAGGTCGACCTGCAACAGGAGCATACTCCCTCTACGTGTTCGATCTGTTTAACGCTTGCATCGGCGTCGACTACAGGCCGGTGAGGATGATCCCGATAGTCAACGCGATGCCGAGGCCGACGAAGACGGCGTGTTCAAACGTGATCGATTCGGGCTCGATCGGGTCGGGCTCCGGCGGGTCGGGTTCGGCCTCGGGGCCGACCTCGTCGACGCTGAACCGCCACTCGCGTTCTTCGGATTCGGGTTCGGCTGGACCCTGACTCATACCCGAGGGAGGGTCGCCGAACACATAGGCCTACCGTCTGGGGGTCCGGAGGACGTCGCCATCGAAGACGACGCCGCGTTCGGCGTCGATGCTGAGCGTCGCCCCGTCCTCGATATCTTCGGGGATCACTGCGCCGCTGAGCATCGGAATGTCGAGTTCACGGGCGATGACGGCCGGATAGCCGGTCATCCCCTCACGGGCGTCGACGATGCCGCCGATTTTCTCCATGTCACCGGTGAACTCGCCGTCGAAGTCGGCCGACAGCGAGAGAATTGCACCTTCGGGAACCTCGGAGAGATCGCCGTCGTCGAGCCGGACGAGCGGGCCGGCGACACGGCCGCCGACGATCTGTTTCCCACTGGCGATCTGTTCGGCGGCGACGTGGACCTTCAGCATGTTCGTCGTCTGTGTCTGTTCGAGACTCGATACCATCCCGGAGAGTGCGACCACGGTGTCCCCGCTTTCGGCCACGTTGGCGTCGAGTGCTTCCTGGACGCTGCCTTCGAGGACCGTCTCGACGTTGTCCTGATACTCGAAGAAGCGCGGGATCACACCCCAGACGACCGCGAGCTGTCGACGAACCCGGTCGTTGGGCGTCGTGGCGACGATCGGCACCTGAGGGCGGAACTTGGCGGTCTTGCGGGCCGTGTAGCCGGACTCGCTGGCGGCGACGACCGCCGACGCGCCGATGTCACGGGCGAGATACCGCGCCGACCGCGAGAGCGCCTCGGTTCTCGACTGGTCTTTGGC
>SDGW01000897.1_pt1 | contig 12327 bp, 9 predicted proteins | sample 2873831 | NCBI WGS metagenome assembly SDGW01 (sample SAMN08132700, study PRJNA421101) | hypersaline lake metagenome | isolation source: celular fraction 0.22 microns magnesium sulfate-rich crust from ephemeral... | place: Spain: Penahueca Lagoon, Toledo | collected 2011-07
GGCATTTTCTCCTTGTCTGGCACTGCCGTCGCCGAGATCGGCAGCAGCGCCGTCATCGCGTTCGTCATTGCGGCCGTCGTCGCCGGCATCACGGCGGCCTCCTACTCCGAGTTCGCGTCGATCTACTCGGAGAACGGCGGCGGCTACCTCTTTTTGTCGCGAACCTTCGAGCACGAGACGCTGGTGTACACCATCGGTGCTATGCTGTTCCTGGGGTACACCGGCACGACGGCCTTCTACCTGGCGACGATGGACGAGTGGTTCTTCCGGTTTCTCATCCCTGAGGCGCTCCACTGGCTTCCACACGGCACGACAGGTATCCTGACCGTCCTCCTCCTCGGCTGGCTGAACGCGAGAGGCACCGAGGAGAGCGGGACCTTCCAGTTGCTCGTCACGGGGGCGAAGGTGGCCGTCCTGATCGCGTTCATCGGGGGCGCGTTCGCGTTCGAGGGGCCGACCACGGCTGTCGGGACCTTCGCCGGTGGGTTCTCCACCGATGCAGTCGGCATCGTCACCATCGCCGCGCTCGCGTTCATCACCTTCTTCGGCTTCTCGGCGATCGCTGCCAGCGCCGGCGAGATCATCGAACCGCGAAAGACGGTCCCGCGAGCCATCGCCGCCAGCATCCTCACTGTGACGGTCCTCTACGCGTTCGTCATCATCGCCATGGTGAACTCGCCGATTCCCGCCGAGATCATCGCCCAGGAAGGCGAGACGGCGATGGGTCGGGTCGCGTCGGCGTTCCTCGGGCCGATCGGCCAGTCGCTCATCGTCGCTGGTGCCATCTTCAGCATGGTCAGCGCCTCGAATGCGAGCATTCTGGCGGCAACGGGGATCGGATCGCTGATGGGACGACAGGGCCAGGCACCCCGGCCGTTCTCCCGCATCCACCGCCGCTACAGTACGCCCTACTGGAGCGTGTGGGCAGCCACCGGTACCATCGTCGTCCTCATCCTGCTGTTCATCGGCGTGTTTCCGGCCGAGGGCGGTGGACTGGTTCCGTTCGATCTGACCGTCCCGTTCCCGTTGTTCGGCGCGCTCACGCTGACCGACCTGGGACTGACGGTGCTCACCGGGTTCGCGACGCTCAATCTCCTGCTCCCGCTGTCGCTGGTCAACGTGGCACTCATCTACTCCCGGAGGCGGTACCCGGACATCGAACGGGGATTCCGCGTTCCCGGCGTCCCGTACGTGCCGATACTTGGCATCCTCGCTAATATCGCGCTTATCTACAACCTACCGGTGAAAGGCGTCATCGTCGGTCTGGTAGTCAACGCCGTCGTGATCGCTGGGTACTTGCTGTGGGGCGGCGCGCCGGACGTGGACGAACTGTTCCAGGAAGTCGTGGCACCGTCACAGCCGGGTGCCGGCCGGGGTACCCAACCGACGGAGGCCGAGTTGGAAACCGAAGATCGCTATCGGATTCTCGTTGCCATTGCTCGACCGGAACGTGCTCCACACTATACCCAGCTGGCCGCCCTCCTGGGGAACCTGCAGGCCGACGACCCGATCGTACAGGTCCTGAACGTGACCCGGATTCCCGAACAAACGCCCTTCGAGGCGGTTACGGAGGCCGCCGTGGGGCGCACTCGTCGGATGGAAGAACTACTCGCCGACGTTGACGTCGGCGCCGAGTACACAGTGGAAGGCCACACCTGCCAGGACGTCGCGTTCGACATCGTCCAGACTGCTCGAAACGCCGACGCCGACCAGATTCTGATGGGGTATCCAGAGGAACACACCGACGTCGCAGAGCAGGTCGAGTACAAAACACCCTGTCCCGTCATGTTCGTCGACGGGTTCACCGACCCGACCGACATCGACGTCGTCAACGTCGGTGCCGGCGGCGGTCCGCATCATCAGGCTGCCCTCCCACTCGTCGAGCGTCTCGGCCAGAGTGGCGTCGAGATAAACGTCATTAACGTCACGCCGCAGGGTGGCGGGGGGCGAGCGGAGACGTCGGACCAGACGCTGGCTGCACTGTCCGACGCACCAACGGTCAACGTTCAGAACATCACCGCGACGACCGTTGCGCAGGGACTGGTCGATACTGCCGTCGAAAACGGCGGGATCCTCCTCATCGGTGCCACCCGGACGCGGCGACTCCGCAAGTGGGTGTTCGGCAGCACGCCCGATCGCGTGATCGATCTGGCCGATGGGGCCGGTGTCCCAGTGATCGTCTTCGCCGGACCGCGTGGTGTTCACGGTCCCGTCGAGGACTACGTGTATCCCATCTATCGGTATCTCACCGGCCGGTCGCGTACGACCGACGATTCTGAGGAACCGACGACTACCATCCCAGAGGCCGAACAGTAGTTTCGCTTCGGAGGGCCCCTTCGACGTTCAGTCTTCGCTTGGAAACACTCGGATCAGGGTTCCAGCCCGTAGATGGTGGACCGAACGAACACCAGTACCGGGATAATCTCCAGGCGACCGATCCACATGTTGAGCGTGAACATCGCTTCTGCGAGCGGGTGCATCGTCGGGCCGGTGATGCCCGAGGAGAGGCCGACGTTGCCCTGGGCGCTGGCGACCTCGAACAGCGCGTCGGCGTAGCCAAACTCTGGACCGGCGACGTTGACCAGTACGATGCTGCTCGCGATGAGGAGGAGAATCCACAGAATCGTGACGATAGCCGCTTCGCTGAACTCCCGTTCCATCTCCTCGCGGTCGAGCGTGCGGTCCCCGAGGCGTGCGGTGATGACGGCGTTCTTCGGGAGGAACACGCGCGAGAACTGCCAGATGATCCCCCGGGCGATGGTGTACCCGCGGATGATCTTGATGCCGCCGACCGTGGACCCGGCAGCCCCACCGAGCGTCATCGCGCCGACGAGCATCACTTTGCCGCCAGCGACCCAGCGACCGATCGGTGCCGACTGGAAGCCAGTACACGAGAGGGCGCTCACCCACTGGAACGTCGAATCGCGAACCGCGTCGCTCTCCTGTGGTCCCAGCACCTGAGCCGACTGCGGGAGGAACGACTGGGTCGCGAAGGCGTCGGTGACGACCGGGACCGACAGCGCGTTCTGGAACGAGAGGCCGACGACACCGAGCGCGAGCAGGATGAACAGCCACCGCGTCTGGAGGTCTTCGCGGAGTTCTGCGAACTGCCTGTCGTGAATGAGGAGGTAGTGAACGGGGAACGCGATGGCTCCCAGAATCATGATCGGGAGCAGGACCGTCTCGATCAGCGGCGAGTTGTAGGTCGCGATGGAGTTGTCCGTGACCGAGAACCCGCCGGTCGTCAGGCCGGTCATGGCGTGGTTGAGCGCCTGCCAGGCGGCCTCCCACAGCGGGAGCGACTGGGCGTACGCGCTGTCGGTCGCCAGGATCGCTCCGAACAGGAGCACGAACGACAGCAGCGTGTACCCGACGACGAGTTTCCAGACCGTCCGGACTGTCGAGACGACGCTGGGATGGATCTTCTCCTCGCGCGCCTCGCTCTGGTAGAGGGTGTAACTCCCGCTGCCCGGCCGGGAGAGGATCGAGACGGTGAGGACGATCACGCCGACGCCGCCGACCCACTGGATGAACGAGCGCCACCACTGGATCGAGCGGGGGAGCGACGGTTCGTGGATCGCCATCGTCAGGCCGCTGCCGGTCCAGCCGCTCATGCTCTCGAAGAAGGCGTGCAACGGATCCCGGAAGTACGCGAGACTGGACAGCGTCGTGGTGCCGCCGACTTTGATCGGCTCCCACGCGCTCGTGTCCATGCCTGCGGGGACGAACGTGTCCATGACTGCTGGCGGGGTCAGCCAGGCCGTCAGAAAGAACGGGATGGCGCCGAAGGCGGCGGTCATGAACCACCCGCCGGCGGCGATGACCATCCCGTGTTTCATCCGGGGATTCGGCGCGTCCGAGAACCCGCGATTGGCCAGTCCGCCGACGGACGCGGTCGCACCCGCCGCGAGAAAAAAGGCCATGGCGGCGTAGAACTCTCGGAACCCGAGGGCGATGGCTGCCGTGATGACCATCAGCGCGGCTTCCATCAGCAGGAGCTTCCCGATGTCCCGGGCGATGATCATGAGGTCGGTCGGAAGCAGTCCCTCGTTCCCCCTGGACATGTCAGCTGTGATCCTCGGTGTGGCCGAAGACGTCTGTCACGTCGGGCGTCGCTCCCGTCGCCGAGTAGACCGTCAACAGGTCGCCGGCTTCGATCCGTGTGTTCCCGCGGGGCGTTATCGGTTCGCCATCGCCGTTTCGCTCGATGGCGACGACCAGCGTCTCGCGCCCGACGAGTTCGTCTTCGTTGGCCTCTTGCAACGTCTTGCCTGCGATCGGTGCGTTCGGCTTGACGCTGATCTCGAACACTTCCGCCTGCTCGCCGATGCGCATGAAGTCGACGATGGACGGGCGCTTGACCGCCCGGTACAGGTGCTCGGCGATGAGGCGCTGGGGGTTCTCCATCGTGTTGACGCCGATCTGCCGGAACAGGTTCATGTGCTCCGGGTTGTGGACGACCGAGACGACGTCCGGCACTTCCAGTTCCTGTGCCAGCAGACAGACCATGATGTTCGTCGCGTCCTGGTCGGTCGTCGAGATGAGTGCGTCCGCCCTGTCGGCCCCCGCATCTCGCAGCGTCTCCTTCGACGTTGCGTCGTCGTTGATGACGAGACAGTCGTACTGTCTGGAGGCCCGCTCGGCCCGCTCGTCGTTGCGCTCGATGACGACGACCTCGTTACCGCCGGCCGTCGCGATCTCGATCAACGGCGTCCCGATGTCACCCGCCCCGACGATGACGATATACATCTGTCATCTCGTTCATAACCGACGGAGGAAAACCTACCGTTCTCGACGGCACTTCCCAAAAGGACTATATTTGTACCTGGAACGATATCGAGTAATGGCACGAACAAAGTCTATCGACTATCCCACGTGGACCAAGCGAAGCTTCCTGTTCGGACTCGGACTGTTCCTGACCGGGCTGCTCGCGGACCTTCTCGTGAGCACCTACTTCGGCCCGGTTCCCGCCTGGGAACACACGCTCTTCGTCGACCTGGAGTTTCTCGGCATCTTCGTCGCACTCCTGGCGCCCATCGTCTTCGGCATCGTCATGCCGCTGATCGAGTGATCAGGGCTCGACGATCGCCAGGTCGTAGTCCGCGTCGAACTCGTAGACGTCCAGAAACAGTTGGTCGACGAAGTCGGCGGTATGTTTCGGGTCCGCTAGCGCGGAGATGTGTACCTCGCCAGCCGGTGCTTTCCGGGTCGCCGGCTGGGCGATCTTGAACACGTGGAACTCCCCGAGCACCGCGTCCAGCCGGTCGCGCTCGGACTCGCCGACTTCGACGGTGATCTCGCGGTCGACGTACTCGACGACCGGGGACTCGCCACCGGTTTCGGCACCGAAGTACACTGCCGACTGGCTGCCCGCCCGTCGATGGGCCGTGATGGCTTCGGCTATCTTCGCCCGCCGCGTGGCCGCGTCGTCGTGCTCCGGGCCTGCCATACCGGCACCTTCTTCGCCGACGGGCAAAAGCGCGATGTCACGGGATTGCCGCGTTTTCGGGTCCCCGCTACAGCAGATACCACGCGAGCAGGACGACGATCAGTAGCTTCTTGACCAGGATGACCCCGATGATCGTCTGCTGGGTCGTCGCCGTCCGGAGCGTGCGGATGGCGCGCCGCGGCAGGTTCGGCAGTCGCGCGAGCTCCCGTCCCAGCAGGCGCAGTTCGGTCCTGAACGTCTCGACGGCAGAACCGCTCCCCTCGACGTGGGCGGCGTGTGCCGAGGGCACCCACTCGTCACCGGTGTAGGTGACCTCGACGGTCTCGCCCTCGAGGAACTCGACCTGCTCGAATTCGAACCCCGCCGACTCGGCGAGCGATTCGAGCTGGAGGACGTCCCGGTCGTCGTTCAGGTCGTAGCGAAACCGGACCGCCTCGGCACGCCAGTCGAACCGCGCTGTGAGGACCACCGTCCGAGTCCCGACGGAGACGTCCGTCACCTGCGCCAGCTCCGTGTTCCCCTGACGCTGGCGCTTTTTCGTCGTCAGGTGCTCGTACTCGCTGACGGGTTCGCTCATACGAATATCTCGGTTCCGACCCATCATAAGTTTATTTCTGACGTTAAAGTTTACAAAAATCAAACGAGCGTTTCCTCAGAGGGGCTTCACAGAGTCCCCGGATTGGGTCGTGTAAGTCACTCTCTCTCACAACCTATCAGGGTAGAAACCCTTTAGCAGATCCTTGGGCTACCTCGGTGCAATGAGTTACAAGATCGGGCTCGTCGGCAAACCCTCCGTGGGGAAGTCGACGTTTTTCAACGCAGCTACGATGAACGACGTGCCGGAGGGTGCCTATCCCTTCACGACGATCGACCCGAGCGTGGGCGAGGCCTACGTGCGAGTCGACTGTGCCGCCCCGGAGTTCGACCACACCTGTACGCCGAACCACGGTTACTGCGAGGAGGGCACTCGGTACGTTCCCGTGAAACTCGTCGACGTCGCCGGCCTCGTCCCCGGTGCCCACGAGGGCCGGGGGCTGGGCAACCAGTTCCTCTCGGACTTAAACGAGACGGACGTGCTGGTCCACGTCGTCGACTTCTCGGGGACGACGGACATGGAAGGCGAGGCCACCGAGGGTCACGACCCGCGCGAGGACATCGACTTCCTGGAGAACGAACTCGACATGTGGTACCTCGACATCTTGGAGAAGGGGATCGAGCGCTACCGGTCGGGCTACGAGGGCGAGGAGAAGGAGATCGAGGTGGATCTGGCCGAACAGATGAGCGCCTTCCGGACGAACAAAGACGAGATCAAGCAGGTCATCCTCTCGCTCGGTCTCGAACTCGATCCGGAGACCTGGGACGAGGCCGACCAGGAACGGCTGGCTCGCGAGATCCGCATCCGGACGAAGCCGATGATCGTCGCGGCCAACAAGATGGACACCCCCGAAGCGCAGGAAAACTTCGAGGAGATCACCAGCGATCCCGAGTACGAACACCTGACGGTCGTCCCGGTTTCTGCTCACGCCGAGAAGGCGCTCAAACAGGCCGACGAGCAGGGCGCTGTCGCGTACCGCCCCGGCGCGAGCGAGTTCGACATCGTCGCCGACCTGAGCGACGAGCAGGCGGCCGGCCTCGAACAGATCCGCTCGTTCGTCACGGAGTTCGAGGGAACGGGCGTCCAGCAGGCCATCGAGACGGCGCTGTTCGAGGAGTTCGGCGCCATCGCCGTCTTCCCCGGCGCGGAGAGCCCTCAGGAGGACGGCACCTTCCTGCAGGACTGTTTCGTCCTCCCTGAGGGCGCGACAGCCGAGGAGTTCGCGTACTTCCTGCACACGGACATCGGCGAGGGGTTCCTCCACGGGAAAGACGTTCGGTCGGGCCGCCAGATCGGATCCGATCACGAACTCGACCACCGGGACGTCGTCGAGATCACGACGACGAACTAGTCGGCCGAGCCGCTGGCGGTCGTTCTCGCTCGCCGCCACCGAAACAGTAAGAGTTTCGTCTCTGGGATGTGGCAAGTTACTAAATGGCCGCTGGAAATGATATATTTGACAACATTTCCGGACTGGTTCTGTGGATCGGCGTGTGTGTTGTTCTCTATGTGATTCACATCCGGAACTATCTCCTCTTTCACAGTCTCGTCGAACTGTTCAGTATCTTCGTCGCGTTTGCCGTGTTCATCATCGCCTGGAACGCGCGGGAGGAATTAGAGAGCGTCTTCCTGTCTGTGCTCGGCATCGCCTATCTGTTCATCGGTGGGGTGGATCTGCTCCACACGCTCGCGTACAAAGGGCTCGGGATTTTTCCCGAGGCCGGTGCTGACCTCCCGACGCAGCTCTGGATCCTCGGTCGGTATCTCGAGGCGGTGTCACTCTTCGGTGCCGGGGTGCTCGGTGTCACGTTCGGTATGGGCGACACCCGGAACCCCGAGTGGAGCCAACGGGCCATGCCAGTCATCGCCGCTGGATACCTGATCGTCGTCACACTCGGGCTGAGTTCGATATTCGTCTTCGACGTCTTCCCGCAGACGTACGTCGCGGGGAGCGGCCTGACGCGCTTCAAAATTGTCAGCGAATACGTCATCATCGGGTTCTTGATCGGTGCACTGTCGCTGTTGTACAAGCAACGCGACACGTTCGATACGCGCGTGTATTATCTTCTCGTCGTCTCGATCGCGCTCAGTGCGAGTTCGGAACTCGCCTTTACCGCGTACGTCGACGTGTACGGACTCTCGAACGCTCTCGGTCACTTTCTCAAATTCGGGTCGTTCTCCCTGATCTACGTTGCAGTCGTCAAAACGGGGCTCATCGACCCGCAAAAGACGCTCTACCGGACGCTCGCGAACCGCGAGGCCGAGGCCCGAAAGTTCGAGAAAGCGGTCGAACACTCCGGTCACTCCGTCTTCATCACCGATCGTGATGGGACGATTCAGTACGTCAACCCGACGTTCGAGCGGATCACGGGCTACTCGCGGGACGAAATCTGCGGGCGAACCCCCAGCGTTCTCAAATCCGGCGAGCACGACGCGGAGTTCTACGAGGAAATGTGGAACACGATCCTCTCGGGAGAGGTCTGGGAGAGCGACATCGTCAACGAGCGCAAAAACGGCGACCGGTTCGTCGTCAACCAGACGGTCGCACCGATCACCGACGAGGAGGGGACCATTCAAAACTTCGTCAGCGTCCACATGGACATCTCGGAGCGAAAGAAGCAGGAACAGGAACTCCTCCAGCGCTACGAGTCGCTGTTCGACAGCATCCAGGACGGAATCTTGGTGACAGACATGGACCGCAAGATCGTCAACGCGAACCCGGCGTTTACCGACCTCTTTGGCTACGAACTGGCCGAAATCGAGGGCAAATCCACGAAGTGCCTCTACGAAGACGACGCGGAGTTCGAACGGATGGGGTCGGCGATCCAGTCCCACATGGGTGACGAACGGTTCACTCGCACGACCAAGTACAAGAAGAAATCGGGACAGGTTTTCCCCGTCGAGATCACCATCTTCTACCTCCGCAGTGCGGACGACGAGATTATCGGGTTCATCGCCCTCATCCGGGACGTCTCGGACCGTGAGAACCGGATCCAGCAGTTGCAGGTCCTCGACCGTATCCTCCGACACAACCTCCGCAACGCGATGAACGTCATCGAGGGCTACGCGACCGTGATACGAAACGACGCGTCGGGCGAGACTGCTGATAACGCACAGAAGATCGCCGAGACGAGCGACAACCTCCTGGAGGCAGTGGACAAGGAGCGCAAGATCACGAACTTCCTCACGGAATCACAGTCGGTCGAACTCATCGACCTGAACTCGGTCGTCGAAGGGGCAGTGTCGGCTGTACACGAGCGGTTCCCGTCTGCCGACATTTCGGTTTCGGCCCCGGAGGACTGTTCGGTCCGGGCTATCCCCCCGCTTTCACGGGCCATCGAGGAATTGCTCGAAAACGCTATCGTCCACTCGGACCAGCAGGTCCCGAATGTGACGATCCAGATCGAGTGTACGGACGGAATCGTCGAACTCCGTATCGCTGACGACGGGCCGGGAATTCCGGAGATGGAACAGCGCGTGTTGACGCGGGAAGCAGAGATCGACCCGCTGTATCACGGCAGTGGACTCGGACTCTGGTTCGTCAACCTGATCATTCAGCAGTCGAACGGGATGCTGGAATTCGACGATAACGAACCCCGTGGAAGCGTGGTGACCATTCGCCTGCAAGCCGAGTAGCCGGGCAGCGTGTCGCACGGTTGTGCGGACTGATTGCCGGTTCGGTTCGGTTTTACGTTCTTTCTCCTACTCAGAGTGGCTAGACAGGTTCCGAGTAGATGGGAGAGAACATCTCGAACACCGACGTGTTCATTGGTCGGAAGTATCGCGTCCTCGTCGTGCTCGCGCTCGCCGAGTTGCTCGCCATGACGCTCTGGTTCTCGGCGTCAGCCGTCGGGCCGGAACTCGCCGCGGCGTGGGGGCTCTCGGATGGCCAGACCGCGTGGCTGACGAACGCTGTGCAACTCGGATTCGTCGTCGGGGCGCTCCTCTCGGCGGTGTTCACCATCTCCGACACTGTCCCGCCGCGAAAACTCTTCGCCGTCTCGGCGCTCGTCGGCGCGGCCGCGACCGCCACCATCGCGCTGGCGGTCTCGTCGTTCCTTCCAGCCGTCCTCCTGCGCTTTCTCACCGGCGTCGCGCTGGCCGGCGTCTATCCGCCCGGAATGAAGATCATGGCCGGCTGGTTCCGGGCGGGGCGCGGGTTCGCCATCGGCGCGCTCGTCGGCGCACTGACCATCGGATCGGCGATGCCACACCTGCTCCGGGCGGTCGGCGGGGTCGGACAACCGCGGCTGGTCCTCCTCGGTGCGGCCGGTCTCGCGGCGATCGGTGGAGTTCTCGTGCTCTCTGTCCGTCCTGGGCCGCACCAGGCGCCGGCAGCGCCGTTCGACCCGGGTGCGGTCCGCCGGATGCTCAGCGACCGCGGAACGATGCTGGCTAACCTCGGCTACTTCGGACACATGTGGGAGCTGTACGCGGTCTGGACGTGGATTCCGGTGTACCCCGCCCCCAGTTGCGCGGCCAGCGGCGGGCAGTCGGAGGCCTTTGCCGCGCTCGTGGCGTTCGGAACCATCGCCATCGGGGGCGCTGGGGCTCTCGTCGCGGGGATCTACGCCGACCGGATGGGCCGTACCACGATCACGTGCGTGAGCATGGTCGTCAGCGGAGTCGCGTGCGTCGGTGCCGGCTTCGTCTTCAGCGGTCCCGTGATCGTCCTCGTCCCGTTCGCGCTCGTCTGGGGGTTCGCCATCGTCGCCGACTCCGCGCAGTTCTCGGCGGCCGTTTCGGAACTCGCCGAGGACAGCTACGTCGGGTCCGCACTGACGCTGCAGACGGCCGTCGGCTTTCTCCTGACGATCGGCTCGATCCAGGTGACGCCCGTCGTCGCGGACGCGGTCGGGTGGCGGTGGGCCTTCGCCCCGCTCGTCGTGGGTCCGCTGGTCGGCACGGCGGCGATGGTTCGGCTGCGGTCGCTTCCCGAATCGAGCGCGCTCGCCGGCGGGAAGGGGTAGCCCCACTCCGGGACGTGACGCTTTTCGTCGGTCCGGCCAACTGACTACCAGGCGCATGTTCCAGTTCCCTCTCCTGCAGCCCCCGGTTCTCCAGAGTCTCCCCGAACTGTTCGGTGCCCTGGGGACGCTCGCACTCTCGGCCGGAGTGCTGACGCTCGGGTACTTCTTTTACCGGGAGTTCCGGCGCGACCACGAGACGGGGGACCATCAGTTCACCTGGGGCGTCGGTATCGTCGTCCTGTTCGTGCTGGGAATCGCTCCAGGCATCGTCGGCCTCGGCCTGTATTTGACGACCGAACGAGGCTATCCCGTTCACTGGCTCGTCGTGTTCACGCTGGTGGCGCTCCTGGTCGTCAACGTCCTCACCTACGGCGTGACCACGGACCCCGTGAGTGCTGGCGTGGCTCGGGTCGGTATTCCGTAACCTCCGACGTGAGGCCGCTGCCGACCGAGACCGCGTCGTTGAAACCGCTCGGTCGCAATCCTTCTGCAATGACCGAGGACGACCACGAGTGGCAGCCACCGGAACGGGAGACCTTCGCGCACGACCCCATCGCCCACGCCGAGGCGCGCGCCGGCATGACTGTCGGCCAGCTCGCCGACGAGTACGGCGAGGCCGGCATCGGCGCGGCGGACCTCCACGAGGCCGTCGACATCTACGCCGAGATGTTAGACGACGACGTGACGAACTTCGTCGGCCTCGCGGGCGCGATGGTGCCAAGCGGGATGCGTCGTATCGTCGCCGACCTCATTCGCGACGGTCACGTCGACGCGCTCGTCACGACCGGCGCGAACCTCACTCACGACGCCATCGAGGCCATCGGCGGCAAACACCACCACGGGCAGGTCCACGCCGAGGGCAAGACCGAGTGCGAACACGCCGAACAGTGGCGAGACGAGGAAGTCGACCGCATCTACAACGTGTATCTCCCCCAGGAGCACTTCGCGCTGTTCGAGGGCCACCTCCGCGAGGACGTGTTTCCGGCGCTCGAAGACGAGGGGGCCGTCAGCATCCAGCGACTGGTCGAGGAACTGGGGCGGGCAAACAGCGAGGTCAACGACCGGGAGGACGTCGACGAGGAGCCGGGCATCGCCGCGGCGGCGTACGAACACGACGTGCCCGTCTACTGTCCGGCCATTCAGGACTCCGTGCTGGGTCTGCAGGCCTGGATGTATGGCCAGACGAGCGACTTCTCGCTCGACGCGCTCGCGGACATGGCCACTATCACCGATCAAGCGTTCGAGGCAGACGAAGCCGGCGCGCTGGTCGTCGGCGGCGGCGTGCCCAAGAACTTCGTCCTCCAGACGATGCT
>SDGW01000898.1_pt1 | contig 12327 bp, 12 predicted proteins | sample 2873831 | NCBI WGS metagenome assembly SDGW01 (sample SAMN08132700, study PRJNA421101) | hypersaline lake metagenome | isolation source: celular fraction 0.22 microns magnesium sulfate-rich crust from ephemeral... | place: Spain: Penahueca Lagoon, Toledo | collected 2011-07
GCTCGATCGGCCGCACCAGTCTATCTGAGCGGCGACCGCACGCCTCGTCCGTCGCCGCCTCCGACCGACCACGCTCCCAGTTCAACCATGAACATCGAGACCGTCGACGACTTCTTCCTGACCGAACTGCAGCGCGCGTACGGCATCGAGACGACCCTCGTCGAGGAGCTCCCCGACCTGGAGGGAGAGATCGCGGAGGACGCGCTCGACGACAGCCAGACGGGGCGCGTCCGCGACGACCTCCGGGAAGCGGTCCAGGAGCACCTCGCGGAGACGGAGGAGCACGCCGCCCGCCTGGAGGACGCCTTCGACGCTCTCGGCGAGCAGCCCGACGCGCGTTCGTCGCCGGCGCTCGAGGGGCTGCTCAGGGAGAAAGACCAGTTCACGAACGTCGTCCTGAGCGACGAGTTCCGGCCGCTGTTCTACCTGGACTCAGCCCGGCAGATCGAGCAGGCGGAGATCGACGTCTACGACCGCCTCATCAGGATCGCCGACCAACTCGACGTGCCCGACGAGGTGACCGAGGCGCTGGAGGGGAACCGCCGGGAGGAGCAGGAAGCTCTGGACGAACTCGACCGGATCGCCGGCGACGACGCCCCCGACCTCCTCGAGGAACTCGCCGCCTCGTCCACCAGCGAGTGAGCGCGGCGAGCGTATTTATAGTTAGGGAGCCAACACGAATGCGATGGTAGTGCTTTCCGACGACGACGAGGGCAAGTACCTCGTCGACGCCACCGGCGAACAGTTCGGTATCGTCTCCGAGGTCGACGAGGCAGCGGGCGTCGCCTACGTCGATCCCGACCCCGGCATCGTCGAGTCGATTTCCGAGACGTTCGGCCACGGCGACGCCGAGTCGGACGACATCCGCGTCCCCGAGGAGAGCGTCGCAAACGTGACCGACGACGAACTCCAGGTCGACGCTGATCTGTAGGTTTCGATAGCTCTCTTCGGCCTGACGAGCACCACGGCAGCTTCGCCCCTGTACTGGCTAGTACGATCAGCCCTTGGGATTACTATGACCCAATGCGTTGCAGTGCATATGGATGAGGAACTGATACGGATAGCGCTGCAGCGGTATCAGGACGGTGAGGTTGGGATGCGCGGCGCCGCGGAACTGGCCGGTCTGTCTATCTCCGAGATGATGACGGAAGCCAGCGAGCGCAACGTTACGTCGAACTACGAGAAAGCTGACCTCGCCGACGACGTCGACGCGCTGCGATGACCGAGGAGCGGAACGGCTGATCGACGACGCGGCGGACGAGTAGCCGTCTAGTCGTCGCCGGTCCCTGCAACGACGTCGCCGTCGGCGTCGGCCGTGACGACCCGGTCCGAGCGCGGCCCGTCGAGGTCGACGTCGGGCAGCAGGTCCCGCAGGTACCGGCCCGTGTGGGAGTCCTCGTTCCGGGCGACCTCCTCGGGGGTGCCCTCGGCGACGAGTTCGCCGCCGTTCTCGCCGCCTTCAGGGCCGAGGTCGACGATGTGGTCGGCGTTCTTCACCAGGTCCAGCTCGTGCTCGATGACGACCACGGTGTTGCCGTCGTCGGTCAGCCGGTGGAGGACGTCGATCAGCTTGCGCTCGTCCTCGGGGTGGAGCCCGGTGGTGGGCTCGTCGAGCAGGTAGAGGGCGTCGCCGGAGTCCTTCTTGCCGAGTTCCTCGGCGAGCTTGATGCGCTGGGCCTCGCCGCCCGAGAGCGTCGTGGAGGGCTGGCCCAGCCGCATGTAGTCGAGGCCGACGTCCTTCAGGAGCTTCAGCCGGCGGCGGATGCCGGTGTGGCCCTCGAAGAAGTCGTAGGCCTCCTCGACGGTCATCTCGAGGACGTCCGCGATGGTGGCGTCCTTGTAGGTGACGTCAAGCGTCTCGTCGTTGTAGCGGGCGCCGCCGCACTCCTCGCAGGGGACCTGCACGTCCGAGAGGAAGTTCATGTCGATGGTGACCGTGCCCTGGCCACCGCAGGCCTCGCAGCGGCCGCCCTTGACGTTGAACGAGAAGCGGCCCTGGTCGTAGCCGCGCTGCTTGGCCAGGCTGGTCTCCGAGAACAGCTCGCGGATGTGGTCGAAGACGTTGGTGTACGTCGCCGGGTTCGACCGGGGCGTCCGGCCGATGGGCGACTGGTCGATCAGGCGGACCGTCTCCACTTCGTCGAGCCCCTCGATGTCGTCGTGCTCGCCGGGGTTGACGTCGGTGTCGTTCATCCGACGCACGATGCCCTTGTAGAGGATGTCGTGCATCAGCGTGGACTTGCCGGAGCCGGAGACGCCGGTGATGGCGGTGAACGCGCCCAGCGGCAGGTCCACGTCGAGGTCCTTCAGGTTGTGCTGGCGGGCGCCCCTGACTGTGAGGGAGCCGTCGTGGTCGCGGCGCTCGCTCGGCACGGGAATCGCCCGCTCGCCGGCGAGGTAGTCGCCGGTGACGCTGTCCTCGCACGCCTTGACGTCCTCGACGCTGCCGTTGATGACGACCTGGCCGCCGCGCTTGCCGGGGCCGGGCCCCATGTCGATGACGTTGTCGGCGCGGCGCATCGTCTCGGTGTCGTGCTCGACGACTAGCAGCGTGTTGCCGAGGTCGCGCAGCTCCGCCAGCGTGTTCAGCAGGCGGTCGTTGTCGCGCTGATGGAGCCCGATGGAGGGCTCGTCGAGCACGTAGAGGACGCCGACGAGGCCAGAGCCGATCTGGGTCGCCAGGCGGATGCGCTGGCTCTCGCCGCCGGAGAGCGTCGCGGCCTCCCGGTCCAGCGTGAGGTAGTCGAGGCCGACCTCGACCATGAAGCCCAGGCGGGCGCGGATCTCCTTGAGGATCTCCTCGGCGATCTTGGTGTCGCGCTCGTCGAGGTTGTCCTCCAGGTTCTCGAAGTGCGCCAGCGCGTCGCCGATGGACATCCGGTTGACCTCGGTGATCGAGGTGCCGTCGACGAGCACGGCGCGGGACTCGGCCTTCAGGCGGGTGCCCTCGCAGGCCGGGCACGTCGTCGTGGCCATGAACTCCTCGATGTGCTCGCGGGCGCGGTCGCTGTCGGTCTCGACGTGGCGGCGCTCGAGGTTCGGGATGACGCCCTCGAAGCGCTCGGTCTTCTCCCGGGTGCCGTTCTTGGTCGTCCACTGGAAGTGGACCAGGCTGTCGGTGCCGTAGAGGAACTGCCGCTGGATCGACTCGTCCAGCTCCTCGAAGGGCGTGTCCAGCGAGACGTCGAAGTGCTCGGCGACGTTGTCGAGCTGGCGGGAGTAGTAGGTGCGGTCGTAGCTCCAGGGCTCGAAGACGTGCTTCAGCGGCTTGGAGGGGTCTTCGATCACGAGGTCCTCGCTGACCTCCTTGGTCTCGCCCAGCCCCTCACACTCCGGGCAGGCGCCGTGCGGGCTGTTGAACGAGAACGAGCGGGTCTCGATCTCGGAGATGTCGATCCCGCAGTGGGTGCAGGCGAGGTCCTCCGAGAACTCGACAACGAGGCGGTCGTCGTCGCTGTGGTCCTCGCTCTCGCCCTCGCCGGCGAGGTCGCCGGTCGACCGGGCGGTCGAGCCGCCCAGCTCCGCGTCCTCGGGCGGGTCCGGGAGGATGACCTTGATGATCCCCTCGCCCTCCTCGAGGGCGGTCTCGACGGAGTCGGTGATCCGCGAGCGGGCCTCCTCGCTGACCTTCACGCGGTCGACGACCACGTCGATCGTGTGGTCGTAGTTCTCGTCTAAGTCCGGGCGGTCCAGCGTCAGGTCGTACTCCTCGCCGTCGACCTCGACGCGGGCGTACCCCTCGCTGACGAGGTCGTCGAACAGGTCCTCGAAGGCGCCCTTCTGATCGCGGACGACCGGCGCACAGATCTTGGCCCGCGTCCCCTCGGGCAGGTCGAGGATCCGACTCACCATGTTCTGGGCGCTCTGCTCGCCCACCTCGCGGCCGCACTCCGGGCAGTGGGGCGTGCCGACGCGGGCGTACAGCAGGCGGAGGTAGTCGTGCAGCTCGGTGACCGTCCCGACGGTCGAGCGGGGGTTGTTCGCGGCGTTCTTCTGGTCGATGGAGATGGCCGGCGACAGCCCCTCGACGTTCTCGACCTGCGGCTTGTCCATCTGGCCCAGGAAGTTCCGGGCGTAGGCGGACAGCGACTCGATGTACCGTCGCTGGCCCTCGGCGTAGACCGTCTCGAAGGCGAGCGACGACTTGCCCGACCCCGACAGGCCCGTGACGACGGTCAGCTCCTCTCGGGGGATCTCGACGTCGACGTCCTTGAGGTTGTGCTCCTCGGCCCCTCGGACCTCGATGACGTCCTTACTCATCTATCCCATCCCAGGCACCAGGGGGGTGAAACCCCTTCGGTCCGTGTCGGCAACAGCCGATTACGGGCCAGATACCCGCGTCGCCGGGGGATCCCGGTTGCCCCGCGATCCGTCGGCCCCGCTCGCCCCGACGGCTTCGCCCGGTCCAGCGGTCCGGGACCGGCGGCGGCCGACTCGATGGGTAGCCTCTTGGGAGGCGCGCCGATACGACGGCTATGACCACCGGGAACCGGTCGCTGTTGGGGCGCCTGCTCGTGCCCGTCGGACTGCTGTACCTCGCCTATCTCGCCTCACAGCCGCCGCCGGCGCGGTGGGTCGGCCTCGCCTGTCTGGCCGTCCTCGCGCCGCTCCTGCTCGGGTGGCTCCTCGGGAACCTGGCGGGCGTCGGTCCCTGGGCGGAGTGAGAGACCGATCGCGTAGCGTCCGGGCCGCCGTCAGGCGGTCACGACCTCGTCCCGGAGGGCCGCGACGGCGTCGAGCAGTTCCTCGCGGTCCGCCTCGGACACGTCGTGGGCCCTGAGGCTCGCGTCGAGATGCTCGGCCACGCGGTCGAACGCCGCGTCGGTGATGTCCAGGTGCTCGTGGGCCACGGCCATGCTCGGCCCGTCCCACTCCTCTGCGCCCCCGGCGGCGTACGTGATAAACTGCTTCTGGTGGGACCGCAGCTCGTCCGCGTCGACGTCGTCGAAGTACGGCGCCAGCGACTCGTCGGCCAGCACGCGGTCGTAGAACCCGTCGACGACGGCGTCGACGGCGTCGGCCCCGCCGAGCCGGTCGTACAGCGTCGGTTCGTCGGTCATCCGCCTCGTCCATTCGGGGGCGGGACCTTCAGCGTACCGGCGCAGGCGATCCTGCGGACCCGCTACACCGTCTCGGGCAGCCAGCCGCCGTCGACCTCGACGTTCTCGCCGGAGACGTACTCCGAGCCCGGATCGAGGAAGAACATCGTCGCCTGGATCAGGTCCTCGAAGGCGGCCGGCCGGTCGCGGGGCAGCTCGTCGGGGAACTCGTCGGAGTTCTCGACGACGTACGGCGAGACGGCGTTGACGGTGATCCCGTCGTCCTGGGTGTCCGCGGCGAGCATCCGCGTGAACATCAGGACGGCCTTCTTGGCCGCGAAGTACGGGAAGTTCTTCGGGTTCACCATGCCCTGCTCGGCCGAGGCGTACCCGACGTTGACGATCCGGCCGTACTCGCCCTCGCGCAGCCCCGGCAGCGCCCGCTTCGAGCAGAGATAGGTCCCGTTGAGGTTCGTCTCCCAGACGGCGTTCCACGTCTCGAAGTCGATCTCGTCCCACCGCCGGGGCGCGAACGCCCCGACGTTGTTGACCAGCACGTCGACGCTCCCCAGGTCGGACTCGACGGCGTCGAACAGGGCGTCGACGTCGTCCGGATCGGTCACGTCGCCCTGTACCGTCGTCGCCGCCGCGCCGGCCTCCCGCGCTCGCTCGGCCACGTCGACGGCGTCGTCGTCGCTGGAGCGGTAGTGGACGGCCACGTCTGCGCCCCGGTCGGCGATGGCCAGCAGGAGCTCCCGGCCGATGCCTTTCGCGCTACCCGTCACGAGCGCCGTCCGACCGCTGAGGTCCGGCGTGAGCATGCCTCGCAGTTCGGCCGCCGGGGACTTCAGTGCCGCCGTCCGCCGGCGGCCTGGCCGCCCGGTCCCGGAACCGTTATCCGCCTGTCATTCGACGTCCGTTCCGTGTCAGACACGTCCGTCCACGGCCGCGTCGCGGCAGCGCTCTCGACCGATCTCGACCCGGTGACGGTCGGGATGGCCGCCGTCGTCGCCGCTGGGGTGGGGTACGCCGGCGGCGGCGTGCTGGCCGGCGCATCGATCGGGGAGTTCGCGCCGATGCTGGCCGTCCTCGCGGCCTGTAGCGGCGCCCTCCTGGCGGTGCGCGGGTCCGAGTAGCGAGCCGAACGCAACCCTTCTACGCCCTGAGGGCGAAGGCGGACCGTGAATCGCCGGTCGTTCCTACGGACTCTCGGCGCCGGTACGGCCCTCACCGCCGCTGGCGTCGCGGGCGCCCATCCGACCGTCACCGACCCCGCGACGCCGCCCGAGGAGAGCGCGCCGGAGCCGCTGAGCACGCTCGAAGTCGCGAACGCCCGCGAGGCCGTGGTCGGCGACGACGGCCTGGTCTACCTGGCGGCGACCGACGGCTTTCTCGTCGTGGACGTCTCCGACCCCGCCGATCCGACGGTCGTCTTCGAGACGCACGAGCTGCTCGGCGACCGCGAAGACGGGCCGATGGCGAACGTCTACGGCGTGGCCGTCGGGGGCGACCGCCTGCTGGTCGTCGGCCCCGCCAATCCCGGCTTCGACGCCGTCCACGGCGCGGTCCTGTTCGACGTCTCGGACCCGGCCGCCCCCGAGCGCGTCGGCGTCCACGAGACCGACTGCCCCATCCACAACGCCTGCCTCGCGGGCGGGCTGGCCTACCTGACCGGCAACGGCACCGAGGGGAACCCGCTGGTGATCGTCGACGTCGGCGACGGCGAGGTGGGCCGATGGTCGCTGTTCGACCGCGACGACGCCTGGCGCGAGGTCGCCGCACCGATGCGCGTGCTCCACGACGTCACCGTCCGCGACGGCCTGGCCTACCTCGCCTACTGGGACGCGGGGACCTGGATCCTCGACGTCTCGGAACCGGCCAGCCCCGCCGTCGTCTCCCGCGTCAGGGGCCGGGACCCGGGAACGCTCGCCGAACTCGATCCCCGGATCGAGGCGACGCGACCGCCGGGCAACGACCACCGCGCCGCCGTCGGTCCGGACGGGGACCTCCTCGGGATCAACGCCGAGTCCTGGGCCGTCGAGGCGAACGCCGACCGCGGCCCCGGCGGCGTCGAGTTCTACGACGTGAGCGACCCGACCGAGCCCGTGCGACTGTCACGCATCGACCCGCCGTCAACGCCCGACCCGACGCGCGGCGGCGTCTGGACGACCTCGCACAACTTCCAGATCGTCGACGGGCGCTGCTACACCTCGTGGTACCAGGGCGGCGTGAAGGTCCACGACGTCTCCGACCCGCTCGTCCCGCGGGAGCTGTACCACTGGCGCGACGCCGGTCGGGCGCGGTTCTGGACCGCCCAGCGCCTGCCCGCTGGCGACGCCTTCGTCGCCTCGAGCATGGGCGTCCCCAGCGAGGACGGCGCCCCCGGCGGCCTGTTCGCGTTCCCCGATCCGCCGTCCCCGGACGACTCGCGGGCGAGCGCGTCCTCGCCGTCGACCGAAGCCGAACCGTCGGGCGGAACGGGCGACGCTCGCACGCTTGGTCTGCTCGGCCTCGGGGCCGCCGCAGTCGGCGTCTGGGCACGGCTTCGGTAGCGTGAGAGGACCACTCGAACTGCCAGAACGGAAGAGCTCCTGGCCGCGTGCGTCGGGGGAAGTGAGATGAGCCCGCAGTTGTCTGGATCTGACCACCAGTGCCTCCAGTGAGGTCTGATTAGCCGCCGCGGTCTGCTCCAGCAGCCCGGCGTTCACGAGCACGCTGGACGACCGGGTACGACAGCGACAGTAGACTCAAGAGCAGGATCGCCACCGTGAGAGGGTTCTCGACGAAGATACCGAACTCTCCGCCGGAGAGCTTCAGCGACCGGCGTAGATTCACTTCGGCGATCGGGCCGAGTATCAGTCCCAGGACCATCGGGGCCAACGGGTAGTCCTCGACTCGCATGACGTATCCGAGTACACCTGCTCCGATAGCGGTCCAGACGTCGAGTGCGTTCCCTCTGAGCGCGTACGCGCCCACCAACGAGAGGACGAAGATGACCGGCCACAGGTACTTCGGCGGGAAGTCGATGATCTGTGCCCAGAAGCGAGCACCCAGGAGGCCGACGATCAGGATGACGACGTACACCAGGAAGAACCCGACGAAGATTGAGTAGACGAGTTCAGGTTCGTCCTGAAAGAGGTTGGGACCGGGGCGGATGCCGTGGACCATCAGTGCACCGATGAGAATGGCCGTCACGGAGTCGCCCGGGATGCCGAGTGTGAGCGTCGGGATTAGTGCCCCGCCGGTCGAGGCGTTGTTCCCGGACTCGGCGGCCGCGACGCCGCGGACGTCGCCGTTGCCGAACGTTCCCTTGTCCAGCCACCGCTTCGCCTCGTTGTACGTGACGAAGGAAGCGATGTCACCGCCGGCTCCGGGGATCGAGCCGATGACGGTCCCGGCGACGCTCGAGATTGCCGAGAGCGGGAGGATCTGTTCGAGCGTCTTCTGGTCCGGCAGCAGGTCAGTGATGTCCTGTGCGGCGCCGGAGTCACTCAACTCCGACTGGTACCGGTATAGCCCCTCGGCGATTCCGAACAGGCCGATCATCACGGCGATGAACTGGATGCCGGAAGTGAGTGTCTCGAATCCGAACGTGAACCGGGGCGAAGCCATCACCGGGTCCAGACCGACCGTCGCCAGGAACATCCCGAGCAGGCCCGATATGAGCCCCTTAATCAGTGAGTCACCGCTCACGCTCGCGATGATAGACAGACCGAACACTGCCAGTGCGAAGTACTCCGGCGAGCCGAACTCCAGAGCGAAGCTCGCGATCTGGGGGGAGACGAACGTCAACAGGACCACACTTATTGCCCCACCGACGAACGAGGCGACAGTGGCCACGGAGATCGCCTGACCGGCCTTGCCCTGTTCGGCCAGCGGGAACCCGTCGAAGACGGTCGCGGCGGCGCTCGGCGTCCCCGGCGTCCGGATGAGAATTGCCGGGATCGATCCGGCGTACAGCGCTCCGCCGTAGATCCCCAGCAGGAGCATCATCCCTGGGATGGGATCCATTCCGAACGTAAAGGACACCAGCACCGCGACGGTCATCGTCGCCGTCATCCCTGGCAGCGAGCCCATGACGATCCCGATCAGGACGCCCGCGACCAGCAGGAGAAACGTCGTCGGCTGCAGAACTGTTCCCAGTGCCCCCAGCAGATTAGTCGCGAGGCTCATCCGACGATACCTCCCGTTACGCCCAGAATCGAGACGAGGTTACCGAGTCCCAGCGGTCCCTCGGGCAGTGGCACGTGGAGGAAGCCAACGAAGACGTTCTGGAGGACCACGCTGACCCCTACCGCGAGCGGTACGGTCACCTGGAGGTCACGCGCTCCCGAGTAATACATGAGTGCGGCCACGAAGGCCACGGTCGTGAGCAGGAAGCCAGCCAGCGGGAGCACGATCGCATACCCGAGTAGGAATGCCGCCGGGACGCCGAATCGGACGAGGTCTTCGGTAGTGGCGGTCCGCTCGTTCGGTTCCCGCGATGCGACCGCGTCGATCAACTGAACCACCGCGAGGACTGCGATCCCCGCGGCGATGAACCGCGGGAACAGCGCCGGACCGGGCGTCCCGGCCACGCCGCTGGGAAAGCTGCGGCTGACGAGGTACACGCTCGCGGCGAACGCCACCAGCAGTACGGATGCAACCTCGTCGGTCCGGGTTATGCGTATCGCCATCAGTGTGCTCTCTGTGGGATTACTCGTTCAGGTCCAGGTTCGAGATGAGCTGGTCGAACTCGTCGTACTGCTGGTCCATGAACTGGTCGAACTCCTCCGAGCTGCGGTACACGAGCCCGAACCCGTTGTTGTTCATGAACTCCTGGAAGTCGTCGGAGTCGTAGACCGACTTGTAGATGTCGTGGAGCGATGCGACCGTTTCGTCCGACGTCTCGGCGGGAACGCCCAGTCCGCGCCAGGCTCCGACGAGGATGTCGTAGCCCGCGTCCTGGAAGGTCGGCGTGTCAGGGAAGATGTCCACCGGCTCCTCACCCATGACGCCGAGCACCTTGAGGGGGCCGTCCTCGACCTGCGGGGCGACCTCCGCAGCACTGGCCGTGGTTGCGTCGACTTCGCCGTTGACGACGGCCTTGGTGGCGGGCGCGCCACCGTCGTACCCGACGTGGTTGACCTTGTCCGAGATTCCCGCCGCCTGTGCGAACCGTGCCGCGGAGAGGTGCCAGATGGCCCCGATACCCGAGTTGGAGATCGTAATCTGCTCGTCGCTGTTCTTGGCGTGCTCGACGAATCCCTCGATCGTGTCGTAGGGAGCGTCTTCGTGGACCGTCAGCGACGCCGGATCGAAGTTGTACTGCATGACGGCTTTGAAGTCGTCGGGCGTGATGTCCGAGATGTCGAGGTGCGAGATGGTACACACCTCGACGGTCAGCACGCCGACGGTCGATCCGTCCGGTTCGGCGTTGGCGACCCGTCGGAAGCCCGCACTCCCGCTGCCACCGGTCACGTTGCTCACGTAGAAAGACGGGTCGGACTGTTCCTTGGCCAGCGACGCCAGCTTCCGGGCGGTCCGGTCGGTCCCGCCACCGGACGCCCAGGGACAGATCATCTCGATCTCACTGGGGAGACCTCCGCTGCTGTCGCCCGGGGAATCGGTCGTCGTATCCTCCTCGGTCGACGCATCGGTCGACTCACCATCGCCGCCGCTGTCACCGCCGTCGCCGCCGTCGCCGCCCTGACACCCTGCCAGCGCGACAATCGACGCGGTACCGCCGACGTGTTTCAGGAACTGCCGCCTGTTCTCTGGTGTATTCACCATGATCATTCATCGGTGAGCGACGTTCGGTGTAAATACTTACGGATTATTTATATCAATATATATTAGATAGAAATCGCTTGACTGAGCGCCGAAAGGAAATGAAATGTTAGTGACTAATACTGTATACTGTAAATTTTATATAATGATCTTTTCTCAAGCTACGGCCCCGACTGGCGCTCTCGCCACGCCGGTACGGGGCGTCCGCATCGACTGCTCGCGTCGCTGTCGGGCTACGGAACGTCCCACCGTTCGCGAACGCAGTGGCAGCAATCGGGGGAATCGATCGAACTCTCTGTGGCTGTCGATCGGCCCTCGCCCGCGTCACTCCAGCGCGTGTTCCACGCTCGTGGCGACGCTGCGGGCCTTCTCCGCGAGTTCCTCGGAGACGAACCCCGCCGCGACCGCCTCGTCCAGTTCGTCGTCGTCCACCCGCTCGACCGTGCCGTCGGCGTGTTTCACCACGTCCACGTGGAGGTCGACGTAGCGGACGCCGTCGGGGAACACCTCGACGGGCGTGCAGACGTTGACGTACGTCCCGCGGCGCTGCCCGTCGCTGCCGCGGTACACCGTCGGGTACCACCACCGGCCCTCGCGGACCTTCGTGGTGGCGACGTCGCCCGCCTGCCGCTCCACTCCCAGGCCGTCGTAGGTCCCACCGGGGGACATTGCCCGCTCCAGCGTGACCGTCCCGTCGGGGTCGACGGCCTCGACGCTGGCCTCGCCGAGCGTGATCAGTCGGCCGTCCGGCTTGCCGTGCTCGATGGCCACCGAGTCGCCCTCCCGCGGGCCGTACTGGCCGGTCACCGCCGCGAAGGGGAAGTCCGCCTCGCCCGTTCTGAACCCGTCGGCGACCGCCTCGGCGAGGTCGACGCCGCCGGACGCGCTCTCCGAGCCAGCTTTGGTCCGGTGGTGACCGGGCATCGTCGCCGTCACGTCGCGGCGGACTCCGTCGAGCTCGAAGCGGGACTCGCGGCCGAACCAGACCCACGCCGTCGCCGCCGGGGCGACGTAGCAGTGGGGCGCCGCGTCGGCGGGCGACGGCGCGTCCCCGAACGCCGCGTCGACGGTCTCGGCGCGCTCGTTGGCGGCGTCGAGCGCCCCACCCAGCGCGTCCAGGCCGGCGTCGTCGCTGGCGCGGTCCCAGGTGATCCCCCAGCCATCGCGGGGATCCGTCGGCAGCACGTCGGCCAGCTCCGGGCCGTTCACGTCGGTCGACCCGCCGCGGACCAGCGTCGCGAGCGCGCCGTGGGCCCGGACCGTCGTGTCCAGTACCGGTCGGCCGCCGGTCCAGGGCGCCGACGGCTCGTCGACCTGGACGCGCAGGCGATCCCCCACCTCGATCCGCCGCTCAGTCTTGGAGTACGGCAGGAACCCCTCCGGATCGATCCCTGCGGTCGTCGCCGGCACCGCGTCGGCCAGGTCGACGGCGGTCAGTTCGACGACGGCGCCGCCGCCCAGCGTCTCGGTCACCTCGCCGGCGTAGACGGCGCCGCGGGGCGTCGGGTCCGCCCAGGCC
>SDGW01000899.1_pt1 | contig 12310 bp, 13 predicted proteins | sample 2873831 | NCBI WGS metagenome assembly SDGW01 (sample SAMN08132700, study PRJNA421101) | hypersaline lake metagenome | isolation source: celular fraction 0.22 microns magnesium sulfate-rich crust from ephemeral... | place: Spain: Penahueca Lagoon, Toledo | collected 2011-07
GTATATGCTGTTGTGAAAACGAGTTCACCGCGAGCCGTACCTGACGCACGACCACGCCCCTCGAGTACGTGGCCGCCTTCCAGTGCGACGTAGGCTTCCGTCATTACGATCTACGTATCCGATGGACCATCATAAGTGTTGTCTTCGAAGCTCAGTTACGATTTTCGTAATCGGTAAGTGCACGTCGAGTATAGGTACGCATCTCTATGGACGACCTGGACCGACAGATCCTCGATATCCTCCGGCGTGACGCCCGAACGCCGTATACGGAGATCGCAGACGAGGTCGGGACGAGCGAGGGGACCGTGCGCAACCGTGTCGAACGAATGATGGACGACGACGTCATCGAGCGGTTTACCATCTCGACTCGGACGGGTAACGTGCAAGCGATGCTCGAGATCAGCGTCGCGGTCGACGTCGATACCAAAGCGGTCTCTGAGCGGATGGCCGAGTGGGACGAGGTCGACTTCGTCTGGATGGTCTCGGGCGAACAGGACATCGTCCTCGTCGTCGACGCCGCGGACACGCGCGGGGTCAACGATCTCATTACGAAGGCCCGCGATCAGGACGAGGTCGTCAGCACGAAGACGCGGCTGATTTTAGACGAAGAACTCGGATGAGCCGGTGTCTGTGGCCGTCTCGAGCGATCTGGAACGCAGATTGTGCCGCTATTCTCAGTCGGTCGGAAAAGTTCGGCCCCTTTTTCTAGCTGGATTTATATTCACAGATAATGACAACGGGGGACAGGCCTGACAAGCAACCCGAGCCGACAGTGCCCGCTGATCGCCGGACACAGTCGGACCGGGAGTGTTCGACGCTCGAGGAGTACGAAACGATATTCGACGCCGTCGAGGACGCCGTTTTTCTCCTCGATGTCGATCGAACGGCTGGCGGTCGCACGTACCGGTATCGACGCGTCAATCCCGCATACGAGACGATCACTGGCCTGACCGACACGGAAATCTGTGGACAGACACCGGCCGAAATCTTCGACACAGAAACGGCAGCTGCTGTCACCGAGCAATACGACGACTGCGTCGAGCAGGTAGCGACGATCGACGACGAGACGACGCTGTCGCTTCCTGCCGCCGGCGAACGCACGCTCGAAACGAAACTGACGCCGATCGTTGTGGACGAAACGGTCGATCAGCTCGTCGGTATCGTTCGCGATGTCACCGAGCAAAAGCGAAAGGTGTGTGACCTCGAACGGAATCGGACACTCCTCGAGAAGGCGGAACAGCTTGCAGCCGTCGGTGGGTGGGAACTCGATCTGCGGTCGGACGACCTCCGGTGGACCGACGGGACACGCGAGATATTCGAGGTCGATACCGGATACGACCCGACGCTGTCGGAGGCCATCGAGTTCTATCATCCTGCCGACCGGGATCGCATTCGCTCGTTCGTCGAGACGTGTCGGGACGGCGGCGAGTCGTACGACGTAGTACTGCGAATCGTCACCGCTGCGGGGAACGAACGATGGGTTCACACCGTCGGCGAGCCCGTCGTCGACGGCGGTGAAGTCGTCGCGTTACGCGGCGCAGTCAGAGACGTGACGGCACGACGGGAACGCGAACAGGAGCTCCAGCTCTTTCAGCAGGCGGTCGAACAGGCGGGCCACGGGATCGTGATCACGGATCACGAGGGAACGATCGAGTACGTCAATCCGGCCTACGAGCGAGACAGCGGGTACACCCGTACGGAGGCCGTCGGGCGAAACCCGCGGCTGGTCAAATCGGGCAAACACGACCAAGCGTTCTACGAGCGGCTCTGGGAGACGATCCACTCGGGAGCGGTCTGGGAACACGAACTCATCAACCGACGGAAATCAGGCGAGCTATACCACGTCGAACAGACGATCGCACCGATTACCGACGACGACGAGATCACGCATTTCGTCGCGATCGAGTCCGATATCACCGAACAGCGACTGCGCGGACAGCGACTCAGCGTGCTCAACCGAGTCCTGCGACACAACATCCGAAACGGGATGAACGTGATCGAGGGGAACGCAACGCGACTCCGGACCCTCTCCGACGACGACGAGCGAGACGAGGCCCTGACCGCGATCGAAGAACAGGCCGCCGAGTTGTGCAAGATCGGCGACAACGCCGCGGCCGTGCGAGACCTGTTTCGGCGTGACCGCCATCCCGACGCCACCTGTGATGTCGGAGCCACGCTCTCGCGGCTGGCGACCGACTTTGACGCCCAGTATTCCGACGCCGACATCACCGTGACCGCACCCGTGACCATCGCGGCACAGGCCGACGACCGACTCGAGACGGCGATTCGGAAGGCAGTCGCCAACGCCGTCACCCACACCGATCAGGCAGTGCCCGAGATCACCGTCAGTGCGACTCCGGTCGACGGACCCGACACGGGCGACTGGGTCGACATTTCTATTGCTGACAACGGACCGGGAATCCCGCCACAGGAACGACCGATGGTCGAACACCAACCCGAGACGCAACTCGTTCACGGCACCGGCCTCGAGCTGTGGCACATCTACTGGGTGGCGAAAAGCTTCGGCGGCGAGATGCAGATCACGGACAACGAGCCACGGGGTAGTGTCGTTACGCTCCGTGTTCCGGCAGCCACGATGGAATCTGATAACGCCGATGTCACCTCGTGAAGGGACTGTCCGCAAAGACACACATAGCAGACGCACCAACGTCGTGTATGACGGACACGCCGGTCATTCCAGAGACCGCACGCATCGGTCGGACTGCACTGTTCGTTTCGGATCTCGAGGAGATGATCGACTTCTATCGAGACGTCGTCGGCCTCACGGTGCTTACACGACGTGACACGGCGGCCACACTCGGTGTCGACGGGACGCCGTTACTCGTCTTGAACCGCGTCGAGGATGTCCCGCCTCGCGGACGGGACCAGGCAGGGCTGTTCCACACCGCGTTCAAGGTCCCCTCACGCGCTGCGCTCGGTGCTGCACTCGAGCGAATTCGCGAGCACTGGCACGTCGATGGCGCGTCGGACCACTACGTGAGCGAAGCGCTGTATCTGACCGACCCCGAGGACAACGGCGTCGAAATCTACACGGACCGGCCACGGGAGGAGTGGCCACGCACAGCCGACGGGACAGTCGAAATCGGGACTGTTCCACTCGATCTCGCCGACGTCGCTGCCGGGTCCGACGGCAGTGCCGACACACCGCCCGGCACGACGGTCGGACACCTCCATCTAGAGGCGACCTCACTCGAGGCAGCGCGCGAGTTCTACGTCGACACGCTGGGACTGACCGTCCAGACCGAGACAGGGTCGGCATTGTTCCTGGCAGCCGGCAACTACCATCACCACCTCGGCGTGAACACGTGGCACAACCGGTCACAGCCGGCAGGCGGGCGCGGACTGGCGTGGTTCGAGGTCGTCGTCTCGGACGACGAAACGCTCACGACGACCCGACGGCGACTCGAGGACGCCGACGTCACGGTCAGTGACTGGGAGGAAGGCATCGAACTCAGCGATCCGGACGGGATCAGGATCCGAATCCGTGCGGTGTAGTTGCCGGTCTGACTGTCGGTCGTCTCCGAGCGTCACTGCATGATGGTCGCGGAGACGCCGGCACTGATGGCCAACCGGGTCGGGTCGGGTGACGGGCACATACGGTCTGCTATACTGATGTCCCGGTGGGACCGCAGTGTGGGTTGCGGGTGCACCGGAACTGCCTTCCAGGAGTCCGTATCAGTTCTCATCCGGTGGGCTCCCGACGCCTGGCGTCGGCCCCTTGAACGTGTCGAGCACCCCTTTTCGGCGATGGATTTTCCGATATCCGCGTCGGATCAGCCGGTCGAATCCCCGCCGACAAACGCGTGCATGAACACGTCCGTCACGGATCGCAGCAACGACTGCCTCGGGCGTGAGCCGGTCGGCATCGATAACCGTGTACGCCCGGCCCACCTCGAACGGGTAGTGGGCGTCGCTCCCACCAACCAGCGGCAGGTTTCGATCGTCGGCCAGTTGTTCGACCAGTGGCCGCGAACGCGGGTGTTTCCCGTTGACTTCGATCGCATCGAAGGGGACGTCCTCGAGTTCTCGGACGGAACTGTTTCGAAACGGATGCGCGACGATTGCGGCGCAGCCGCGGTCGTGTGCCAGTGCGACTGCGTCCGCCGGGGAGAGCGCCCCCGGCGTCGTCTCCGCGGGCGGATCGGGGCCGACGACGAGGACGTGGCCGCGGTCGGTCGTGATTTCGATCCCCGGGAGGAGTTCGACGGAACCAGTCGGCGTAGCTGGTGTGTAGTAATCGTGATTCGTCGTTGCGACCCCGTCGAGGCCGCGCCAGCTGGCCATTCCGGTGAGTAGACGGACGCCAAACGGATCGAACCGATCGCCGAGTTCGCGGTAGCCATGAAAGAACCGCGTGTGTGCGTGTAAATCGACGGTATACACGGAAACGCATACGCCGGCGAGGTTCTTTTGCCCTCGGCTGGCGTGTTCCAGACCATGTCTCCGGAGAGGACAGCCGGCGGTCGCGTCGATGACCGCGTGCTCGTCCTCAATCCCGTCAGCGGCAGTCAGGACCACGTCGACACCCTGGTCGAACGGGGTCCTGAGCACGGCTTCGACGTTCGAAAGACCGAGGAAAGCGGCGACGCGAAACGGCTCGCTCGTGACGCTGCACCCGATGTCGACCTGATCGCGGCAGGCGGCGGCGACGGCACGGTGAACAAAGTCGTTAATGGGATCGCTGCCGCGGACGAACTCGAGACGACCACGGTCGCCATCATCCCCGCGGGAACAGGCAACAACTTCGCAACGAACATCGGAATCCAAGGGATCGACCACGCGTTTCGGGTGATCGAGGAAGGACGACGGCGACGGATCGATCTCGGCACTGCGAACGATCAGATCTTCGTCAACTCCTGTGTCGGCGGCATTACCGCCGAAGCAAGTAGCAAGACGGAGCCAGAGAGCAAGGCGAATCTGGGCGTGCTCGCATATGTCAAAAGTATGCTCGCGACGATGGGGTCGTTCGACTCGCTACCGCTTCGGGTGGAGACGGATTCAGGACCGAACGGGAAACGAACACAAGCCTGGGACGGTCGGGCCATGTTGGTCCTCATCGGGAACTGCCGACGGTTCACTGGCGCTCGAACGGCACAGGCCAACGTCGAGGATGGCCTGCTCGAGGTGACGATCGTCGAGGACGCCACGGCGATGAACCTGCTCAGCGATGCGGCCCTCCAGCGGCTGTTGGGACGCGATAGCAACTACGTCGTTCGCCGGCGCGCCCCGTCGCTCGTGATCGAGAGCAGTCGGGATGCGATCACATACAGCCTCGACGGCGAGATGCTCGAGGCCCACTCGCTGCGCCTCGAGACGATCCCGCGGACGCTTCAGATCGCCGTCGGCGAGGACTATCAACCTGATCCGGATAGTGAGCTATTCTAACGGTCGATGATCGGCAGTGGATTCTCGATCGCACCACCGTCATGCGATCGGTACGTCTCTGAGCACTGTTCGGACTGTCTGACCTCGAGCAGTCGTGAGACGCTTTGCGTCTCGATGTGCGACGACCCTGATGAGCCGATACTGGTTTCAGGAGCCGTCGGTATTATGATGATATGAGCACGCCACAGGAGGACATCCAACACGAGAACGCCGGGCAAGACGTGATCGCCGTCGATGCCGACGACACCGCACTCGAGCTCGTCAACCGGCTGGACGCCCATACGGGCGACGGGATCCGCCACCGAGCCTTTACCTCGCTGGTCTTCGACGGCGAGGGCAACATCTTACTCGCCCAGCGAGCGCCGGAGAAACGCCTCTGGGGGACCTACTGGGACGGCACCGTCGCCTCTCACCCTGTCGAGGGCCAGAGCCAGGAGGAAGCGACCCGACAGCGACTCGAGGAAGAGCTCGGAATCACGCCCGACCAGTACGACGACCTGCGATTGACCGACCGCTTCGAGTACAAGCGCTACTTCGAAAACGAGGGCGTCGAACACGAGGTCTGTGCCGTCTTACAGCTAACACTGACCGATCGCAGCCTCGAGCCCGACGAGGCAGAGGTTGCCGGACTGATGTGGGTTCCCTACGAACGACTCCACTCGCATCCGGAGTGGTACCGACAGCTTCGACTCTGTCCGTGGTTCGAGATCGCCATGCGTCGAGACATCAGATAGGTGTCGTCAGGCGGTACGCGCTCACAATCGTACCGATTGGCTTGCTCCTGTTGTGGCTCGATACGGGTCGAGAAACGCCATGTTTGTGTAGCGACTGCTCGGTGTGTACCGGTGAAAACACGATCTCGCTGCAACTATGTGGTACGGTAACAAGGCTTATTACGTTCCTGTTCGTAGCGTTGTCTGAGGACCAACGAAACAGGTCCCGTGTGACGAAATGAGCTCCTCACCACCGGAAACCGAGACGTACGAAGTCACGCTCTCCAGAGACGAGCAATGGGTCACCCATCACGCCCTCTCGAACCGCCTCGACGCTGCGCTCGATGCCGACGAGAAACCACCCGAATGGACACTCGAGGTACTCGAGACGATCGAAGCCGACGGCGACACGGAGCGGCTCACTGACTCACAAGCCGACCGGCTCTATGAGACGCTGGCGACGTACGTCGACCGTGAGGAGACGCCAGCAAGGGACGTCAGCGACGCCACGACCGTGCTCGCGCGACTCGAGGACGTTCGCAACGCCTGACCAGACGGTCACAGGTCGGTTTTTTGCAGTCGATCTTACAGCGCCAGCGAGCGGTCGCCGTCTCATACGGTCTGCTAACACTGTTTACCGGCGCACCCGCGACCCGTCCTGCGGGTGCGCCGGAACTGACTGATAGGAGTCCGTATCAGGGCCGAGTCGTCGCCCAGACGGCCGTAATCGCGAGCAAAACGGCTGGCGCAAGCGGCAGAATCAGCAACGCGAATCGGTATCCCTCTGCACCGGGTGGGACCAGATAGATAGCGACTGGCGCGATGACAAATGCGAAGACGATAACGCCGACGAGAAGCCAGCCGCGCCAGTCGAACTTCCGGTCGACCGCATCGGGGTGGGTCGGCTCGAGACCCCCACCCCCGCCGGCCGGCTGGTCGCTCCCCTCGTCGCCGTCCGCGTCGAACGCCGCTGGATCGTGGACGTAGCCGCCGTCGTCGCTCGAGCTCACTATCGGGACGTATCGAGCGCGTCGTGAAAGCCCTCACGGTTCCGGTACCCGCGTGGCCGAGCGTGATCGGTTACAGCTCGCTGTCCGGTCGGACGACGACCTTGCCGAACCCTTCCCGGTTCTCGATGATCTCGTGGGCGCGGGCGGTCTCGCTCATCGGCAACACCTCGCGGATCGCGGGCTCGAACGTGCCGTCCCAGACGAGTTCCAGGACGTCGTCGACCTGATCCGGCGTGGCCATCGTCGAGCCGATGATCTCGAGCTGGTTCCAGAAGATCCGCGGGATGTCCGTCTCGGGGTTGCCGCCGCCGGTGCCACCACAGGTGACGAGTCGGCCGCCCTTGGTTAGGCTCTTCAGCGAGTCCTGCCAGGTGGGCGCGCCGACGTGTTCGACGACGACGTCGACGCCGCGGCCGTCGGTCTCCGAGTGAACCCAGTCCGCGAAGTTCTCCTCTTCGTAGTTACAGACGTAGTCCGCGCCGTGTTCTTCGGCGTACTCGAGCTTTTCCTCGCTGCTGCCGGTCGCGTACACCTCCGCGCCCGCGTAGTCGGCGATCTGGAGAGCAGCGTGGCCGACCCCGCCGCTGGCGCCGAGGACGAGGACCGATTCGCCGGCCTTGAGGTCGGCACGCTCGATGAGCATCCGCCAGGCGGTCTGGAAGACCAGCGAGGCCGAGCCGGCGATCTCCCAATCGACGTGCTCGGGGACGGGAATCAGGTTGTCCTCGGGAACCGCGGCGTACTCGGAGTGTACGCCGGTGACGTGCTCGCCGATGATGTGGAAGCGCGGATCGAGCGTCGGATCGTCCATCCGCAGGTCGCCGACGCCGGCGGAGACCGCTACGTGGTCGCCTTCCTCGAAGCGGGTGACGTCCTCGCCGACTTCCTCGACGACGCCGGCACCGTCACTGCCCGGAATGTGGGGCATCTCGAGGTCGATGCCCGGCATGCCGCGGCGGGTCCAGATGTCCAGGTGGTTGAGCGCGGCCGCTTTGATGTCGACCAGTACCTCGTCCCGATCGATCTCGGGGTCGGGGTACTCGCCGTATTCGATGACATCTCTGTCGCCGTGTTCCGTGATCTTGACGGCTTGCATAGTGCTTCCAACGAACAGGCTATATAAAATCGTGATGGAAGGGGCAAGCACGTCGAACCAGAGTACGTCAATTGACGAAGTCTCGGTGGGTGCGACTGATTCGATCGCTGGCTGAGGGATGTGATCGACGGGGACCGTTTTTCCTGCCAGAGCCCCAACTGCGACCTATGAATGAGTCGACGGACGAGTCCGATGCGGTCGGCACAGCCGTCGTCACGATCTCATCGGAATCCTCGCTCGAAGAGGACGATGCGGGCGAAGCGATCGTGGCAGCCTTCGAGACGGCGGGCCACGAGATCGTGACGCGGGAACTGATCCAGCGGGACCACGACAACGTTCAGTCGAAAGTGTCGCGGCTCGTCGACCGCGACGACGCGGACATCGTCGTCACGACCGGCGGCACGGGTGTCGAACCGCGGGATACGACCCTCGAGGCGGTTCGGCCGTTGCTCGAAAAGGACCTCCCGGCGTTTCTCGATCTCTTTCACGCCATCTCCTACGACGAGTTGGGGACCGGCATCGTCTCGAGCCGCGCTTTGGGCGGTATCTCCGATGGGGTCCCGATCTTCTGTCTTCCCAATGACCGTGAGGCCATACGGATCGCTTGTGAGTCGATCATCGTCCCCGAGGCACAGCGACTTGCAACGCTTGCGAGTAGTGGGGCCGACACCGACGAGGAGTGACCGTCGCCGACGACGGGTGATACTATTGTCGCTGCTGAACGTCGGTGCACACCTGATCGCACGAGCGGTGCGATGGATGTGTCACTCCTTTCAGTTGCTACTATAGGGTCGAACCACTACGGGAGAACATGGAAAAACAGGCGCTTCGCGAACGCGTGTGGGACGACCTCGAGGAAAGCGGCGTCGCCCGCTTCCCGTTTCCACCCCACGGCCGGATTCCGAACTTCGCCGGAGCGAGCGAAGCCGCCGACCGGCTGGCTGCACAACCGGAGTGGGTGTCGGCGACGACCATCAAGGCCAATCCAGATGCGCCGCAGTTACCTGTGAGACGGCGCGCACTGCGCGATGGAAAGACGGTCTACATGGCGGTTCCCCGCCTCCGCGACGAGAAGTGTTTCCTGAAACTCGATCCCGACGAGCTTGAGGACTACGACGCGGCGACGACCGTCTCGGGGTCGTCGACACACGGCGAGCAGATCGGCCCGGACGAGATCGATCGCGTCGACCTGATCGTCTCCGGCAGCGTCGCGGTCACGGAAGACGGTGGTCGGATCGGCAAGGGTGAGGGGTACAGCGATCTCGAGTACGCCGTCCTCCGGGAACTCGGGGTGGTCGACGAGGAGACACCGGTCGCGACGACGGTCCACGACCGGCAGGTGATCGACGAGGCCGTCGCGCTCGCGGCCCACGACGTTGCGATGGATCTCGTCGTCACGCCCGATCGGGTGGTGCGACCCGAGCGCAGCGACCAGCCGGCCGGGCTCGACTGGGACCTGCTCGATGACGAGCGGCGCGACGAAATTCCGGTGCTACGGCGACTCGAGGAGGACGCGATGGACGCTCGAGACCCGTAGCTCACTGTCGGTCGGATGTACGGCTGGTCAATTTCGGAGCGACCATGTCTCGAGTACTAAAACCGCAGGGGTGACGCGAGCCGGTGGGGTGGGCCCGCGTCACCAAGAATCGATTGGCAGTGGTGGGGAAGGGTGCTGTGGTGGGGTTGCTGGAAGTCGCGGGTACAGGTGGTGGGTGCCATCGGTGGGGTCTGCCCGTCGACCTCCACACACGGCTACCGGCGGCTTCCACTTGAACGGGGGTGATGGTATACGGATCTTACGCCGAGTTCCGCCGAATTTAACTCGGATTTAGACTGGCTCTCTCGGCTTCGAGAACGTTTATACGCAGTAAATCTGAATTCGACCCAGAAACGGAGCGATGGTCGGTGTCGGTCGTGTCTGTGCGTCGTCAGCACGGGGTGGTGGGCGTTAGTCGATCAGTTCGTCGGCGACGACGCTCGCGTCCATCAGCTGTGGATCGATCGCGAGGTCGAGCTGCCCCTTGATGAACTCCGGGATCGTGTCGCGAGCGTAGACGACGGTTCGAAGCTCATCGTTGAGATCGCAGGCGATCGGGATCGTCGTCGCCTGGCCGACATCGGTCAGGACGTACAGATCGGCCGCGACGATGCCCGCCTCCTCGAGTTGGGGTCGCGTGATGACGCCGTCAAGACGGGTCACGTCGACGTCCGCGGCCTCGAGTGCCGCACCGATCTCGTCGTCGTCGGGGCCGGCGACGATCGCAGTCGTCGTACTCATTCGTACTCGATGGTCGCGGGCGGTTTGTGGGTCACGTCGTAGACGACGCGGGCGACGTTGTCGTTCTGGCCGGTGATCCGGGACTGGATGCGCTGGAGCGTGTCCCAGTCGATCTCCTGGGCGCGGGCGGTCATCCCGTCGCGGGAGTCGACCGAGCGCACGGAGACGACCCAGCCGTGGACGCGGTTGTCGCCTTTGACGCCCGTCGCCTTGCCGATGACGGCCGCGAGCGCCTGCCAGGGTTCGTACTCCTCGAGTTCCTCCTCGACGACGTGGCAGGCGTGGCGGGCGACCTCGAGTTTCTCCTCGGTGACTTCGCCGATGACGCGCACGGCGAGGCCGGGGCCGGGGAACGGCATCCGCTCGGCGACGATCTCGTCTAAGCCGAGGTGGCGGGCGACCTCCCGAACCTCGTCTTTGTAGAGGTCGCGGACGGGTTCGACGATCCCCTCGAAGTCGACGACATCGGGGAGACCGCCGACGTTGTGGTGGGACTTGATGCCGCCTTCGCTCTCGATGCGGTCGGGGTAGATCGTCCCCTGGACGAGGTAGTCGGCGTCGGCGTCTTTGGCTTCGCGCTCGAACTCGCGGATGAACTGTTCGCCGATGATCTCGCGTTTTTCCTCGGGGTCGGTGACGCCCGAGAGGGCCTCGAGGAACCGATCTTTCGCGTCGACGATCCGCAGCGACTCCATGTAGTCGAACGTCTCGCGGATCTGGTCGGTCTCGCCTTTCCGCATCAGGCCGGTGTCCACGTAGACCGGCGTGAGTTGATCGCCGATGGACTCGTAGGCCAACGCGGCGGCGACCGACGAGTCGACACCGCCCGAGAGGGCGATGACGGCGTGTGCGTCGCCGATTTCGTCTTCGATCTCTGCAACTGCGTCCGGAACGAACGTCTCAGTGTCTACCATCAGTGGGTTACCTCTGTTTCAGTGTCGGTGTCAGTCTCTGCATCGTCGGCCTCGCTCTCACCCGCCTGCTCGAGGACGGCCTCGACCAGTCCGACGAAGGGCGGACTCGGCTGTCCGGGACGGGACGTGTACTCGGGGTGGAACTGCGTGCCGAGGAAGAACGGATGATCCTCGTGTTCTAAGATCTCCATCCGGTTACCTGCCGTGCCCGAGAACGTCAGCGGCTCGTCTTCGAACTGATCGAAGTATTCGGGATTGACCTCGTAGCGGTGGCGGTGGCGCTCGGTGCAGGATGTATCCTCGTAGAGGTCGTAGGCCAGCGTCTCGGGTTCGATGACGGTCGTGTGCTCGCCCAGGCGCATCGTCCCGCCCATGTCCTCGACTTCGTACTGTTCGGGCAGGATGTCGATGACCGGATGGGGGGTGTCTTCGACCATCTCCGCCGAGTGAGCGTCTTCGAGCCCCAGGACGTGGCGGGCGTACTCGACGACGGCCATCTGGAAGCCAAGACAGAGTCCGAGGAACGGGACGCCGTTCTCCCGGGCGTAGCGGACGGCCTCGATTTTGCCCTCGGAGCCACGCATCCCGAAGCCACCGGGGACGATGACGCCGTCGACGTCGGTGAGTTGCCCGTCGTGGCCGTCGGCCATCTCGTCGGCCGACACCCAGTGGACGTTCACGTCGGCACCGAGTTCGAAGCCGGCGTGTTTGAGCGACTCGTGGATCGACATGTACGCGTCCTCTAAGTCGTACTTGCCGACCAGCGCGATGTCGACCTCCTCGTCTTTCTCGGTCGTGACGATCTCACGCCACCCGTTTGCGCGCTCGCCCTCCGGCAGGGCCTCGTCGGCCAGCCCGAAGTGCTCTAAGACGTACTGATCCAAGCCTTCCTC
>SDGW01001501.1_pt1 | contig 12307 bp, 9 predicted proteins | sample 2873831 | NCBI WGS metagenome assembly SDGW01 (sample SAMN08132700, study PRJNA421101) | hypersaline lake metagenome | isolation source: celular fraction 0.22 microns magnesium sulfate-rich crust from ephemeral... | place: Spain: Penahueca Lagoon, Toledo | collected 2011-07
CGAATCTGGTGTCGTGTCTCTCATCGACCTCCTCGGGAGCAAGGCCCGAATCGAAATCGTCCGGGAACTCTCGCGGGAACCTCGGTACGTCTCCCAACTCGCCGAGACGGTCGGGATGGACGGTAAGACCGCGGTCCACCACCTCTCGAAACTAGAGGCGGCCGGACTCGTCGCCCACTACGAGCGGGGCAACCGGAAGTACTACTACCTCGCCAAGACCGTCGAGTTGCGGGCCGCACCGCCGCCGGAACGGACCTTCGTCCTCCGGACCGGCGAGCGCCGCGACGACCCGACCGCCGGTCGGTCCGGTACCGACGATTGAACTGTCTGAAAACCCGAGAGAACGCCGAATTGCGTCGCCTCGCGGGCAATCTAACGGTTACCCTAACGACAGACCGCTTACTGTAACAAGCTGTTATCGACCGAATACAACCGCCCGTGCCCGGACGGTTTCGAACGCTCCCGATTCCGGGTGTTTCGCATTGCGAGCGTGGAAAACCCGGCTTATCTGCGTGAACGGTCCGAACGGTATCTCCGATTTATTCCAGTCACCGGATTAGAACTGCGGCGTGAGAAGCATGAAACGGCGTCAGTTCGGCGCGATGCTCGCAACCGCAACGTTCTCGCTCGGTGGGGTATCGAGCGCGGCGGCCGACGCATCGGCACAGGAGACGGAACCGTTGGAGATAGAAGACGTATCGGTGGAATTCGGCGACGCGACTGCGATGGTCGGCCGCGCCACGTTCCGGTACGAGGGCGGCACGATGCGGTTGCAGTTGGACGACTGGGCGATGCAGACGGCGGACAAACCGGTCTCGGTAGGTCGCACGCGCATCGACGTGAGCGACGTGGCTCCCGAGACGTACGCGACGGTGCGGGCGGGCATGGTCGAGGCGTACAACGGACAGTCGCTGTCGCCGTTGCTCTCCGCACTCGTGGACGCCGATCTGAACCCCGAGAGCGGCCTCACCGTGTCGCTCGGTCCGGTCGAGAGTCAGGGGACGCTCCTCGCCGACGAGATCGTCGCCGAGGGCACGGTCGGGAGCGTCGTCCCCGACGGAACGCGCGAGTTCCTCTCCGGCGGCGGGTCGCTGTCCGCGCTCGCATCGCTCGGTGCCGCGGAGTGGAGTTCGCTCCGGATTGCGCGCCGAGACGCCACCTTCGTCGCCAACGACGTGACGATGCAACTCGACGGCACGACGTTCGCCATCGCGTCGCCCGGCGGGACCGCGGAGGTTTCGGGCCGGACGTTCGAGTTCAGCGACATGACGCTGGACATCATGCCGCCCGCGACGATTCCCGCGCCGCACGTCCAGTTCGCCTCGAGGGTGCGCCAGTTGGGTGCCGAGGGCAACCTCACCCTCTCGGCCATCAAGTCGGCCGCGGCCGACTCCGGGGTCACCGTCGCCAACACGCTCGACGCGCTCTCGAGCGCGATGTTCGAGCTATCGTTCGGTAAAGTCACGGAGAACGGGAAAGCGGTCGTCTCCGACTTCCAGACGAGCGGCACGCTCGCGGAACTGATGCAGGCGGTACGCAAGGAGACCGGCATGGAGGAGCAAAAGCCAGCGGAAGAAGAGCAGGCCGACGAAGACGAGCAACCGGAGGAGGAAGACGAGGGCGACCAAGCGCAGGACGGCGAACTGCCCAAGCAGGTCATCATCTCCCGTCCGGGTAGCGACGAGCAGGTCAACTACACCTTCCAAGTGACCGGCGACCTCGAAAAGCTCGAACCGAACGAGGACAGCGGCGGAGCCGTGGATCTCGTCTCCGAGACCGAGGAGGGCCGCATCGAAGTGAACGGTACCGTCGGGTCCGGCGACGACCGCTTCGCCTTCTCCGGGGAGTTCATCGCAGTGGACATTCCCGAGGTCGTTCGGGTCGACATCTCCGAGCGGTAGGTCGGACTCTCGCGGTTCGCAGTCCCGTATTTTCCGGTCCCGATTCACCGTTCGGCCGCCGTCTTCTCCGCGCCGCTGGCGTCGGGGCACCGCTCGGCGGACAGATGTGGCCGAGGAAATCGACCCGTCGTCGCGTCGCCGGTCTCCCGACCTGCCACCTAACTCCCTTCGAGCCGATTCAACACGGCCTCGGGTTCGTAGCGCAGGGAGAGTTGCCGGGAGCGCCCGCGACCCTCGACGTTGGTGTAAGTCGCGTCGATGATGTCGAGTTGGTCGAGTTTGTTGATGATCTCCGAGTAGCGCGTGTAACCCAGTCCGGTCTGGTCGTGGAACGCGTCGTACACGTCGCCGGCGCGCTCGCCGTCGTGCTGGGCGATGACCTCCAACAGCTCGATTTCGCTCTCCGAGAGGGCCTGTAGACTGTGGCTCAGGTGGACGTACTTGGACTTCTCGTAGGCCTCCTCGACGTCTTGGAGGCTCACGCTCCGACTCGCCCGCATCTCGGCGTTCAGACCCGCACGCCGCAGCAGGTCGATGCCGACCCGCAGGTCGCCGCTCTCGGCGGTGAGTTCGGCCACCTCGTCCAACACGTCGGCCGAGACGACGCCCTCGTGGAACCCCCGCTCGACGCGGTGGCGCAGGATGTCCACTATCTCCTCGTTGTCGTACACCGGGAAGTAGACCTCCTCGGGCCGGAAGACGCTCTGGACGCGACCGTCCAAGTCCTCGATGACGTCCAAGTTCAGGTCCGACGAGACGACGATGACGCCGATTTTGGCCCCGCTGTGGGCCTCGTGTGCCCGGAGCAAGGAGTAGAGGGTGTCGGAGGCCTCGCCCTCGTAGAAGAGGTAGTTCACGTCGTCCAGCGCGACGACGAGTACTTCGTCCTCCTCGACCAGTTTCTCGGTGATCTGGCGGAACAGCTTCTTGAACGAGATGCCCGACGAGGGCGGTTCGTACTCGAAGATGCCCTCGAAGATTCGCGAGAACACCGAGTAGCGCGTCGAATCGACCTGACAGTTCACGCGGACGGTCCGCACGTCGGTCTGGGCCCCGAGTTCGCCGAACACCTTCTGGACCGCCGTGGTCTTGCCAGTACCGGGCGGGCCGCGGGCGATGACGTTGAGGGGACGCGAGCCGCGAGCGGCGGGGCGGAGCGCGTATTTCAGGCTCCGCATCTCGCTCTCGCGGTGGGCGAACGTCTCGGGGACGTAATCTATCTCGAAGACGTGTTCGTCCCGGAACACGGATTCGTCCCACGAGAGCATCCCCTCTTCGGGGTCGTCTGCCATCACTTTCACCTCGCTGTCCCAGCTACTTAACCTTTCGGCAGGCGAAAATATTAGCGTCGAGAGGCGTCCAGCGGGCCGATTCGGGGCTTCTCGGCCGGACGCCGAACGCTTCGGTCGAGTCGGTGTCACCCGCCGGACCTCTCTGGCCGCGGGGTGGTTCGTCGTGGACTCCTCGGGGCCAACTCCTCGTATTCGGCGCCCCGAACCCGGCCCCTCGTTTCCGGTGGAGGATGTGACAAACTCCCGGCGCGTGCGAGCGCGGGCCGGAGGCCGCGCCCATCCGCGCGAGGGCTGCGCGAACGGACGTGAGCGCAGGCTCGGAAGACGCGGTTTGTCTTCCGGTGGCTGAGGACCGCAGTCCAACGAGGAGCGCAAGCTCCGTCCTCGACGCTCGTTCTGGACGAGCAGTACGAACTATCGGGAACCACGTCCACTCACAGAAGCACGGTAAAGACATACATATACACGTCAAACAATCCTCGACTCACATCTAAAACTTCTCTAGCAATTTGTCGTAGAACTCGCCGTCGGAGTTCCCGGCCAGCTTTTCGACTATCAACTCGGGCGTCGAGCGCGCGAGGTGGTCTTTCACCGGCGAGCGGTTCACGACCAACTCGCCGTCTTCGAGTCCCTTCGCCTCGATGCCGTCCACGGGAACGTCGTAGTCGGCCATCTCCCGAATCTCGGCGGCGAGGTGCGAGACGAACACGCCGGTCACGTCGCCGTCGCGCAGTTCTTCGAGGATTCCGGCGATGATCTTGGCGCTCGCGCCGGGTTCGGTGATGCTCTCCAGTTCGTCCACGAGGACGAGGCGGTCCGCGCCGCCCGATTCGTCCCCGCCACCCGCTTCGTCCTCGCCGCCCGACCCGTCCGCGCGACTCGCCGACTGCCCACCGGATGCTCGCCCGCCCGAGGAGCGCCCGGCGGACGGTTCGCCGCCCGTCGCCAGCCCCGCGAACTCCCGGAGCGTCGATTCGAAGGCCCCGGCGTCCAGCGTGCCCTGCGTCTTGGCGTGGTAGTGGAGTTCGCGGAAGCGTTCGATGCGAACCTCCTCGGCGGGCACCGGCAGGCCCATGTGGGCCAAGATTGCGACGAGCGCGACCAAATCCAGCGTCGAGGTCTTCCCGCCGCTGTTGACCCCCGAGAGGAGCGCGACGCCCGACACGTCGTAGTCCACCGGTTCGACCGCCTCGAAGTCCACGTCCAGCAGGGGCGAGCGGCCGCCGACGATTTCGAAGCCCGAATCGCTCACCTCGGCTCCCGGTTCCGCCGCGCCGCCCCCGACGAACTCGGGCATCACGCAGTCGAAGTCCTCGGCGAAGCGCGCCACCGCCAACTCCACGTCCAACTCCAGCGCGGTCCGGACCAGTTGTTCGGCGTCCGCGCGTCGGTCCGCGAGGTCGGCGGCGAGTTCCCGCTTCCGGCTGGCGGCCCGGCGGTCCTTGGCGGCCTGCAGGTCGTCGCGCAGGCGCGAGACGACCTCCTCGTCGCGCTCGACCGGGAAGGTCGGCTCCTCGGGGAACGCCCGGCGCGCGACCTCGGCCTCGCCCGTGTCCAAGTCCAGCGAGTCGATTAGCTCCTCGCGGGCCTGCTCGACCGCGGCGGCGTACTCGTCGCTCAACTCCCGCGAGAGGAGCGAATCGACGCCCGCGCCCTGTTCGACCAGCGACAGCAGGTCCGAGCCTTCGACGGTCACGTCCTGCTCCTCGATGGCCTCGCGGAGCGCGTCGTTGGCGACGCTCTCGGCGGTCGAGACCGCGGCGTCGAGGTCGTCCACGGCGCGTGCGAGGCGGTCTAACTCGTCGTCGCCGACGACGGTACCGTCCGAATCGACGCGGGAGAGGGCGTCTTCTAGCGCGTCCACGTCCAGCGGCGGGTCGATGCCCGCCGCGCGGTGGACCCGCGCGGCCGCCCGCAAGCAGTCGCGGTTCGCCGCGTAGAACGCCAGCACCCGCTCGGGGACGACCTCCGCGGGACGCTCTAAGGCGTCCGGTTCGACCCGAACGTCGCCCTCGACCGCGACGCCGGCGAACTCCTCGTCCAGCGCGATTACCGTCGAGTAGCCCCGCGCGAGGTCCGCGAGGTCGCGGGCGTCTTCGACGACTTCGACGCTCAACTCCGGCATCTCGTGCTGGGCCTCGCTGTACCGCTCGGCGTCGGTCGTCGCCAGACACCGGTCGCGGACCGTGACGCTCCGGGGGTCGGCGAGCGGTTCGACGTCGGCTAGCGCGTCCAGTACCTCGGGGTCGGGCGTCCGTTCGAGCGCCGACGCGGCGAACTCGCGGGCCTCCTCGACGCGCGAGGAGACCCCGCTGGGGTAGAGCGTTTCGAGGCGCTTCTCGCCGTAGCTCGTGACCGTCCGGTCTTTGAGCAGGCCGAGCGCGTCCCGGTAGATCTCCTTCGCGCGGTCGGTCGCCAGAAAGCCGCCGGGGTCGTCGTGACGCCGCCGGACGGCACCGCGCGCGATGGCCGCCGCTCGGCCCTCGGTGATGCCGGGCGCGCTGGCGAGTTCGGCCACGTCGCCGGTCTCCAGCGCGCGCTCGGGGTCGTCCAACTCCGAGAGCGCCGCCGCCGTCTTCGACCCGACGCCGGGTATCGCCTCCAACTCCATCGGGGGCGACTTCTCGCGTCGAGGATAAAAAACGTTCGCGGGACGCTCCCTCTCAGCGGAGTCCGGACGGGCGCAGTAGCCCTCGGTCGTCTCCACCTCGTCGCGGAGGCGTCCACCGTGAGGGAGTCGCCGCGTTCAACGCCCTTTTTGCTCACAGACTCCAACTGCCGGGACATGGCTACTATCGAGGAGAAGGCCCGAGCAGTCCGGGAAGACCTCGCGGACCGCGAGGGCGTACTCGTCGCGTTCTCCGGTGGGGTAGACTCGTCGGTCGTCGCGGCGCTGGCACACGACGCGCTCGGCGACGACGCGGTGGCGTGTACCGCCAAGAGCGAGACCCTGCCGGAGGCGGAACTCGCCGACGCCAAGCGCGTCGCCGACGAAATCGGCATTCGCCACGAGATAGTGTCGTTCTCGGAGTTGGACGACCCCGACTTCGTGGTCAACGGCGACGACCGGTGTTATCACTGCCGGACGATGCGCCTCGGCAAGATGTTCGAGACCGCCGACGAGTTGGGGATTCCGGTGGTCTGCGACGGGACGAACGCCAGCGACGCCGACGGCGGCCACCGTCCCGGACTACAGGCCGTCGAGGAGTTGGACGCCTACTCGCCCCTTCTGGCCCACGACATCGACAAGGACGAGGTGCGGGAACTGGCCGACGCCTACGACCTCTCGGTCGCCGACAAGCCCTCGATGGCGTGTCTCTCGTCGCGGATTCCGACCGGTCTCGAAGTCACCGAGGAGAAACTCTCGCGCGTCGAGCAAGCCGAGGAGTTGGTCCGCCAGTGGGGGTTCTCACAGTTCCGGGTCCGGGACCACGACGGTCTCGCCCGCATCGAGGTCGGCCGCGACGAACTCGACGCGGCGCTGAACGAGGACTTCGCGGCGGCCGCCCGCGACCGGTTGACCGACATCGGGTTCGACCACGTGACGCTGGACCTCCACGGCTACCGGACCGGGAGCGTCAGTCCGGAGGGCGACGAGAGCGACGCGGACCCGGACGCGACGACCGACGAGACTGGCGAGGGCGGCGCGACGGAGGAGGACGCGGACGAACCGCTGGTCGAAGACGTGTTCTCCTCGGAGTACCCGACCGCGGAGAACGATTAGGTCGAGACTGCGGACCCGGTAGTCGTCACTCGCCAGTCCGGTTCGAGAAAGTGGCATGGGCGTTCGCACCTAGGGTGGCAGTTTGCTGGCACGCGAACTGCGGTGTGTAGCTGCTGGCACGCGAGCTATGTGGCAGGCGCGAACGCTACGAAACTGTTGGTACTGCTACCCCTTAGTTATAGGCCGATTACGCCAGCGGAAACGAGTCGTTGGCGGCGTCCAAACGAATCGTGAAGAGGTCGAAACCGTCGTACGGCGGTCAGTTCCCGGTCCACTTGAGGAGCGCGAGCGTCCCCTCGAACAGGGTGATCATCGTCAGCGTGACGAGGATGGGAGCCATCCCGGTCGGGTCGGGCGTGAACAGAAACGAGATGCCGAGGAACGCGCCCCAGAACAGCAGGCGGCGGTCCGCGAGCCACCGGCGGGTCGTCAGACCCATCATGATGGCGAGCATGATGAACAGCGGAATCTGGAACACGACCGCCAGATAGCCCATCAACATCAGGATGAGGTTGAACGTCTTCGTCAGGCCGAACGCCAGTTGGGCGGCCCCTTCGGTGTAGGAGATGAAGTAGGTGAACACCGCGGGCAGCACGAGGAAGAAGGCGAAACTGACGCCGACGACCGCCAACACGAGGCTCGTCGGAACCGCCGCGAGGTAGTAGCGACGTTCGTGGGGGTAGAGGCCGGGCCGCATGAAGAGGTACGTCTGATAGACGAACACGGGGAGCGCGACGACGACGCCCGCCAGGCTCCCGACCTTCAGTTTGGTCAACACCAGCGCGAGCGGGTGGTAGAGCCGCGGCCGGGCCTGCTCGCCGAGCTGGTCGAAGGGGATGATGTTGTACCACAGGAAGTTGATGACCTGCTCGGAGAACGGGAGCGCGACGGCTGTAATCGTCCCTGCGACGACGATGACGACCGCGAGCCGCTTCACCATCTCCTCGATGTGGTCGGCCAGCGGCATCTCCTCGTCTTCTAGCGGCTCCTCCGGCCTCGCGGCCGGATCGTTCAGCGTCTCCGTCTCCCGCGGCGGGGCTCCCGTGTCGTCCGCGGGCGTGAGATTGCTGGCCGTCGCCTCCGATTCGTCAGCCATTCAGTGGCTCTACGTCCTGCCGTTCTTATAGGTCTTCTGTGACCGTCTGTACGAGAAGATTGATAACTACGACACGGCTACCCTTTCCAAAGAATGTCCGGGACCGGAAGTAGCGTCGTCGACGAGGACACCGCCCGCGCCGTCAACAGCGGCCGAGAGACCATCGGAGCGATGCTCTCGACGGCGCAGGAACATCTTCAGAAGGTATTCATCGTGTTCCTCGTCGGCTTCGTCGCATCTTTCTACGCGCTTCGTTCCGTCGGGTGGCCATTCCTCAAAGAAGTCACCAAATCCCAGATGCCGCCGTCGCTGGCGGCGGACGTTACCGTCATCGCGGTGACGCCGTTCGACGTGATTCTCCTGCAGGCGAAGATCGGGGCTATCGCGGGCGGCGTCGTCGCGCTCCCGGTCTTGCTCTACTACTCTCGCGACTCGCTCCGCCAACGCTCGTGGTATCCCGGCGCGCCCATCGCTCGCTGGAAGATAGCGATACTCGTCTTGCTGGCGCTGGCGCTGTTCACGGGCGGCATGCTGTACGGCTACGGCGTCTTCTTCCCGCTGATGTTCCAGTTCCTCGCGGACAACGCCACGAACGCCGGCTTCGAGACGCGTTACTCCATCGTCAAGTGGACCGAGTTCATCGCGTTCCTCTCGCTGTCGTTCGGTCTCGCCGCGGAACTCCCGCTGGCGATGAGCGGACTGGCCTACACCGGCATCGTCAAGTACGAGACGTTCCGCGACAAGTGGCGCTACGCCGTCATGGGCATCTTCGTGTTCGGCGCGGTGGCCTCGCCCCCCGACCCGTTCACCCAGATCATGTGGGCGACGCCGCTCATCCTGCTGTACGCGTTCAGTCTCTATCTCACGAAAATCGTCGTGACGCTCAAGCGCGGGAGCGAGCAGTTGAGTTTCGTCGGCGTCGTCCGGAACAACGCGATTCGGATGCTCGGGGTCCCCGTGATGGCGTTCCTCCTCGCCCGGTTCTTCTTCACTCGCGCTGGCGTCGAGGCTATCAACGCCGAACTCCCCGCGAAGTACGCGCTCCCGGCCGTCGAGTCGGTCGTGGGACTCCCCCGCCAAGAGTCGGTCCTCGTCGCGTCCGGCGCGGTCGCGCTGGTCGCGTTCGTCGTCACGTTCCTCTACTTCCTGACCCAAGCACTCAACGAGGTCGCCGCGACCGTCTCGGCACCCGCCGCCGGAGCGCCCGGCGACATCGACCTCGAAAACCTCGACGCGGGCGCGGTCCGCGCGGCCCCGCCGGAAGTCTTCGCCGACATGTCCGAGGAGGACGCGGTGGACCACGCTCGCGCGGCGATGGAGGCCGACGACGCCGAGAAGGCCCAAGCCATCCTCGACCGCTACGACGAACTCAACCCGGAAGACGACGAGGAAGAAACCGAGGACGCCGCCGCGGGAGCCGCGGACGCGGACGCCGCGGAGGCGGGCGACGAGCCCGAAGAAGCGACGTTCCCCCGCGAGTCGGACGACCCCGACGACTCGGGCAACGTCTTCGAGAGCACGGCCGCGGGCATGGCCGACGCCTTCACCGAGGACGAGACCGACGAGGAGGACATCGGCGGGTGGATATACGACATCCGGTTCATCCTCGAGAGTCTCACGTCCAAGATGTTCCGCATCGTGGGGCTGTTCATGCTCGTCCTCGGGGGCGTGTTCATGTTCCTCTACCGGGGCGGCATCGGCGTCATCCGGAAGGACTTCCTCTCGCGGCTTCCGGCCGAGGTCCGCCCCGAGATGGGGTCGGGCGAGTCGGTGCTGAACATCGTGACGCTCCACCCCGTCGAGGCGCTCGTCTTCGAGGTCAAGATAGCGACGCTACTGGGCGCGGTGGCGGTCGTCCCGCTGGTGCTGTACTACTCGTGGCCCGCGATGAAGGAGCGCGGTCTCGCCGCTGGCGACCGGCGGGTGTTCGGGCTCTGGTCGGTGACCATCGCGGCCGGACTCGTCGCCGGGAGCGCGCTGGGCTACACCGTCGTCGCGCCGAGCGTCATCTCGTGGCTGGTCGCCGACGCGCTCCGCGCGGAGATGATAATCTCCTACCGGGTCAGCAACTTCTTCTGGCTCGTGTTCTTCACCACCGCGGGCATCGGCCTACTGGCCGACGTGCCGCTGACGATGTGGCTGTTCGAGCGCGGCGGCATCGTCTCGTTCGACGCGATGAAGGACCGCTGGCGCGAGGTCGTCATCGCCATCTTCGCGGTCGCGGGGCTGGCGACGCCCGACAGCATCTACACGATGTTCCTCGTCGCCATCCCGCTCTCGGTCGCCTACCTCATCGGACTGGGCGGCCTGTTCGTCGTGACGGCTGGCGGACGACGGTAGCGTCCGAGGTTCGATTTCGTCGGTTTTCTCCGGTCCTCCTCGATTCACCCTTTCGAGCGACCGGGTGTCGAACGACTGGAGTTCGGGTGGCTACACCGATATCCCGGCCCGTGCGGGTGCGCCCTCCGTGGCGCACCCACTCGCGCGAGGGACGAGCGAGTGACCGGAGGGAACGAAGCGAGGAGGTTAGGGAGGTGTGAGGCCCGCAGTCGCGGTGCCGTGGGGCTGGCGGATGGTGGGAGTCGGCGATAGTCCGCTGTGGTCGTGTTGGGTGGCTAGCGGTACGCCTAGCGGAGACGACCAGTACATCACTCGACCACAAACCACGCGTATCTCGGAATCTCGAACCTTTTAAACGACCGAAGGATAATACTCCAGTATGAGCAAGTGTTCGTCACCGCGCTGGTGACCGCGCAGTTGACGGCCTCGAAACTCCTCGGCTTCTCGATTCCGTTCTCGCTCCCGTTCTCGGGGAGCCTGCTGGTGATGCCCGGCGCGGCGCTGGCCTACGCTGTGACGTTCTTCGCCTCGGACTGCTACTCGGAGCTGTACGGTCCCGACGAGGCCCACAAGATGGTCAACGTCGGCTTCGCCATGAACTTCGTCCTGCTGGCGCTGGTGTACTCGACCATCGCCGCGCCCGCCGCGCCGTTCAGCGCGGTGGACCCCGCGACGTTCGAGGCGGTCCTCGGTGCGAGTCTGAACATCGTCGTCGCCAGCCTGCTGGCGTACGTCGTGAGCCAGCACTGGGACGTGCGGGTCTTCCACAAAATCCGCGAGGTGACCGACGGCGACTCGCTGTGGATTCGAAACGTCGGGTCCACGGCGTCGAGCCAACTGCTCGACACGCTCATCTTCGTGTTCGTCGGCTTCGCCGCGATGCCCGCGCTCCGGGGCGGCGACCCGACGGGACTGAACGGCCTCCTCGGTCTCGTCGTCGGCCAGTACGTCCTCAAACTCGGCATCGCGGTCGCGGACACGCCGTTCGTCTACGCAGTCGTCGGCTACCTCCGCTCGCGCGGGTCGGCCGCGCCCGCGCCGCGGACCGCCGACTGAGGCGTCGTCCGCTCTCGCTCACGAGGTGTCGCTATCCCAACACCGTCGGGCAGTTCCGCCCGACACCGACAGTTCTTTCCTGCCGCCCTGCCACCGACGAGTCACATGCAACGCAAAGCCCTCCAGTTACTCGTCGTCGTCTCCCTCGTGGCCCTCGCCGGTTGTTCCGGCGCGCTCTCGGGCGGCGACGGCGCACAGACGTTAGACGACGTAACGTACCCCGCGGGCGTCTCGGAGAACGGGACCAATCTGACGGCTCTCGCCGACGCTCACGAGAACCGGCGTTCGCACGGTCGACGGCGAGACGCTCGTCGTCCTCGAGGCCGACGGAAGCAACGCGACCCGGAGCCAACAGGCGAACGTCACCGACTACAACGCGACCATGCTGGTCGACCAGCAGGGCGTCGTCCGCTCGGTGTCGGTCGAGGTCACGGCCGCCCGACAGGGCCAGCAGGCCCGGACCGAGTTCTCGATGAACGTCTCGGACGTGGGCGAGACGACCGTCGCGGAGCCGACGTGGCTCGACGAGGCCCGCAACTCGACGGACTCGTAGTCCGGGACCGACGACCGCGACGCGACGACTCTTTCTCGATATTTCGGCCGTAAACGTTTCTTCGCTGGGATAGAGTGAGCAAGACGGACATGCGAAAACTACTCGGTGCCACGACGGCGCTGTTCGGTCTCGGCGTCGCGCTCCTCGGCGGCTGGATGCTCGTTCGCGGCCCCTTCCTCGGCGGTCCCACGCTCGACGCGACGGCGATGCTCGCGGCGCTGACCGCGTTTCTGGTCGGTATCGTCGTCTTCTTCCGCGGCGTGGTCAGGTGGGCGGGCGTCGGCGCGCGAATCTGACAGCGCGTAGAACTACGGACGACTAGCGAGAGAATCGACGAGTATGGGA
>SDGW01000900.1_pt1 | contig 12306 bp, 10 predicted proteins | sample 2873831 | NCBI WGS metagenome assembly SDGW01 (sample SAMN08132700, study PRJNA421101) | hypersaline lake metagenome | isolation source: celular fraction 0.22 microns magnesium sulfate-rich crust from ephemeral... | place: Spain: Penahueca Lagoon, Toledo | collected 2011-07
CCAGGTATTTGTAGGCGTCCTGTTTCGTGAAACCGGGGCCGGCGAGGATGATCGCGTCGACCTCGAGGCGCTTGAGGACGTCACCGAGTTCCGAAAAGAGTTCCGAGCGCCCGCGGGCGTACTCGCCCTTGCCAGTCGTACCGGTGATCGTCGCCCGCTCCTCGGTGCCGTACTGGGCGACCGTGTGGACGTGGGCTTGCCCTTCCTCGACGGTCGCGATGGCCACGTCCGGATTCTCTGTCGCCTCCTCGGCCTCCTCGAGGCGGGCCTCCTGATCGGGTTTGAACCGTTTCTCGATCGAGAGCTCGTCGCGAGCCTCGACGTTCAGCGTGTGGTGAAAGCCGAGCTGGTCCTCGCGAGAGCAGGCGACGATCTCGCCGCCGACTCGCAGCCGGTTGGCGAACTTGTGGAATTCGATGTCGTCGACTGCGATGGCGACCCACATGTGCTCGCGCTCGCCGCCGGTGTCGCGCATCTGGTCGTCGTTGCGCTGGATCCGTCGGGTCGTATCGCCCGCGACGCGGTCGCCGGGCTCGAGGACGTACTGGAGATGCCAGAGGTCGTCGACGCTCTCGGGAACGACGGTGACCCGTTCGCGGCCGCCCTCGACCTGCTCCCGGTCTTTGATCTGCATGGCCGGCGATTCGCGCGGCGGCGGTAAGTGGACTGCGATCGGTACCTCCGTCGGCCGACGCGGCGATCGCCGACGCGACCGGGGTTCCCGGGTCGACGGGAAACACGTGTCGCAGGTAGCGACATTCGCGTTTATTGCTACCGATTGACATGGTTAGGGAACGATGCTTTGCGCGTTGCGGACCTACTTCGTGTATGAATATGGGATACAACGCTCGACTCGAAGACTTCGGAACGCGTTCGCTGGTGACGCACGCGATCATGGCGCTGACGTTCGCCAGCGCGATCGTCGCGGGGCTGTTCGTCGACGGGCAGGTCGGACTCGTCTCGTTCGTCGCGTTCCTCAACTTCACCGCCGGCGTCTGGATCGCGCAGTCGATTCACTCGCTCGGGAACGCACAGACCGACGATTCGTACAATGGAATCCTGTCCGTGCTGTCCGACACCACCGGCGAAAAGACCTACCACGGACTCGATACCGGCCGACTCGGCCGGCTGGTCACGTTGATCGCGGGTGTCACTGCGGTCTCGCTGCTGGTCTCCGGAGAAGTTCTCTCCGGCACGCTGGCCTCGATCGGCGGCGTCGCGATCGGCGTCGTCGCGCTCGTGACCGCCATGGTCGGCTTCCTGATCGCGATGGGGTCGTCGTTCGACGCGGCCGAGCGCCGGGCGGTCCGTAACACCGACCGCGAACGCGACCGCCGCGAGGCGGAGGCGGCCGGCCAACCGACGGCCGAGTTCGAAGACGAGTCCGACATCCGGATCTCGATTCACGAAGTCCACATGGACGAGCCGACCTCCGACCGTAGATAACGACGCCGACGACCGCGGTTCCGCGCGGCGGTCGCCGCCTTCGACTCTCCGGCGTCCTGTACCCTCGAGCCCCGCCTGCACCTGATCCGCTGACTGAGAGTCGACAACGACCACACGTTGCTAGTTTTATAGTTGCGAACGGTGGCCCGACGAGTGAGGCCGCACCCGAGAGCTGACGGCAAGAATGCCAGACACGAACGCAGACTCCACCGATCCGGTCCGTATCGTCGTGTATCTCCGAGCTGATGCGTCCGCAGCCGTCGTGGACCCGCTCAGGGAGACCGTCGCGCGAGCGCGCCGCCTCGAGGACGGAGACGCGGACGTGGACGCGACCGTCCGCGTCGAGACGTGGACGTCGGTGCGGCCCGTCCTCGAGAAACTCGACGATTCCGGGCCGTCGGTGTCGCTCACCGTCGAGGAGTTTCAGCGCTGGGCCGACCGCGAGGGGTACACGCTACGGACGTTCGAGCGGCGCGAAACCGCCTCGATGCTCGGGCAACGCCCCGCCGTCCGGGTTCGAGTGCCGACCGTGTGCGTGGCCGTGTACGAAGGCGAGGACCTCCAGTGCGTCACGCCCTGTTCGGACGGCGACCGCACCTTCACCGTCGCCGAGTGTCTCACCGCGCTCGAGAACGGGGCGACGGATCCCTTCGCCACGCCGGACGACGCTGACCGGGACGAATCGGTGCGAGACCGGATCGGCGACGGGGACTAGCGGCTCGACGGGACGCGGCCCTCGGACTCGAGCGCGGCGACGGGGCACGGAGCTCGGAGTCCGGGTCCGGGGGCCGATACGGGACCGACTCAGTCCCTGAGCTCCTCGAGTTTGTCCTTCGCCTTCTCGAGACCGGTCTCGAACGTCTCCTCGATCTCCTCGACGGACCGTTCGACGTAGTGGACGCGCTCTTTCGGGACCCGTCGAACGACGTCGTTGCCGTCGTCGTCGGTCCCGTAGGCGAACAGCCAGTGATCCTGGAAGTACGCGAGCCGGTCGTTGTCGACGGTGACCCGCTCGTCGTTCTCGCCGGGCGTCTCGTAGACGATGGTCGCGGTGCCGAGTTCGGGCTCCGAGTCGGTGTCTGTGTCGATATCCACCATGGTCGTCGCGTCCACGGTCGGTCGGGTAGTCGTGGACCCGGCAGGTGCAGTCAGTCCTCCGCGATCCGGCTCCCACCCGGCGGCATGAAGTGCTGGATCCGGTCGGGGCTGGCGATCTTGCGGACGAACGTCTCGTCTTCGAAGCGCTCACGGAACTTCCGGTAGAGCCGCTTTGCCGCGTCGGCCTGGGCGTACCGGCCCGGCTCGAGTTCGATCGTCGTCTCCGCGCGGTCCTCGATGGCCGACGGCGGGCCACCGATGACTCGCGTGTACGGCTCGCATTGAATGCCGACGGCAGCGCCGACCGCCGTATCGCGGTAGTACGTCCGGTCGCCGCGGATCGCGAACCCACCTTTCTCGAGGTACTCGCCGCTCTCGGGCGTCTTCGTGACCTGGTCCGAGTCGACGGCGTAGACGTCGCCCGCGTAGCGGCCGTCCTTCCAGACCGACGAGTAGGAGACGGCGAACTGGGCGGCCTCCTCGATGCTCGAATCGGGGAGTTCGATGTCACTCGAGGAGGCCTCGCTGGGGTCGGTCGCCTTCAGCACGGTGACGGGACCACCGTGGGCCTGCGTGTGGAGGACTTTGTCCCCCGGCTCGAGATACTTCTTGACGAGTTCCTCGTTCTGGTCGGCGTTGCGCCCGCCGATGACGAGGTAGCCGTCGCTCGTGTGGAACCAGCGGAAGCGGTCGAACCAGGGCTCGTTCTCGCGAATGGGGATCGACGGCTCGGCGAGCCAGTCGCGCTGCTCCTCGTCCTCGTCGCCCTCGTCGTCGGCCGCCTCGTTCTCGCCGGCCTCCCACTCGTCGCGGCGGCGCTTGGCGTCCGCCAAGTCCTCGCGGGTGTCCTCGATGGCTGCCAGCGCCCCCTCTTTTTTCTCTTCGACCCGCTTGGCCTCGGTGTAGAGCCGGTCGGCGTTCTGCTCGACGCCCTGCCGGGCGAGGAGCTCGATCCGCTCGCCGTCGAGCTCGACCGTGACCGTCCCGTCGCTGCCGTCGACGTCGACGACCGCCTCGGCGGCCTCGATCCCGCGGTCGGCACCCTCCTCGAAGCGCTCCCCGATCTCGTCCCAGGAGCGGTCCTGCTCGCGTGCCCCTTGGACCGTCGAGAGGATCTCGTCGACCAGTCCGTACTCGGCGTACAGTAGTTCGGCCTGCTCGCGCAGTGAGTCGGCCTCCTGTTCGAACCCTTCGATGGCCCCCTGCTGTTGTTCGATGATACGCTCGTGTTTGGCGATCTCCGATTCGAAGTCCGGCCGCTGCTCCGTGGGATCGACTTCCTCCTCGTCCTCGAGTTCGAGCCGGAAGAAGTAGTCGTCCAACGCGGCCAGGAAGGCGTCGTAGGGCTCGCCGTCGAGGTCGTCGTGTTCCTCGAGCGGGAAGGGAGTCACGTCGACGACGCGACCCTCGCTGGCGTCGCTGTCGCCCTCGTCGGCCGTCTCGCCGTCAGCGCCGCCGTCCTCGCTCTCCGCATCGGCGCGCTCGAGGTAGAGCCGCGGTTCGAAATTGCCGTTCCGAATGTCGAGCGCCAGCCGTTCGATCGCCTCGTAGAGCCGATCGTAGACGCCCTCGTCGGCGTCTGCGATGTCCATTCCTTTCTCGACGCCGGCGCGGGTACAGAGCTCCTCGGCGTAGAGGCCGCCGAAGTTGAGCTGGGTCGCCAGCGTCCGGACGACGTCGGTGTCGGAGTCGTCCATCTCGTGGTCGAACGCCTCGCGGGAGACCGAAAGCGGGTTCGTCCGGGTGTCGGGGAACTCGTAGCGCGATCCCGGGACGACGGTCCGGGACTTCAGCCGGACGGTCTCGAGGCAGTCGATCACCTCGTACTCGCCGTCTGTGACGGCGACGTTACCCTGGCCGAACAGTTCGACGATGATCCGAGTGGTCCCGTCCTCTCGTTCGAAGACGAACTCGAGGATACGATCGAACTCGTACTGTTCGACGCCTGCGAAGTCGGCCCCGGAGAGCCGGTTGCGGAGCATCATCGCGAACTGCGGCGGCCGGCCGGGTGCGTCCGGCACTCGCTCGGGAGCGACGGTGTGTGCCCGCTTGACTTCGCCGACTTCGATGATCAGTTCGATGCGCCCCCGATCGAAGTCGCGCATCTTGAGTCGGACGAGATCGTCGCCGTAGAGGTAGGCCTTGTCGACCTTCGCCCCCTCGTAGGCTCCGAACTCCCCGACGAGGGCAGCGAGGTCGACGCTGGTGAGTTCCCGCTTTGGATCCATACCAGAACTGCCCGGCCCGGTCAAAAAGGCGTGTCGCTCCGTCGCGACAGCGACTCCGCACTCGAGTGGGCGACGAGTACGACCGTCGACTCCTCGGCCACGCTCTGCCGGCCGAGGTCGGAAGGCCTAATCCGCGCCGGCACGCAGTCTGTCGCATGCACAACGCTGTCGGTGGACTCGTTCGAGCGCGGGGAGGTCGAGACGCATGAGCGTCGACGACGGACCGACGTGGACGGACGTCACGAAGTTCCCGGACTTCCTCGAGCACCTCCGAAACGAGGGCGGCGCGACCGTTCGGAGCATCGTCGATCGAATCGACGCCGACATCGACCTCGACGGCGTCGTCTACCACGACAGAGGGATCCGGGTCCCGGGCTACGACGTGGCCTTCGTCCCGGAGCAGGAGGGATCGCGGGTCGTTCCCACGTTCAGCGCCGAGGTCAACACCATCGGCCCGCGCAGCACCTGGGCGGTGTTCGACGCGACGCTCTCTTGGGACTTCTATCTCCTCCAGGCCGAAGGCATCGCGGCCATCGCCTGGGTGAGCGACGAGGAGTTCAACGCCGAAGAGGCCGGAGCGTTCCTCAAAAAGCACGACGCGCTCGCCGCGGGCCGGTTCTCCTTCGGCACCTTCATCTACGCCGACGAGGAGTGGGAGGAGCAACTCGAATTCATCGAGGACACGAACGCGCCCGCGTTCCTCAAGCGCGAGGACGGCAGCGTCCTCGTGCCGAACGATCAGGCCGAGTTCTACGAAATCGTCGGCTCGACGCCCCAGGAGTTCCGCACGAACGGCGGCCGTGCGCCCTCACACCTCGGACTGCTCGAACTCGAGGTCACAATCGACTGATCCGTCGGCGTTATCCGACCGGCCGTCGGTCAGTGGTAGACACACCGAACCGTCGGGATCCCGCCTCGTTCGCCGGTCCCGACCGGTCGACGAATCACACCGTTAGCTGTCATTGCAATGCTCACTTTTCTTGTTCTAGACGGACAACGATGGATATGGCCAGCGACCGCGAGGGGTCACTGGCAGCGTCGAACGCGAGCGTCGGCTCGGCTGACGACGCTCCCTCGACCGGCGAAGCCGCCCCGACACGGGCGGATGGGTCGGGCACGAGCGACGGCGTCGTCCCGGCGACCGTCGATGACGCCAGCGGCTACGGGCTCTCGCTGACCCTGATCGGCGGCGTGTTGCTCGCGCTAGCGTACTACGGCTACATCGCGGTAACCGGTCCTCAGACGCTTGGGCGGGCGATCCCCGACCCATTCTATCTCCTCGTGTTCGCGCTGTTTTTCGTCCTCGAATTGTTCCGGAGTCGTGGGCGCGGGGCGGTCGCGGTCGTTCGGGCGACCGTGCTGGCGCTGTTCTATGGCGGGCTGATCGCGTTCGCGATCGAGGGGAGCGTCTATCTCTGGCGCAATCCCAGTACGGCACTCGACGGCTACGCCGGGGTCACCGTTCTGGCGGTGTCGCTGATCGTCGCGGCGCTGGCGTACTTCCTCTACCTCTCCGCACTCGAGTCGAGCGCGGTAGAAAACTAATTCGCCGGGAGTAGGTCAGAGCCGTTTGCTCACGTACGGCCCGTCCTGGTGGTAGCCGAGTTTGTTCCGGTAGTACTCTCGAGCACCGATCCCGGAGATCACGCTCAGCTTGTCGTAGCCGGCGTCGGCGGCGAGTTCCTCGGCCCGTCGCATCAGGCGGCTACCGTAGCCCTGATGCTGGTGTTGGTCCGTCTCACTTTTGTCCCCGACCGCGACCTCGGAGCCGTAGACGTGGAGTTCGCGAACCAGCGCCGTGTTCTCGAGTTCGGGCCGAACGGGATCTCCGTCGGACCAGTCCGACGAGGATCGCCTCACGTCGCTCGCCTCACCGCTCGGGAACCGGAGCCGACAGAAGCCGACGAGGAGGTCCTTCTCGAAGTCCTCGAACGAGATGAAGTGTTCCGTGCCGCCGCAGGCGTCGTAGGTCAGCACGTCGAGTTCGACGTTCTCGGGTTCCTCGTCGTTCATCCCGGCCTCGCGACAGCGGATGCAGTCGCAGGTCCAGCCGTGGTCGTCCATCCGTTGGCGGGCGAGCTGGCGAAGATTCGACTTCCAGACGCCGGCGTCGATGAAGTCCGCCGGGATGTCCCGCTGAACTCGCTGGAGGCGGGTGTAGCGTGGGATCATGTCCTTGATCTCCGCGATCAGGTCGGCGGCCTCGTCGTTGCTCAGCGGCTCGTACTCGTCTCTGTGCCACCAGTCGTAGGTCGCCGTGCCCCGCACGACGAGCGTCGGGTAGATCTTCAGGTAGTCGGGCTTCCACTGCTCCTCCTCGAACAGCCGGCGGAAGTCCTCGAGACACATCTCTTTGGACATCCCGGGTTGGCCCGGCATCATGTGGAAGCCGACCTTGAACGCCGAGTCCCGCAGTCGCCGGTTCGCCTCGATCGACTCCTGGACGCCGTGGCCGCGGTGCATCTCGCGGTTGATCCGCTCGTAGGTCGTCTGGACGCCGACCTCGACTTTCGTCCCGCCGAGGTCGAGCATTCGGTCGATCTGCTCGGGGTCGCACCAGTCGGGCTTGGTCTCGAAGGTCGTCCCGATGTTGCGGACGTCGGCGGTCTCGTTCTCCGCGATGACGTCCTCGAGATATTGCCACTCGTACTCCTCGGGGTCCTGAGCGAAGCTGACGCCCTCGGCCGGCTCGGGCTCCTTGTCGACGTCGAAGTCGTGCATCGCCTCGAGGGCGCGCTTGACGAACCACTCCTGGTAGTCGTGGCTGCGGGCGGTCATCGTCCCGCCCATCAGGATGAGTTCGACCTTGTCGACGGGGTGGCCGATCTGGCGCAGCTGCTCGAGTCGCAGCGTCACCTGTCCGTAGGGATCGTAGTCGTTCTGGACACCGCGGGCTGCTGCGGGTTCCTCGCCCGTGTAGCTCTGCGAACTCGAGAACTCGGAGTCGGGGCCGCCGGGACAGTAGAGACACTTCCCGTGGGGACACCGCTCGGGCGAGGTCATGATCGCGACCGGCGAGACGCCGGAGGCCGTCCGAACCGGTTTGCGCCGAAGCACCGTCTCGAGGGTCTCGCGGTGCTCATCGGGCGCGTAGTCGAGCAGTTCGGAGTTTTTCGGTACCTTGGGCGCGGAGTGTTCCGAACAGGCCTCGAGTTTCGCTTTTTCGACCTCGTCGCGCTCGATTTCACCGGCGAGGATCCGGTCGACGAGCGTCTCACAGACCCGCTCGAACGCTTCGGTTTCGGTCGGTTCGGGCGTCTCGGTACTCACTGTCCGTGATTCGTCGCCGTTCGCGAATAAGCGTGTCGGACTCGCCGACTCACCGCCGATCCTCGAGCCCGGACACGAACTCGCGTAGTTCGCGATTGAACCGTTCCGTCTCCTCCCAGAACGGTGAATGTCCGACGTCGGGGTAGAACGACGTTTCCGCGGTCTCGATCAACGCCGCGTGTTCCTCTGCCGCAGCGGGGAGGACGATCGTGTCCGCTTCGCCGTGGGTGATCAGAACCGGCTTCTCGATCGCACGGAGATCCTCGTCGTGCGAGACCGTGCGAGAGTGGAGTCCCTCGCGAACATACGGCGGGACCGCGACGTTGTATCCGAGCATGAAATACCGATCCTCGGGAAGGAGTTCCTCGTGGACACAGCGCTCCACGAACGTCTCGAGCGTGTTCACACTCTCTTCGGCGTCCGTCGACTCGAAGCCGGGAACGAGTTCGACGAACTCCTCGCCGATGACGGCCATCGCATCGTCGGTGCCGTTCTTCGAAATCGCACCGACCAGGTTGATACCCGCGATATGCTCGTCACCGTACGTCTCGAGATAGTCCGAGATGATCAATCCGCCGTACGACCAGCCGACCAGGACCGGCTGCTCGAGTTCCAGCGTCTCGATCACGCTCTGTACGTCGTCGGCCCACAGTTGCGAATCGGCGTACGCACCTTCCGGTTTCTCCGACTGGCCGTGACCGCGGTTGTCCATCGCGACGAGACGAAAGTCGTCAGCGAGGTCAGACTCGAGTTGTCTGGTCCACGACTGTCGAGACTGCGTGTAGCCGTGGATGAAGAGGATCGATTGCCCGTCCTCGTTCCCGGTCTCCTCGACGTGTAGTTCGGTTTCCCCACCGCCGGTGATTGTATGAGTATTCATAACTCGGCACACGGTATTCTATTGTCCACCATAATTTTAGGGTTGCGTTACCGCTCGTCGTGACGTAGATTAGCGTTCGGGCCAGATGAAGAGCGGGACGTGTCAATTGGCGGTGTTCGATCGGTAAGCAGATGGGAAAGTTGTCGAGACGCGAACACCGGTTTCGATCGCCCAGAACCGTTCGACGGTAGGACAACGGAACTGCGAACGGGGGAGAGCGCCGCGCACCTCACGCTCCCGCTCGGAGGAATTCGGACGGTATTGCCATCCGAAAGGTAACCGTTTAAGGGCGGTCTTCCCCTACCCTCGGCGTACTGAATGTCTCCCGACCAGGCGGTGATCGTCGCCGCGGTCGCGCTCCCGTTCGTCGCCGCAGCGCTCACGCCGCTGGTCTTTCGCCTCCTCGGCGAGGGAACCGGATTCGCGGGGACCCTCGTCGCGCTGGCGTCTTTCGGCCTACTCGCGACCCAGTACGGGGCCGAAGGAACCGTTTCGCTGCAGTGGATTCCCTCGCTGGACGTTGCGCTCCGGTTCTACGTCGACGGCTGGGCGCTGCTGTTCGCTCTGCTCGCCTGTGGTATCGGGACGCTCATCTTCACCTACTCGCCCGCGTACATGCACGGCCAGTCGGGCCTCGTCAGATACTACGCCGCCCTGCTCGCCTTCATGGGCTCGATCGTCGGAATCGCGCTGGCCGCCGACCTGATCGCGATCTTCCTGTTCTGGGAACTCACCAGCCTCGCGTCGTTCGTCCTGATCGGCTACTACACCGCAGACGAGTCCTCGCAGTACGCCGCACGGATGGCCATGCTCGTCACCGTCGGCGGCGGTCTCTTCTTGCTCGTCGGTCTCCTCTTACTGTCGGTCGTCGCCGGCGACGTCCTCGGCCCCGCGTCGGCGTTCAACCTCGCCGCGATGCTCGAGAACCCCGAAGCGATGCAGGCGGCCCTGCGCGAGCGGGGACTGTTCCTCCCGGTACTCGGACTGCTCGCCATCGGTGCCGCGACCAAGTCCGCGCAGGTACCGCTCCATTTCTGGCTGCCGAACGCGATGGCGGCCCCGACGCCGGTCTCGGCCTTTCTCCACTCCGCGACGATGGTCAAGGTCGGCGTCTACTTCGTCGGGCGCGTCCGTCCCATGCTCGTCGGCGAAGAGTGGCTGTTGCTGTTCGCCACGCTCGGACTGGCGACGATGACGATCTGCGCGATGCTCGCCGTCGCGGCGACGGACATCAAGGAACTGCTCGCGTACTCGACGGCGAGCCACCTCGGCCTGATGATCGCCGGCTTCGGCTTCACGTCCGTCTACGGGGCGGAGACGGGCGTCTTCCACCTGCTCAATCACGCGCTGTTCAAGGCCGCGCTCTTCCTCGTTGCGGGGATCATCGCCCACGAGGCGGGCACCCGCGAGATCGCGAAACTCGGCGGACTCCGCCACGACCTGCCCGTGACCGCGGCGATTACGGCGGTCGTCGCGCTCAGCATGGCCGGCATCCCGCCGTTCAACGGCTTCTACTCGAAGGAACTGCTCTACGAGGCCGCCGTCGAGGCGAGCCACCACCACGAGATCGGTGCCCTCGGCTGGCTCTATCCCACCGTCGCCGTCTTCGGGAGCATCTTCACCGTCCTCTACTCGCTACGGTTCCTCGCCCTGTTCTTCGGCGAGCGGCCGGACGAACTCGGCCACGTCCACAGCCCGCCGGTGAGTCTACTCGCGCCGCCGGCGTTGCTGGCGCTGCTCGCCGCGGTCGTCAGCGTCGACCCCCAGTTCGCCGTCGACCTCGTCGTCCAGCCCGCCCTCGAGGCGACGGCGGTCGACCCCCACGAGATGCACATCGGGCTTCCGTCGTCGTACTCGACGCCGGTCGGGATGAGCGCGGTGACGATCGTCGCTGGGGTCGCCGCGTTCCCGTTCTACGACCGGCTTCACGACGCCATTGGCGAAATTCCGCGGCGAGCGCCGCCGATTAGCGCGAACTGGTGGTACGACGCGCTCGTCAGCACCCTCTCCGTCGAGGGGCGGTGGCTCGCCGGTCGCGTCCACAACGGACTCCTCCGAACGTACGCCACGTGGACGCTCGCCGGGACCTGCTCGCTCGCGCTCGTCGGTTTCGTCGCCGCGGGTGCCCTCGATCCGGTCGAGTTGGGGCTCGAGGCCACGCCCTCGATCGCGCTCGTGTTGCTCGTCGCAGTCGTGGGCGCGCTCGCCGTCGTGCTCTCGGACACACACGTCGCGGGCGTGCTCACGCTCTCGATTCTCGGGTTCATGATCGCTATCTTCTACATCCTCGCGAGCGCGCCCGACCTCGCGTTGACCCAGCTCGTCGTCGAGACGTTGGTGCTCGTGATCTTCCTGCTCGTGATCGAGGAGATCCCCGAGGGGTATACGATCGGCCTCAGGCGGAGCGCCCGCGACGTCGCTCTCTCGCTGGCCGTCGGCGCGACCGCGTTCGTCACCGTGCTGGTCACGACCGGCGCACGACCCGCCGGTCCGACTCTCATCGCCAGCAAATACGCCGAGTGGGCCGTTCCCGAAGGCGGCGGGACCAACATCGTCAACGTGACCCTCGTCGACTTTCGCGGGTTCGACACCCTGGGTGAACTCGTCGTCGTCGGACTGGCCGCGATCTCGATCCTGACGCTGATCGTCATGCGCGGCCGCGGCGACAGCGACCTGATCGATACGCGCGGCGGCGACGAACTCCTCGACGACGATCTGACCGGGGACGAACCTGTCGGCACGCACGCAGACGGCGGAGCGACAGACGCCACCGATATCGACGCGGACGACACCGGTAACGGGACTGAACGGGGTGACGACCCGTGACGACGGTCATCATGCGCACGACGTCGCGGGCGATCGTCCCGATCATCCTCGTCGTCGCGATCTCGCTGTTCATCGAGGGGCACAACCTCCCCGGCGGCGGCTTCATCGGCGGCGTCCTCACGACGACCGCCTTCGCGATCGTCTACATGGCCTACGGACTCGACTTCCTCGAGCGAGGCATCCTCGGGCGGGACGTCGATCCCGGCAAAGAGCCGTCGCGGGACCGCGTCGTCGTGGCCTACCGCCGGCTGTTCGCCTACGGCTTCGCGATCGCGGTCGTCAGCGGGCTCGCACCGCTGGTGTTCGGACAGGCGTTCCTCGCGCAGACGTTCGTCATTCTCGAGGGGATTCCGATCTACCACCACCTCGAGGTGGCCAGCGCGCTGGCGTTCGACTTCGGGGTGTACTGCGTCGTGGTCGGCGGTATCCTCACGATCCTCTCGGTGGTGGGTGCCGAATGACGGCGGTCGTCCTCGCGGCGGCGATCGGCGCGCTGTTCGCCCTCGGGACCTTCCTGTTGCTGCGGCGGGACCTGATCCGGGTCGTCTGGGGGCGGGC
>SDGW01000901.1_pt1 | contig 12306 bp, 12 predicted proteins | sample 2873831 | NCBI WGS metagenome assembly SDGW01 (sample SAMN08132700, study PRJNA421101) | hypersaline lake metagenome | isolation source: celular fraction 0.22 microns magnesium sulfate-rich crust from ephemeral... | place: Spain: Penahueca Lagoon, Toledo | collected 2011-07
ACCTACGAGGAACACTCGGGGACGGGCATTGGCCTCGCGCTGTCCCGGCGGGTCGTCGAGCGCCACGGCGGCGAGATCTGGATCGACTCCGAACCTGGAGAGGGGGCGACGTTCTCGTTTACCCTCCCGGCTGTCGATACCTAAACGGTCTGTGCTGACGTCGCCATCCTCGCTAACGCATGGTCAGAGAGTGCTGCATTCGCGCTTTCTATTCAGCAGACCTTGATCGATCTGACGAACTGCTGTCAAGAAGGGGGTGCTGAATATAGAGGATGGAATTCATCATGACGACTAGTCATCGTAAGCGGCTATTCCTGATATCAGTGTCCGAGTATCAACTCTCGAGGAATGGAAATCCTATCTCCCGTCAGGGTTGTCGCTCTCGCCGACTCTCTTTCACGAGCTCCATCCGTTCGTCGTACGTGAACTGAAGCATTTTATTTTCCAATGGAATCGAGATACGGATGCGAAGGGGATCCATCGAGACCAGGTCCTCCTCGAAGTCGAGCAGAAGCGTGCGTTGCTCGTACGTGGCGAGGTCGAACTCGACGCCGTGCTCGTAGAAGAACGCAATTAGCGCCGACTGTCTCGACGGATAGAACAACGTCGGCATCTGCCACCGGTACTTGCAGCCCTCGCAGACGTGCGAGACCAGCATCCGGAAGATCGATCCGCAGTTCTCGCAGAACTGGTATTCGTCCCAGTCCGGGCGATGATCCTCGCAGATATCGATCGCAGTGACGGGCATATCGCCCGCGCACTCTGGGCAGACGCCGTCCATCACCGACGCCCGCCGGTGAGCGCCCCAGATCCGATCCGCCTCATTGATCTCATTGGGCGTACGGTCGCGCAGCCCCGACGGAGGGAACTCGTTTTTGCTGATGACGCCAGGCGGGAAGGATTCGACGCACCGGGCGTCACAGCTGGTACATTCCAGGTAGCGCCACCCGTCCCGGTAGCTCCATTCCACACCACCCCCGCAGTACCAACAGGAGATATCTACGGCCACGGGGTCGATCTCCGGGTTGTCGATCGCTGTACCGGACAACAGCATCCTGACGACCCGTTTGCCCGAGTCCATGAGCTCGTAGCCTGCGTCGGTTCGTCGGACGAACCTATCTGTCAGCTTGTTTAGGTGGTAGTTCAAACGGCCGGGATCCTCGACGCCGAGGCGCTCGCGGAGGTCCGCGAACCGCACGGGCGTCTCCTGGGCGGGATCGTGGGCGTCCCAGAGCACCCGCAAGATGCCGATCCGGGTCTCGTCCGAGAGAAGTTGGAACGCCTCGTTGCCGCCGGCACCGGCCGACGAGGGCGATTCGCTCGTGCTCGAGGGGTCCATGCTGCCGAATACGTGAACGAGTGGGATAACCCTTCTCCGCGGTATCACACCGCACGGGAACTCGGACCCTCTTTTGACTTGGCAATCGCCAGGTTAGGCCGCACCTAGGCGCCATCGGGGCCTACGTGTCGGATTGCAAATAGAAACGAGGTTCGATCGGCGTCCCGATAGAAATATAGTTCTAATTACACTTAATCCGAAGGCGGCCGAAGTCGTGCACGGGCACCAACGATGGCAACCAATTCGAAACAGTACTGGGGCCGTTCAGTTGAGGACCACCGCACCAGTGCCTACCAACGGAGGGGATAGCATGTCTTTCAATGAGTCGAAGCCGGACAGCGGCTACGAGGCGGCATTGAACGATCATTACGGGATACCGGACCTCGGCGACGAGATTCTCGACGCGCTCGACGCCGCCGGAAAGGACATCGACGCGCTCACCCGGGACGATATCGCATCGTTCGACGAGTTCCACATTCGCGGGCGTGATGCAACCCGTGAAGTCGCCGAAATCGCTGGAATCGGGGACCGCGATCGCGTTCTCGATGTCGGTTGTGGTATCGGTGGGCCCGCCCGTACCCTCGCTGCCGAGTTCGATTGTGATGTCGTCGGAGTCGATGTAGTCGAGGAGTATTGCTGGGCAGCGGCACTGTTTACCGACCGGGTGGGGCTGACCGACGAGGTTCGCTTTCAGCACGGGAACGCCCTCGACCTACCGTTCGAGGACGAGGCATTCGACGTCGTCTGGTTCGAGCACACGCTGATGAACATCGAGGCCAAGGAGGTGGTTTTCGAGGAAGCTCGACGTGTCCTGAGACCTGGAGGCACACTCGCACTCTACGAAATTTGCGCCGGATCAGGCGGCGATACTGTGTTCCCGGTCCCCTGGGCATCGGATGCGTCCCTCAGCAATCTCGTTAAACCCGAGCGTCTCCGAGAACTCGTTACGGATATCGGTTTCGACGAGTTCGCCTGGCGGGATGTCACCGAGCAGAGCCTCGAGTGGTTCCGCGACGTAGTCGAGTCGATGCAGTCACGACCTCCGACTGCGCCACAACCGCTCGGACTCAACCTCCTCATGGGGTCCGAGACGCCGGTGAAAGCAATGAATGTCGTTCAGAACCTAGAGGAGGAACGGATTGTCGTCATCCAAGGCATATACGAACGGGTCAGTCTCCCGTCTGGTAGGTCTTCCGGAACAGCAACCGATATCGAGTAGTAAAATTCACGCCATCCATGTGGGCCATTCTGCGTTTCGTCAGTACTGGATAAGCGCCCTGTATGCAGCACGACCGCTGAACCCTATCACTGGATGAGGGTTTCACCAAGGCCTACTCCCGCGGGTCCCCGATCAGCCGTGCACACGCCTCGAGGTGCCCTAACCAGGGTCCATGGCCGGCGTCCAACGTCTCGAGATCCACTCATCGTAATCACAAATACGCTCTAAATCAGTTCATGGAGTGGTCCGATAAGGCCGGTTTGGATGATATTTCGGAGCTTGATGGGTTTCACATCCATGACTTCAAGATTCACCGCCGGGAGAACGGTGACATCAACGAAGTCACCCTTTCCAACAATCTCTCTGTGATCCGCGATGCCATTTGATGTCTAAACAGACCAATTCCCCGGAGGAAATGATGAATCTCGAGAGACAGCAAATATGGCCGTCTATGAGGGAATAAGAATCGATTCGCTAACCCGATTGCATGATGCAGCCAGATTTCTCGCATGGGGGATACGACCCGGGTGTATCTCGCGCCAAGGCAGGTCGGCCATTAGACGTGATACCCGAAAACACGTAGAGCCCAAATTCGCCAATACGGCGTGATCATATGATATCCAACTGCTCTAATTTTTCCAAGTGGGGACGTACTCCATCATCGATCAATCGATCATCTATCCACTCCTCAGTTGCCTCTTCCTCTGAAAAGAAGAACCCATCAAAGTATTTTCCAGCACGCGCCAAGTCATCAGGGTGTTGGAGCAGCGTTATCTGCGATGAAAAAATAGCCGACGAATGGGAAGACCTCGTTCATTTCTCGAGCGACGATATTCCTGTTTCGGACCTTATCGGTAGTAAGATCACTGCTCTTGGTTTCAAGGATGATCAGAGGTACTCGGAATCCGTTATCGGCGTTCTGATAGAGTTTGAACTTTGAATCTTCTTCCATGTGCTCGGTCGGGTCTTCATCGGTTTTGTAAAGAGCAACATCGGCCTCTGCATGGCCCATAACAAGGGTAAATTCACCATTTTCAGGGACAATGGTACAGTCCTTAATGATCTGCGTTTGTTCACCGATCTTGGTATCATCATACCCTTGCTGGTCCACGTAAGCCCGAAGGCGATCAGCGCATAGTCCTTGAAGTCGTGCTTCAGCGGTCATATGAAGTAACATGGTAATATTCACTCCAATGCCAGTTATAGATTTCTCAAGGTATTGTAACTTCTAAAGCATCCTGACCGCGATCTTCTGAAGTCTGTTTTTCGTGGCAGAGGAAGGGGGACGGGTAACTTTTTGTGAATAGCGAGTCTTCCTTAGAGCGAATCGCGCCATGGCAGAGGGCCGCCATCGTGAACCTGGTGAAATAGCGTCTCGGGAATCTGAGAGGATATATAAGCACCTCTCCGCCGTCCCGTAATTCGTCAGGAGTAGAATTCCGAGTGGGTTGGGGCAGATTTGAACTGCCGACTTCCTCCGTGTGAAGGAGGTATCATAACCGGACTAGATCACCAACCCGCACGAAGGTGTTTCCGTGCGTTCGACTTAAGACTTCCTTTCATCGCTCGTCGCTACACTCGAGCGTCACCGCCTCACACGGTCGCGTGCGCCCTTGACTGTCTTCCGGACGCGGGTTTCGGCGCGGTGCTCGAGTGCGCGCACGTCCGCACGGACGCGGTCGACGCGGCTTGGCTCGTGATCGGGCTCCCGGCCGAGCCGAGCGCGGACCCATCCCGTGAGCCGTGGTCGGTATGCAGCCACGCCGAGTCGGGCGTGGGTAGCGGCTCGCCGCAGGTAGTACAGGCTATCGTGGAAGTGTTTGTTCATGTGGTGTGTTGTCGTATAGAAGCTGAGTGAGAATATAGTTCTTCCGTGGACAACAGAATCGGTGGGCGACAGTGACGGACAGTGTGACTCGAGCCCAACTGTGCTGCAGAATGAAGTCACATGGCGAGTCGGAGGCACCTCACGCAACGTCAGGCGGGCGTTAGTAGTCGGGCGCTTCTTCTGGTTCGCCGTCACGCGCGTTGACGACTCGAGCCAGCGTAAACAACCCGTCCGAAAGTCGGTTGAGGTACTGGACTGCGTCCTCGTTGATCTCCTCTTCGGTGGCGAGCGTGACCGCGCGTCGCTCCGCGCGTCGACAGACGGTACGGGCGTGGTGGAGCGCCGCGCCGTGGTCGCTACCGGTCGGCAGAATAAAGGAGGTCAGCGGCTCGAGTTCCTCGTCGTACGCGTCGATCCAGTCCTCGACCGTCTCGACGTGGGCGGGACGGATCGCGGGATCGTCCTCGTCGGGATCGGGGTTCGCGAAGTCCGCTTGGACGACGTGGAGGTGGTTCTGGATCGTCGCCAACTTGTCGTTGATGTCGTCGTGGTCGGTCGGCCGGATCGTCCCGATCAGTGCGTTGAGTTCGTCGACAGTTCCGTACGCTTCGATGCGGGCGCTGGCCTTCGAGACGCGGGTCATATCCCGGAGGTCGGTCTCTCCTTCGTCGCCACGACCGGTGTAGATCGACATGGCTGGATCGACGGATGGCGACCACTTAACTTTCGTGCCACCGGCACTGCCGTCGCTCGGCCCTCGAGCGACCGCGCGAACCCCGCCGGAACCAGTACGTTAAACTCGCTTCGCTGGCTACCACCGGCCATGGCTCTGGAACTCGAACACGAGTGTCCCAACTGTGGGGGCGAAAAGACGTTCTACCGCGCCGCCAGCACGACGCTGCACCTCGGCGAGAAGGTCAAGTGGCACTGCCCGGACTGTGACTACGGCTTCGTCCGGATCGGCGACAACGGCACGGCCGTCGACTCGAGTACCGCGTAATCGAGTCCCGTTTTCACTCCAGTTCTCGAGACCGTTGTTCGGTCTGCGCTCGCCGTCTCTCGGCTACGAATCGTCTGCGAGCGCCTGCCACGACAGCCGCGGGTTCCGTGCTGCGCTTGTCTGATCGATCCGGCGTGCGGTGGTTCGTTCCGGCGCGGCCGCGAGCGTGTCGTCGTCCTCGGCGGCGACGGCGTTGAACGCGGCTGCGAGGCGATCCAAGGTGTCCTTGCTCTCGACCTCGGTGGGTTCGGTCATCAGGGCCTCGGGAACGATCTCGGGCCACTTGGTCGTCGGTGGGTGGACGCCGTAGTCGAGCATTCGTTTCGCCACGTCGGCGGCATCCTGCTCGCCGGCGCTGGCGACGAACTCGTGGTGGAACGGCCCGTAGGGAATCTCGTAGTCGATTCCCTCGGCGAGGTAATTCGCGTTGAGCACCGCGCTCGCGCTCGCGTCAAGGAGGCCCTCGTCGCCGAGGCGGGCGATGTAGGCGAAGGTCTTGACGAGGACAAGCCAGTTGCCGTCGAACCCGTGGACCTTGCCGATGGTGTGCTCGGGGTCGAAGCGCTCGTAGACCGGCTCGCCCGTCTTCGACTTCTCGTCGCGCTCGCGAACGCGGGGCGCAGGGAGGAACGGGGCCAGCTCTTCGACGACGCCGACCGGACCCGCACCCGGCCCGCCGCCGCCGTGGGGCGTCGCGAACGTCTTGTGGACGTTGTAGTGCATCACGTCGAAGCCCATGTCGCCCGGCCGCGCGCGGCCGAGCAGGGCGTTTAAGTTCGCCCCGTCGTAGTAGAGCAGCCCACCGACGTCGTGGACCATGTCGGCGATCTCCGCGATGTCGCGCTCGAAGAGCCCGAGCGTGTTTGGATTGGTCAACATGAGTGCGGCCGTGTTCTCCGAGAGGGCGGCCTCGAGCGCCTCGAGGTCGACCCGGCCTTCGTCGTCGCTGGGCAGGGAGACGACGTCGTAGCCGCCGAGTGCGGCGCTCGCGAAGTTGGTGCCGTGGGCGCTTTCGGGAACGATGACCTCGTCGCGGTGACTCTCGCCGTTGTGGTCGTGGTAGGCCGCGGCGATGCGGATGCCGACGAACTCGCCGGCCGCGCCCGCGGGTGGCTGGAGCGTCACCGCGTCCATGCCGCCGATCCGGCCAAGATAGTCTTGCAGCCGGTAGAGCAACTCGAGGGTGCCCTGGACGGACGCCTCGGAGCGGTCGGGGTGAACGGCCGCAGATGGCAGCGCGGCCACGTCTTCCGTGAACTTGGGGTTGTACTTCATCGTACACGATCCCAGCGGATACGGACCGCTGTCGATCCCGTAGATCATCTGCGAGAGGCGCGTGTAGTGGCGCGCGAGTTCGGGTTCGGAGAGTTCGGGTAACTCGAGGGAGTCCCGCGTCAGATCGTCGGGCAGCGGTGAGTCGGTCGCCTCTCCATCGTCGCCGTTGCCGTCGTCTTCGCTGCCGATGTCGACCCGCGTCAAGTCCTTCTCCGAGAGCAGCGGTTCGTACTCATCGTTTTCGACGTAGCGGGCCTGATCGTAGCGCGACTGTTCGGGTGTGGCGTCGCGGTTGGTTCCGTCGTCGCTCATCGTGCCACCTCCTCGAGCGCCTCGACGAACCGATCGAGTTCTTCGTCGGGAACGCCGGCCACGCAGAGCTGAATCTCGTGGTCGCCGACGACGTGGACTGCAAAGCCCAGTCGCTCGAGGTCCGCAGCAACGGCGCTTGCGGGCTGGTCGACGCGGGCGACGAACTCCCGGAAGTGCCGGCGGTCGTGAACCGGCGCTTGCACGCCGACGATATCGTCGACGCGCTGTGCGAGGTCCTCCGCGCGCGTGACAGCGTGCTTTGCGAGCTCGACCATCCCGCTCGGCCCGAGGACGGCGGCGTGGATCGCCGTTCGCAGCGCAACCCAGGCCTGGTTCGTACAGATGTTACTCGTTGCGCGCTCCCGGCGGATGTGCTGTTCGCGCGTCTGGAGCGTAAGCGTAAACGCTCGGCGGTCGGTGGCGTCCTCGCTGACGCCGACCAGTCGGCCGGGAACCTGTCGGAGGTAGTCTGCTTTGGTGGCGAACAGACCCAGTCCCATTCCGTAGCTCGTCGGAAGACCGAGGACGCTCGCGTCACCGACGACGACGTCCGCACCGACATCGGCGGGGCGCTCGAGCAAGGAGAGCGCGGTCGGATCTGTGCCAAGCGCGAAGAATGCGTCGACGTCCGCTGCGAGGGCGCCGATCGCGCCCAGCCGTTCTTCGATCGTTCCGCGCACCGTCGGGGTCTCGGCGTAGATCATGACGACGTCCTCGTCGACGGCTGCCTCGAGTCCGGCGAGGTCGACGTTCCCGTCGTCGACCGGGTACTCCTCGACGACGAGGTCGGTGCCGTCGACGTAGTTCGCGAGTGTACTTTTGCGTTCCTCGCGCATGAGTTCGGGCACGAGCACCCGGTGGCCCGAGGTGTCGCGGACGCGGTCGGCGAGCGTCGCGGCCTCGCCGAGTGCCGTCGCGGCGTCGTAGATCGAGCAGTTCGCGATTTCGAGGCCGGTCAACTCGACCAGCAGCGACTGGTACTCGAACAGGGCCTGCAGGAATCCCTGCGAGATTTCGGGCTGATACTGCGTGTACGAGGTGAGAAATTCCGACCGGTCCGCGAGATGGTCGACCAGCGACGGGATGTAGTAGCCGTAGTGGCCGCGACCGAGTAATTCGGTGGGATCGTCGTTGCGACCCAGCACCGAACGAACCAGTCGTCGCGTCTCCCGTTCCGTTCGTGCGTCGATGTCGAACTGGCCGTCGAACCTGACGTCGGCTGGAATATCGAAGAGATCCTCGACCGTCTCAGCGCCGACCGCCTCGAGCATCGCCGTGCGGTCCTCTGCCGTGTGGGGAGCGTAGGGACTCCCCCTTGCGTGTGATCCGTGCATGACTAGCAATGGTCTCGATCGATCGAGCAGGTCGCCCCTCTCCCGCGCCGAGTGTGGCGTTCGATCCGAGACACGATACGCACCTCTAGCGGACAGGGGGTAATGAACGCACTCGTTTGGGCGTCCGCTCGAGTCGGCGACGGATGCTAGCCGCTGCTCACGGCGGGACCGTCCGAGTAGGTGTTCGCTCGAGTACAGCGAGCGATTACCTATCGGCGTCGGTATCGACATCCGTGTCGGCCCCGTTGCGCCCGAGTGTGTCTTCGGCGATCGGCTCACCGGTGTGTACTCGAGCGAAGCTATCGAGGACGAGTTTCGCGCCGCCGAGGACGACGGGGCCGATAAAGAGTCCGACGGCCCCGAAGGCGATGAGGCCGCCGAAGATGCCGACGACGATGATCGCGGAGTTGAACGCGCCGGTCCGGCCGATCAGCGCGGGCCGAAGGTACGAATCCGAGACGGTGACGAGCAGTCCATACACGGCTATCGCCGCGCTGGCGGTCGGCCGCCCCACCGCGACCAGATAGGCCGCTACCGGGATCCAGATTCCGAACGCGCCGACCAGCGGGAGCAACGTCAGGATGAACGTCGCGACAGTGAGAAAGACGACGGCGGGGACGCCTGCGATCGCTAGCCCGACACCGAGCATCACTGCCTGAATCGCCGCGACGGCGACGTTGCCGACGACCGAGGCCCACATGAGCCGATCCAGCCCCGTTCGGAGTTCCGCCAGCACCTCGTCGTTGACGGGCAACACCCACTGGAACCATGCGACGAGTCCCTCCCCGTCGCGCAACAGTGCAAAGAGGACGAACAACGTGACGGTCAGGCCGATGAAGATGCTCGGCAGGCCGCCGGCGATGTCGATCGCTCCCGTCGTGATCCCCTGAAGCCCGGTCGCGATCCGACCCTGATTCGCTTCGTACAGGGCAACGAGGTCAACTGCGTACCCGTTGGTCTCGAGGACCGACTCGATCGCCTCGACGTCGAGTTCTCCCTGCCTGATCGAGCGGACGAGCCTGAGTGACTGCTGGACAGCGACCGAGACGACGTAAATCAGCGGAATCAACACGACGATCAGGGTCACCACCACGACTGCGATCGCCGCGATTGTCGGCCTGACGTATCGCTCGATGCGGTGCTGGACGGGCAGCATGATGTAGGCGAGAACGATACCGAAGAGGACGTACTGCAGATACGGCAGAAGAACGAACAGCGCGACGAGGCTGCTCACCAGTGCGAGCGCCGTTAATCCGGGCTGTTCGACGACCCAGTCCGGCGGCTCGGGACCGTCTGACATGGACGGATATGCAACACCCGGATAAATTAGTCCGTTGATACGACTCATCGGCTGCGTCAGGACTGCTGCCAACACCGACCACGTCCGGCTGCGGTGCTGTGGAATTCGCCCTCGTCATTCACATGGCTCGAGAATGAATGTCGGACCATGAAGGCCCTCGTAGCCGTCGACGGCTCCAACGAATCCGAGAACGCCCTCGCCTACGCCGCCGACATCGTCGACGCGATGGGCGGCTCGATCACGGTCGTCCACGCGGTCGATCCCACCGCATACGACGAGGGCGGCAGTGAGCCGACCACGTCGCTCTGGGAGGACCAGCGATTGATCGTCGAAAGCGTCGAAGACGCCGAACAGCGGGGTATAGACATTACCGACGACGCGGCCGACCTCGCCGCGGACCTCGGTCACAACGTCGAGGTCGAACTCCTCTATGGCAATCCGATCAGGGAGATCACCAACTACGCCGAGGACGAGGGGTTCGACACGATCTTCGTTGGCCACCGTGGCCGATCGGAGCGTGCAGGGCTGATGCTCGGCAGCGTCGCGAAGTCGCTCGTCGAGCGGGCGACCGTTCCAGTAACCGTTGTGCGCTGATACTGTCGGTGGCGGTCACTCCTCGAGCAGCTCGCCGAAGCGTTTCTCCCAGAATTCCTCGTCTGGGGGTTTTTTGCTCCGGCCGTAGGTCTTCTCGTCGCGGATCTGTCGCTCGAGCACGTCGCTCGCTTCGTTGATCGCGTGACTCGCACCGTACCCTTCACCGGAGGCGATGTACAGCCCCTGATCGGTGTGGAGACGGATGCGAGCGAGCAAGAGTGGTCGCCCGCGACGTGTCTCGTCGTGCTCGTGGAGGTGGACTTTCGCGTCGAGCACGTTCATCCCGTGGTCCCTGTCGTCGAACTTCTCGACCTGTGCGACGATCTCGTCGTAGGTCACGTCGTCTATCAGGTCGGTCCCGTAGATCTGGACACCGCGGTTCCCGCCAGCCTCCCAGGTGAGCGAGTCGAGGACGTCGGTCTTCGTCACGATGCCGTGGGGGGAGCCGTCCTCAGTCACGACCAGTGACGACGCGTCCGCCGTGAACATCTCGTCGACGGCCACGTCGAGCGTCTCGTCGGGTCGAATCGTCCGCACCGGCGCTGCCATGACGTCCCGGATCGGCAAGTCCAGCATCCGCTCGGCCTCGCCATCCCGGGCACCGAACCCGCCGCGTCCAGCGCGGCCGGTACTGGACGAGATTTCACCGCCGAAGGAATCCGTTCCGCCCGCGTCGCCGCCCTGACTTTGGGCCTCGGCACGGACCGTCAGGCCGGTCACGTCGTAGAGACTGAGGATGCCGACCGCCGTGTCGTCCTCGATGACCGGGAGGTGTGTGATGCGATGTTCCCGGAACGTGTTGAGTGCCTCACCCAGTGTCGACGTCGGTTCCAGCGAAACGAGGTCCGGGGAGTGGGCCTCGGCGACGGTCGCGGCATCGAGATACGGCTTGACCTTCTCGAGGATTCCATCGACGGTGACGACGCCGATCAGCTCGCGACCCTCGAAGACCGGGAGAAGCTGTGAGTCGCTGTCGATCATGAGCTGTGCCACCTTGCGGATATCCTCGTCGGGTGCGAGTTGCGGAACGTGCCAGACAAGCGATCCGAGCTTTTCGTTTGGCTGGTGATGCGAGGTGGCGAGCTGTTTTCGCGTCACGACTCCTTCGAACTCGTCACCGCGTATTACGACGCCTTTGACGTCGGTATCTTCAAACGTTCCGACGAGCTTCGAGACAGCCGTTTCCGATGTGAATTCGACGAACTCCTCCGAGACGATATCGGCAATATCCATGATTTTCGTGTATTTCCGCGCTGGTGGTTCCGCTCCGATACGGGCGACGGTGACTGCAGGAACCCCCTTCGTTACAGAGTGCCAAATGCTCGAGGGTCGTTCTTGCCACTGTCGGTCTCGATATCTATCATTTCAGTTCAAACCAACAAACAGCCGCTGCTGACGTACCGAGACAGCCGCTCGCCCATTCTGGCGGACCGTTTTCAACGCTTGCGCTGTCGCGCTCGCTCGCAAAACTCTACCAAAAAGACCCGTCGCTACTCCACGTACCGATACTTCCGCTCACCCATGCGACCCCAGCCATCGAAGACGAACTCCTCGCTCGGCGTCGTGAACTCCTCGACATCGACGTCCATCTCGTGGTTGTGGACGTCGTGGATCTCCTCGTAGTCGTCCCACGCCATCTCGTAGCGGTCCGCGAGTTGCTCGTCGACGTTCAGGGCCTCGATTTCGTCCTCCCAGCCGTCCTGAATCGTCTCGGCGTGGATCTCCGCCTGTGCACCGCTCCCGTAGGAGCCGACGAGCAGTTTCTCGCCGGTCAGGTCGCGGCCTTCCTCGAGTGCGTGTTTGAGTGCGCTCGCGCGGGCGACGTGGACGGAGCCGGTGTACCAGTTGCCCACGTTGCGGGAGATCGTCAGCGTCGGATCGATCGTTGCGTCGTACCACTCGGCGTAGCGGTCGGTGTCCTTGAGCGCGTCCATGTACTCTCGCAGGGCGTCGCGGAACTCCTCGTCGGAGTCGAACGCTTCGGGACGGGGCTGGCGACCGATCTCTTCGGCGAGTTCGTCTTCGGTCGGCGTATCGCGAATGACGTGGCGGAACGCCAGCAGAGCGGCCTTCCGGACCATACCCGGGAACGGCGTGTGGAACGG
>SDGW01001532.1_pt1 | contig 12291 bp, 9 predicted proteins | sample 2873831 | NCBI WGS metagenome assembly SDGW01 (sample SAMN08132700, study PRJNA421101) | hypersaline lake metagenome | isolation source: celular fraction 0.22 microns magnesium sulfate-rich crust from ephemeral... | place: Spain: Penahueca Lagoon, Toledo | collected 2011-07
CCGATCGCCTTGCTCATCGAGTAGTGCTCGGCCTCGTAACCGAACGAGCCGGCCATCCCGCAACAGGAGGAGTCGAGCGGGTCGACGCCGTAGCCGGCGCGGCGGAGCACGCCGACCGCGTGGTGGTCCTTCTTCGTCGCCTTCTGGTGGCAGTGGCCGTGGTAGGTGAGCGACTCGGTGGGCGCGTCGAGGGCGAGCGCCTCGTCGAGCCGGTGGGCGTCGACGTACTCCATGACCCCGTACGTGTTCTCGGAGACCGCCGCCACGTCGGCGTCGGGCACGTCGCTGGCGTCGCCGTCGAGCAGGTCGTGGTAGTCGGACTGGAGCATCACGGCGTCCGTCGGCTCGACGACGACCACGTCCCAGCCGTCCCGGGCGTCGGGCGCGAGCGTCTCCACGGCGTCTCTCGCCGCCGCGCGCGACTCGTCGAGCATCCCCTTCGAGTGCGGCGGGCGCCCGCTCCCGTCGACGTCCGGAATCCTGACGTGGCAGTTCGCGGCCTCTAACACTCGCACCGCGGCCTTCCCCGCGCCGGGGTTCGTGTAGGTGGTGTACACGTCGGGGAACAGCAGCACGTCGCGGTCGGCCTCGGCGCGGGGGACGCCGGCGCCGCCGCGCGCCTCGAACCAGTCGGTGAGCGTCTCCGAGCGGAAGGTCGGGAGGTCGCGCTCCTTCGCGATCCCGAGCGCCTTCTCCATGACGAGGCCGGCTCCGGGGAGCTTCCCGGGGAGGTTCGAGAGCGGCGCGAGCTTCGAGCCGAGCGGCGCCAGCCGCTCGAAGTTCCCGAGCAGCCGGGTCCTGAGGTCGATGCCGTGCTCCTCGTGGTGGGCGTGCTCGACCTCGGCCTTCAGCTTCGCCATGTCGACGCCGCTCGGGCAGTCCTTCTTACACCCCTTACAGCCGACGCACAGGTCCATCACCTCCGTGACGAACTCGTCTTCGGTGGGATCGTCGGGGAGCTCCCCGCTGATGGCGCCGCGGAGCATGTTCGCGCGACCGCGGGTCGACTGGATCTCCTCCTCGGAGGCGCGGTAGGTCGGGCACATCACGCCGCCGGTCGTCTCCTGGGGCCCGCGACAGCCGCCGCAGCCGTGGCAGAGCTCGACCATCCCGCGCATCCCGTTGTCGACGGCCCACTCCATCGCGGGGTCGAAGGCGGCGTCGTACTCGTACTCCGAGTCGAACCGGAGGTTCGAGCTCATGTCGAAGTCGCCGCAGACGTTCCCGGGGTTGAGCAGCCAGTCGGGGTCGAAGGCGGTCTTGAGCTCGCGGAACGACTCCCAGAGCTCGTCGCCGTACAGCTTCCGGTTCCACTGGGTCCGGGCGTGACCGTCTCCGTGCTCGCCGGAGACCGACCCGCCGAGCCGGACGACGGCGTCGGTGACGCGGTCGGCGATGTCGACCATCGCCTCGACGTCGTCGACCTCCTTCGTGTTGATCAGCGGGCGGATGTGGAGGACGCCGGGACCGGCGTGCGCGTAGAACGTCGCGAACGTGTCGTTGTCCTCGAGGATCTGCTGGAACTCGCGGGTGTACTCGGGGAGGTGCTCCGGGGGGATCGCGCAGTCCTCGATGAAGGAGATGTGCTTCTCGTCGGTGGTCCGCGACAGGAGGATCGGGAGCCCGGCCTTCCGCATCTTCCAGAACCGATCGCGCTGGTCGGGGTCGTGTGCCTCCATGGCGTCGACCGCGCGGCGCGGCTGGCTCGTCACGTCGGCGGCGCCCTCGCTCGGGTCCGCCTCCGTCTCGGGGCGCGGCCGGTCGTCGGTCGCGCCCACCCGGTCGGCGACGAGGTCGGCGACCTTCCGCTTCCCGTCCGCGTCGCTGTCGGCGTAGAACTCGACGAGGAGGACGGAGTTCGTCCCCTCGGGGAGCATTCCGACCACGTCCTCGAACTCCGGGGTGTCGGCGGCGAGCCCGAGGAGGACGTCGTCCATCACTTCGACGGCCGCGGGGTCGTGTTCGAGGATAGGGGACACGTCCTCCATCGCGTCGAGGAGGTCGTCGTACGTCAGGAGCGCGACCGCCTTCGTGTGGGGGATCTCGACGAGCGAGAGGGTCGCCTCGGTGACCGTCGCGAGCGTCCCCTCGCTGCCGGCCATGAGGCGAGCGAGGTTGACCACCCCTTCCTCGCCGTACTCGCCGCGGTACTCGTCGAGCAGCCGGTCGAGGTTGTAGCCGGAGACGTTCCGCTTCATCTCCGGGAACCGCTCGTCGATCTCGTCGGCCGACTCGTCGAGGACCCGGACGACCTCGGCGTGGATCCGCGGGAGCAGTTCGTCGGCGTCGGGGTCGGCCGACTCGCGGAGGTCGTCGACGGCGACCTCGCCGAAGGTGGTCACCGTCCCGTCGGCGAGCACGACCTCCGCCTCCTCCACGTAGTGGTCCGTCTTCCCGTACTTCAGCGAGTGCGCGCCGGTCGAGTTGTTGCCGATCGCGCCGCCGACCGCGGACTTGTCGCGCCACGCCGGGTCGGGGGCGAACTTCAGCCCGTGGGGCTCGACCGCCGCGTTGAGGTCGCCGATGTACGCCCCCGCCTGTACGTGAGCCGTCGCCGCGTCCGGGTCGGTCGAGAGCACCGCGTCCATCGAGTCGGTCAAATCGAGGACGACCGCCTCGTTCACCGTCTGCCCGGCGAGCGACGTGCCCCCGCCCCGCGGCAGCACGGGGATCCCCTCGGCGAAGCAGTACTCCTGGACCGCCGCCACGTCCGCGGTCGACTCAGGCATCACGACGCCGATGGGCGTCACCTCGTACGCCGAGGCGTCGGTCGCGTAGAGCCGCTTCGAGTAGTCGTCGAACCGCACGTCACCGTCCACCCGGCGCTCGAGCGCGTCCACGAGCTCCGGCCGATCGGTCTCTCCCCCGGTGTAGTCGAAGTCCCCCCCGTCTCTCGGGTCCGGGTCCGGCGTGTTGGTTGCCATGAGAGACCATCACGGTCGAACTATGAAAAATCCCCTGACCCCGACGGGAGCGCGGGAATCCGGCGACGACCGCCGTAGTTCGGAGCGACCGCCGGAGTTGGGGGACGAGAGCCGGAATCGCCGGCTCGCGGGAGCCGGCGCAACACCCATATATATGCCCTTGAATGATGACGTATGTCAGCCGCCGACCGCTCGACGTTCAAGCGTCGACTCGACTCCCTCGGCGTCACCGTAACCGAGGGACCCGTGAGCGAGTGCAGAGCCCTGGTCGACGAGGCCGCCGGCGACCCGGCTGTCGGGGTCGCGCTCGCCGGGGAAGGAGGCGACGCGGACGACGGGCCGATCGCGCTCCCGGACCGGATCGCGACAGACCCGACCACGGCCGAGCTCCGCGCGGCCCACACCGGGGTCACGGACGCGTCGCTGGGCGTCGCCGAATACGGGAGCGTCGCGATCGAGGCCGACGCGGCCGGCGCGGAGCCGGTGAGCCTCTTCGTCGACCGCCACGTGGCCGTCCTCCGCGAGGGCGACCTCGTCCCGGACATGCCCGACGCGTTCGACTGGCTCGGCCCGAAGGCGCGCGACGAGTCGGTCGACGTGGTGTTCGCGACGGGCCCGAGCGCGACCGCCGACATGGGCGGGCTCGTCCACGGCGCGCACGGGCCGAAGGAGGTGCACGTGGTGCTGTTGCGGGAGGACGGCGCGGGTGCGGACGACGACGCCGGCGCCGCGTCCGGCTCGGAGGTGACCGACGGTGAGTAGCGACGCGACGAAGGGGGACCGGATCCGCGAGCTGCTCGAGACCGAGGGCGACGCGGTCGCCGAGAACACCCGGGGCTTCAACCGGGGGCGGATCGAGTCGACCGGGCGGCTCGACGACTACGAGGAGCTGAAGGCCGACGCCCGCGAGATCAAGGAGGACGCGATCGCGCGCCTCCCGGAGCTCATCGACGAAGTCCGAGAGACCGTCGAGGCCAACGGCGGGACCGTTTACGTCGCCGACGACGCCGCGGACGCGAACCGCTACATCACCGAGCTGACCGCGGAGGAGCGCGACGCCGACCGCCTCGTGAAGTCGAAGTCGATGACCAGCGAGGAGATCGAGGTGAACGAGGCGCTGGAGGCCGCGGGCGTGGAGGTGGTCGAGACGGACCTCGGCGAGTGGGTGCTCCAGGTCGCCGACGAGGCGCCCTCGCACATCGTCGCGCCGGCGATCCACAAGTCCCGCGAGGGGATCGCGGAGCTGTTCGCGGAGCGGTTCGACCCGGAGGACCCGCCCGAGACCGCCGAGGAGCTCACCATGTTCGCCCGCGAGCGGCTCGGCGAGCTGATCGAGGACGCCGACGTGGGGATGACCGGCGCGAACTTCATCGCGGCGGACTCCGGTACCATGCTCCTCGTCACCAGCGAGGGCAACGCCCGGAAGACGGTGACCGCGACGGACACCCATATCGCGGTCGCGGGGGTCGAGAAGATCGTCCCGACCGTCGAGGACTTTTCGCCCTTCGTCGAGCTTATCGGTCGCTCCGGAACGGGACAGGACGTGACCTCCTACATCTCCACGCTGACTCCGCCGGTCGACTCGCCGGTCCCGGACTTCCAAGACGACGCGGAGCCGCTCGCCGACGGCTCGGGCGACGACCGCGACTTCCACCTCGTCCTCATCGACAACGGCCGGATGGCGATGCGCGACGACGAGCAGCTGAAGGAGACGTTATACTGCATCCGGTGTTCCGCCTGCTCGAACGCCTGCGGCAACTTCCAGAGCGTCGGGGGCCACGCGTTCGGCGGCGAGACGTACTCCGGCGGGATCGCGACCGGCTGGGAGGCGGGCATCGAGGGGCTCGACACCGCCGCCGAGTTCAACGACCTCTGTACCGGCTGTTCGCGCTGCGTCCCCGCGTGTCCGGTCGAGATCGACATCCCGTGGATCAACACGGTCGTTCGCGACCGGATCAACCGCGGCGAGGCCGACCCCGGCCAGACGGACTGGATGTTCGAGGAGCTGGTCCCGGACGAGGAGCCCGGCGGCCTCGACCTGCGCACGCGGATCGTCGGCAACTACGAGACGCTGGCGAAGTGGGGGAGCCGGACCGCGCCGATCGCGAACCGGCTCGCGGACGCGGGGCCGGTCCGCGCGGTCGCGGAGCGCGTCGCCGGGATAGACCGGCGGCGCGACCTCCCCGAGTTCGCGAGCGAGCCGCTCGTCGACTGGTTCGAGGCCCGCGGCGGCGCCCGGGTGCCCGCCGACGAGGCCGAGCGCGAGGCCGTGCTCTACCCCGACACCGCGACGAACTACGTCGACGTCGACCGCGGGAAGGCCGCCGTGCGCGCGCTGGAGGCGCTCGACGTCCACGTGCGGATTCCGGACCTCCCGGGGAGCGGCCGCCCGCCGCTCTCGCAGGGGATGATCGCGACCGCCGAGTCGGCCGCCGAGGACGTGTACGCCGGGCTCGCGACCCACGTCGACGCCGGCCGCGACGTGGTCGTGATCGAACCGAGCGACCTCGCGATGTTCCGGAGCGAGTACGAGAAGCTCCTCCCCGAGGCCTCCCACGAGCGGCTCGCCGAGGCCAGCTACGACGTGATGGAGTACCTGTTCGGGCTGCTGGAGAACGGCGGGGACCCGGCCGCGCTGCGCGCGCCGGCCGAGGGGACCGGCCCGGTCGCGTCCGGGACACGCGTCGCGTACCACCCGCACTGCCAGGCGCGGACGATCGGTGTCGGCGAGCACGCCACCGCCGTGATGGAGGCGCTCGGCTACGACGTGCGCGTCTCCGACACCGAGTGCTGCGGGATGGCCGGCTCGTTCGGGTACAAGCACGACTACTACGAGCTGAGCATGGACGTCGGCGAGCCGATTCGGGAGCAGTTCGGCGACACCGACCGCACCGTCGTCGCCGCCGGCACCTCCTGTACCGAGCAGATCGACGCGCTCCTCGGGGACGCGCCGATGCACCCCGTCGAGTTGGTCGCGCCGCGGGAGTGAGGCCTGCGCGAGCTGTTCGCCGGGCGCGTCGACGGGAACAGCGGCGTCATCGTCCCCTACCGCTGGGTCCGGGCCGTCGGCGACGTCGTGCTCATCAACGACGTCATCGAGCGGCTGGACACGGGCGGCGACGAGAGCGAGAGCGAGGGCGAGGTCGGCCAGTCCGCGTAGCCTATTTAAAAGGGAAGGGCGTCGCGCAGGCTGGCCAAGACGCCGCCGCCCTCCCGCCGCTCGCGGTCGAACACGGGGTACAGCGCGTCGAGGAACTCGGTCTCGTTCTCGAACTCGGTCTGTGGCACCTGTTCCAGCGCCTCGGAGAGGCGGATCGTCCGGCCTTTGGCGTCGTAGGGGATCTCGCCGTCGTCGAGCGCGTCGACGATCTCGTCGCCGGTCGCGGGGAACGAGACGCCGGCCTCCTCGACGCGCTCGTCCAGCACGGCGATGCCGAACTCGATCGCGTCGGGCTCCGAGGAACCGCCGCCGCCGGGTGGGCGTGCTGCCATCGCACCGACGTACTCGCTCGCTCCTTTTTAAACCCATGCTCGCGCGACGGCTCGCGCGCGAAACGCGAACGCGTCGGGGCCGACTTCCCCGGGCGGCTCACTCGGGGATCGACTCCTCGGGCGGGACCGCGTCGAGCACGGCGAGCTCCATCCCGTCGCCGGAGCGGTCGAAGGCGGCGACCGTCTCGTCGTCGTACGGCGGGACCGCGACGAGCACGACCGCGGCGAGGTCGTCTGTCTTCGACACGCCGAGGAACCCGTCGGGGTGCGAGAGGAACCGCGCGCCGCCGTGGCCCGCCGGCGTCCCGAGGTCGACGCCGAACACCGCGTTCACCGACCCACCGACGTCGGGCGTGAAGTGGGTCAGCACCGGCGTCCCCGAATCGAGTCCGGTGTCGGCCTCGAAGTCGCCGGCGCGCGTCGCCGACAGCCGGAGGTTCGTCTCGCCCGGGTCGCGCTCCGCGGCGCGTTCGAGCAGCACCGTCAGCAGGTCGCGGGTGACGTGGATCACGCTCAGATCCCGATCGCGGACCGGAGCGTCTTCACGTAGAGCCCCGGCGCCTTCCCCCGCGAGTTCGAGAGCGCGTCCTCGACCGCGATCGCCGCGCCGTCGAGCACGCCGACGCCGTGACCCACCAGCACGCGGTCCGGGTCGTGGCCCGAGAGCGCCGCCGTCGGCGGCGTCAGCCTGAGCATCGGGTGGACGCCGATCCGCTCGCGGTCCCCGCGGAAGTACGACGAGGAGCCGAGCGACTCGGGGACGATCAGGGTCTCTCCGTCGAAGAACCCGGCCTCCTGCCACGGCGGCAGCGAGGAGTCTCGGATCCGGAACGCCTCGAAGCCGGTGTCGGCGAGCCGGTCGCCGAACCGCTCGACGGGGGCGTCGAGCTCGCTCGCGACGCCCGTCATCCACTCGGGGACCCACACCGAGACGTCGTGACGGGTCGCGATCGCGGCGCTGTCGCGCTTGTGCCGATCGAGGCCGACGACGACGCCGGCGACCGTCCCGAGCTCCCCCAGCAGGTCGTCGAGCCCGGGGGCGTCGACCGGATCGAACACCCAGACGTCGTCGGTCTCGCTCTCGTCGTTCGGGACCGCGATCGCGTGGCTCGCGCGCTCCATCGTCTCGTCGGGGTACGCGATCCAGCCGACGCCGCCGTCGAACCGGTCGATCTCGTGGAGCTCACCGTCGCCGTCGCCTTTCAATCCCATACCGACTCTTCGACCCGGATCCCTTTCAACCCGTCTCCGGCGGTGAGAGAATCGGTCTCGCTCCCGGCGAGGTCGCCCGACGCGCTCGCCCGCGCGGCGCCGCGGGCGCAGCCGACATCTCGGGCCACTCGATCGAACCTACGACTCGGGCCACTTGATCGAACAGCCGCGGGAGGGACGGTCCGGGAGATCGACGTCCTCGCCGGCGAGCACCGATTCCACGGCCTCCCGGACGTAGAACTCGGTCGGCTCGTCGTCGGGGTTGAGCGCGTCGTCGAGCCGGCCGTGATACCGGAGCCGCCACGCGCCGTCCTCGCGGCCGAACAGGAACGGGTCGGGCGTGCAGACCGCACCGTACGCCTCGGCGACCGCGCCCGTCTCGTCGCGGAGGTACGCGTCGTAGGCGATCGTCCCGTCGGCGACGCGCTCGCGCATCGCCGCGAACGAGTCCTCCGGGTACTCGTCGGCGTCGTTGGGGTTGATCCCGACGACCGCGAGGTCGTCGTACTCGGCCGCCAGCTCGTTGAGCAGGTCGAACTTCGCCCGCGCGTACGGGCAGTGGTTACAGGTGAAGACGACGAGCATCGCGTCCGCGTCGAACGAGTCGAGCGCGTGCGTCTCGCCGTCGACGCCCGGCAGTTCGAAGTCGGGGGCCGCGTCGCCGCGGTCGAGCGCCGAGTCGGACTCTTTCATCACCATGCGAGACGCTACCGGCGGCGGAAGGAAAACGGTTCCGCGGTCACCGCCGACCGAACACCCGAGCGAGAACGCGGGCCGTCCCGAGCGCGGCCAGCCAGCACGCCGCGAACGCGAGCGACGCACCGAGCGAGGCGGCGAGGGCCGGGAGCTCGGCGATAGCCGCGACCAGTCCGGCAGCCGTCGCGAGGGTCGCCGCGACGGCGGCGAGTCGGCCGGGAGCGAGTCGGCCGCGAGCGGGTCGACCGCGGGCGGGTCGGCGCGGCCGGGCGTCCCCGGTCGAGTCCGGTCGTCGCGTTCGCCTCGGTCGTCGCGTTCGCCCCTGCGGTCTCCCGCTCGGTCCGCCGTCGCTCGGTCGCACGGGGACGCTGGCCTCGCCACCGCTCCTAAACCTCCGGACCGCCCGCGGGCTGCCGCCGACTCAGGGCTTTTGGGGGGAGCCCCCGTAGAAGGCGCATGTCCACCCGTGAGCCGAACTACCGAACGCTCCGGCTGCTTTGCGCGAACGCCGCCGGCATGGCCGGCTTCCTGCTGGCGTTCGCGGTGGGTCGGGAGTTCGCGCTCGCGCTCGCCGCGGGGCTCGTCGTCGCCGCCATCGGGTACGTCGCGTCGAGCGCGGTCGTCGAGTACGCGGGCGGCCCCTGACCGAAACGGAACGGTTAACATGTCGGCAGATATGTACAAACACGAATGACAGGAGAGGACGGGGACGCTCCGACGGCGACCGCTGCCGGAGAGTCCTCGATTCGAGTCCTCCTCGTCGACGACGAGCCGGGGTTCGCGGACACCGCGGCGTCGCTCGTCGAGTCGCGCGACGACCGCTTCGAGGTGACGCCGGAGACCGACCCGCGCGAGGCGCTGGAGGCGGCCGAGTCGGGCGCGTTCGACTGCGTGGTCAGCGACTACGAGATGCCCGGAACCGACGGTATCGAACTCCTGAAAGCCGTCCGGGAGCGCCGCGGCGATCTCCCGTTCGTGCTGTTCACCGGGAAGGGGTCCGAGCGGGTGGCCGGCGAGGCGGTCGCCGCCGGTGCCGACGGGTACCTCCCGAAGGACGCCGGCGACGACCCGTACGCCGCGCTCGCGGCGCGGGTGGCGGGCGTCGTGTCCGAGTCGCGACCCGACCGCCGGTTCGCGGAGCACCTCGACCGGATGGCGGACGCGTTCTGCGAGATCGACGCGGAGTGGCGGCTCGCGTACCTCAACGAGCGGGCCGCGGAGCTCCTCGAACGCGACGCCGACGACCTGCTCGGCGACCCGATATGGGAGCGGTTCCCCGACGTCCGAGGGACCGTCCTCGAGGAGGAGTTCAGAGCGGCGATGGCGGACGGCGAACCGCGGGCCTTCGAGCGTCGCTTCGAGGCGGTCGACGCCGACCTCGCCGTCGACGTCTACCCCTCGAAGACCGGCCTCTCCGTCTACTTCCGCGACGTGACCGAACGGAAGGAGCGCGAGCGCGAGCTCCGCGAGCTCTCGGAGCGGCTCCGGCTCGCGGTCGAGGGCGCCGACGTCGGCGTCTGGGACTGGGACCTCCGCACCGACGAGGTCCGGTTCGACGAGCGGTGGGCCGAGATGCTGGGTCACGACCGCTCCGAGATCGCCTTCGAGCTCTCGGAGTGGGAAGACCGGGTGCACCCGGACGACGTCGACGAGGCGTGGGCGGCGCTCGAGGCCCACTTCGCCGGGGAGACGGAGTACTACCGGTGCGACCACCGGATGCGGTCGAAGTCGGGCGAGTGGGTGTGGATCCGGGACCGCGGCCGCGTCGTCGAGCGCGACGAGGACGGCGACCCGGTCCGCGCGGTGGGGATCCACATCGACGTGACGGAGGAGAAGGAGCGCGAGCGCGAGCTCGAACGCTACCGGCACCTGGTCGACGAGATTCCCGAGGCCGTGGCCGTCTACGACGCCGACGCACGCTTCGAGCTCGTGAACCACCGCGTCACGGCGGTTCACGAGGCGTCCCGCGAGGAGCTCGTCGGGCGACGGAGCCGGGTGATCGAGCGGATCCGCGAGACGCGGGACGGCGACCCGTTCGCGGCGCTCGTCGAGGGGGACCGCGAGACGCTGTCCGGGACGGTCGAGGTCGACCTCCCCGAGCGGTCGGGGGCGATAGTCGACTACGGGCTACGTCGCCTCGTCATCGACGGCGAGTTCGACGGCGTGCTGGGAATCTTCCGCGACGTGACTGACGACCGCCGGCGCCGGCGTCGCCTCGAACGCACCTCGGCGCGGCTCGAGGCCCTCTACGACGGCTCGCCGGACATGGTCGACATCCACGACGAGACGGGCGAGATCGTCGACGTGAACCGGGTGATGGCGGCGGAGTTGGGCTACGACTCCGAGGAGCTCGCCGGTATGAAGGTGTGGGACGTCGACCGGGAGATGGACCCGGACGCGGCGATAGAGATGTGGGACGATATCGAGATGGAGGAGACGATCCGGCTGGAGACGACGTTCGGGCGGGCCGACGGCACGACGTTCCCCGTCGAGGTCCACGTGCGTCGGATCGACGTCCACGGCGAGGACCGGTTCCTCGCCAGCAGCCGCGACATCTCTGAGCGGAAGGCGTACGAGGAGCGGATCGAGCGCGAGAACGAGCGGCTCGACGAGTTCGCCTCGATCGTCTCGCACGACCTCCGGAACCCGCTCAACGTGCTCTCCGGTTACCTCCGGCTCGCGAGGGAGACGGGGAGCGACGACTACTTCGACCGCTGCGAGCGCGCGCTCGACGAGATGGAGCGGCTGATCGAGGACGTGCTCACGCTCGCGAGACAGGGCGACGCCGTCGGACCGGTCGAGCCGGTCGCCATCGGCGAGCTGGCCGACCGGTACCACGCGGACGAGTTCGGATCGGTCGAGTGCGTCGGAGCCGGGGGCGACGGCGAGACCGACGCGGGGGACGTCGACGTCACCTTCGAGGCCGACGGCGAGGTGCTCGCGGACCGCGACCGCCTGAAGCGGCTCCTGGAGAACCTCTTCCGAAACAGCGTGGAACACGGTTCCACTAGCAGCCGGGCGGGGCCCGGCGACAGCGTCGAGCACGGCTCGACTGGCAATCGGACTCCGTCCGATGACAGCGTGGGACACGGCGGCGCGGGCGTGACCGTCACCGTCGGCGACCTCGAGGACGGCTTCTACGTCGCCGACGACGGACCGGGGATCCCCGAGGAGCGACGCGACGAGGTGTTCGAGAGCGGGTACACCACCTCCGACACCGGTACCGGCTTCGGGCTCGCGATCGTCGAGCGCATCGCCGAGGCCCACGGCTGGGAGGTAACCGTGACCGAGAGCGATTCGGGCGGCGCGCGCTTCGAGTTCCAGGGGGTCGAGCGGCCGTAGACGCTCCGCTGTAGCGGGCGGGATCCGAAAGAAGCGGTCGGCGAGGTCGACGGCTTAGAACGCGCCGGGGTAGACGCTCACGTCGGCGCGGAGCTCCTCGCGGAGCGCGCTGTGGACGTGACAGATGCCCTCTGCCCGCTCGGCGATGTCGGACGCGGTCTCTTCGTCGAGGTCGGCCTCCACGTGGACGTCGAAGGCGATGGCCGACAGGTCGTCGTCCTCGTCGAGGTCGGCGCTCGCGTCGATCTGGATCTTCCCGAGGTCCTCCTCGCCGCGCTGGCTCCCGCCCACGCGGAAGGCGGGGAGGTAACAGGAGGCGTACGTCGCGACGAGCGCGGCGTTCGGGTTCGGTCCGGTCTCGTCGGTCGCGTCGATCTGCAGGTCGAAGTCGCCGACCTGGCTCGTGCAGGCGTACCCTTCCTCGGAGACCGTGGACGTCTCGATGTCTGACATACGCGTCTACGAACGGCTCGCCGCGGCCTAAAGGTTGCTATCACGGGGTGTGACCGAAAGCGCCGGTCGGCCGCGGGACGCGCGCTACGACCCCAGCGTGTACGTCCTACGACCCCAGCGTGTACGTCCTACGACTCCAGCGTGTACGTCCTACGACTCCAGCGTGTACGTC
>SDGW01000903.1_pt1 | contig 12284 bp, 11 predicted proteins | sample 2873831 | NCBI WGS metagenome assembly SDGW01 (sample SAMN08132700, study PRJNA421101) | hypersaline lake metagenome | isolation source: celular fraction 0.22 microns magnesium sulfate-rich crust from ephemeral... | place: Spain: Penahueca Lagoon, Toledo | collected 2011-07
AGCGACGCCCGCCCCGCAGGAGTTCGACCGCGTGCTCTCCTCGATGTGCACGGAGCCCCACCCCGCCGCCCGGGAGGCCGCCGTGGCGTTCCTCGCGGACAACCCCGGCGACCCCGCGACCTATCCCGCCGTCTCGGACCTCGAAGCCGAAGCCGTCGAGACGCTCGGCGACGTCGTCGGCCTCGACGACCCCCACGGCTACGTCGGCTCCGGCGGCACCGAAGCCAACATTCAGGCGGTCCGGGCCGCGCGCAACCTCGCCGACGGCGACGTGAACGTCGTCGCGCCCGAGAGCGCGCACTTCAGCTTCCAGAAGGCCGCCGGCGTCCTCGACGTCGAGTTGCGACTCGCGCCCACCGGCGACGACCACCGCGCGGACGTCGCCGCCGTCGCCGACCTCGCGGACGACGACACCGCGCTCGTCGTCGGCGTCGCCGGCACCACGGAGTACGGCCGCGTCGACCCGATTCCCGAACTCGGCGAGGTCGCCGCCGGCGTCGACGCGCGCCTCCACGTCGACGCCGCCTGGGGCGGGTTCGTGCTCCCGTTCACCGACCGCGACTGGAGTTTCGCGGACGCTCCCGTGGACACGATGACCGTCGACCCACACAAGATGGGGCAGGCGCCGATTCCCGCGGGCGGCTTCCTCGCGCGGGACGCCGAGACGCTGGACGCGCTCGCCGTCGACACCCCGTACCTCGAATCCGACGCGCAACCTACGCTCGGCGGGACGCGCTCGGGCGCGGGCGTCGCCGGCACGCACGCCGCCCTCGACGCGCTCTGGCCCGACGGCTACCGAGACCAGTACGAGCGCTCGCAGGCCAACGCCGACTACCTCGCCGCCGAACTCGACGCGCGCGGCTACGACGTCGTCGACCCCGTGCTACCGCTCGTCGCCGCCGATCTCCCGGACGACGAGTTCGAGGCGCTGCGCGACGACGGCTGGCGGGTCTCCCGCACCGCCTCCGGCGAACTCCGCGTCGTCTGCATGCCCCACGTCACCCGAGGGATGCTCGAGGACTTCCTCGCGGACCTCTCCGCTGCCGGTAGAACTTAACCCCGGGGCTGTTCACCACACAGGTAGTGCTCCCGTCCGCAGCCCTCGCGCTCTCCACGGACCTCGGCGCCATCGAGTCGGCCGTCCGCGCCGCCACCGGGTGGCCGGGACTCGTCATCATCTTCGTCTACTCGTTCCTCATCGCGTTCGTCCTCCCGCTGCCCAGCGAAGTCGTGCTCTGTCCCGCCGGCTACGTCTGCGGGGGCGCGGTCACGCTCGGGCTCGGCCTCCCCGGCCCGCTGCTCGTCGCGCTCGTCGTCGCGGTGAGTGCGGGCGGGAAGGCCCTCGGGAGCGTCATCGCGTTGTCCATCGGCCACGGCGCCAGCCACTCCGGGGTCGTCGTGCGCGCGCTCCGGCGGCTCGGCTTCGAGCCCGTCGAGTGGTCGAAGAATCGCATGGTCGAACTCGTCCAGACGTACGGCTACTACGGGATGGCGGTCGCGCTGTCGGTACCGTTCTTCCCTGACACCATCTCCCTGTACGCGTTCTCCGTCGTCGAGAAGGACCACCGGCGGTTCGCGGTCGCGACGTTCGCGGGCGGCGTCGGCCGGCTCCTCGTCACCATCACGCTCTTCGAGGGCGTGCTGTTCCTCGCGTGACCGCCCCGGAAACGCTTAAGCACGCCGACAGTCATGCAGCGAGCATGCCTCGCCTGCGCTCCGGCCGCCGCACTACGGGCGCGCTCATCGTCCTCGTCGGCGTCCTGCTGTTGCTCTCGACCACCGACGCTCTCGCCACCGAGACGCTGTGGGACTTCCTCCCCTCCGTGTTCGTCCTGCTGGGCGCCTGGGCGCTCGTCCGCAGCCGCTTCCGCAACCTCACCGGGCCCGTCATGGTGATTGCAGTCGCCGCGACCTACCAGGCGAACGCCCTCGGGTACGTCACCGACCAGCAGCTCGAGACGTGGTGGCCGCTGTTTGTCGTGCTCTTCGGCGTCCTCTACCTCGTTGGCCGGGAGCGCCGCGACCGCCGCGGCACCACAGCCGAGGACGCCGACGCCAGCGACGTGTCGCTCGTCGGCTTCTTCTCCGGGACGCAACGCCGCGTCACCGGCGCCGGATTCCGCGGTGGCGACATTCTCGTCGCGTTCGGCGGCGCGGAACTGGACCTCAGGGACGCCGACGCGCCAGCCGACCCCGTGACCGTCGAGTGTCTGGTCGCGTTCGGCGGCGCCGAGCTCCACGTCCCCGACGACTGGAACGTCGACCTCGACGTGCTCGCGCTGTTCGGAGGCGCCGAGGACGAGCGCCCGCGCACGGACGACCACGCCGACGGCACCCAGCTCGTCGTCACGGGGCTGGCGCTGTTCGGCGGCGTGAGCGTCACCCGCTGAAAAACGCTTTTGAGGGCGGCACACCAATCCCGGGCCGTGACTCGGGCGCTTCGCTACCAGCGGATCCGCGCGATGGGTATGCGGCGGTAGCGCCGTCCACGGGTGGACCGTCCGCCCCCGGGCCCTCATTCGGCCGCCGGCCGGACGCGAACCCCGTTTCTCAACGCGAGTACCGAACCGCGAGACACAACCAGCGGGCTTTAGGCCCGCGCCGGAAGAACCAGAGCATATGACCTACGAGGACTTCCCGACGGACGACCCGACGGTGGTCACCGCGGGGCTGCCGTACGCCAACGGCGACCTCCACATCGGCCACCTGCGCAGCTACGTCAACGCCGACGCGTTCACGCGCGGCCTCCGAAAGCTCGGCCAGGACGCCATCTACGTCTCCGGTAGCGACATGCACGGCACCCCCATCGCCGTCAACGCCGCCGAGGAGGGCGTCAGCCCCGAGGAGTTCGCGCTCCGCCACCACGAACAGTACGAGGAGACCTTCCCGAAGTTCAACGTCGACTTCGACCAGTACGGCCACACCCACGACGAGACCAACACAGAACTCACGAAGGAGTTCGTCCGCGCGTGGGAGGACAACGGCCACGTCTTCGAGAAGGAGATCAACGTCGCCTACGACCCCGAGGCCGACCAGTGGCTGCCCGACCGCTACGTCGAGGGCACGTGCCCGTACTGCGGCGAGCACGCCCGCGGCGACGAGTGCGACGAGGGCTGCCAGCGCCACCTCGAACCCGGCGAAATCGAGGACCCCGTCTCCGCGCTCACCGGCAACCCCGCGGAGTACCGCGAGCGCGACCACAAGTTCCTCCGCCTCTCCGACGTCCAGGAGCACCTCCAGGGGTTCATCAACCGCCTCGAGGGCACCAGTAACGCCCAGAACCAGCCCCGCGAGTGGATCGAGGGCGAGCTGCAGGACCTCTGTATCACGCGGGACATGGACTGGGGCATCGACTACCCCGGGGAGGGCGCCGACGACCTCGTGCTGTACGTCTGGGTGGACGCCCCCATCGAGTACGTCTCCACGACCAAGCAGTACAGCGAGCGCGAGGGCGACCTCGACTGGGAGTCCGTCTGGAAGGACGGCGACGGCGAGATCGTCCACATCATCGGCCGCGACATCATCCAGCACCACACCGTCTACTGGCCCGCGATGCTGGAGGCCGCAGACTACACCGAGCCGCGCGCGGTCTGCGCGACCGGGTTCGTGAACATCGACGGCAAGGGGCTCTCGACGTCGAAGAACCGCGCCATCTGGGCGGAGGAGTACCTCGACGAGGGGTTCCACCCGGACCTCCTCCGATACTACATGGCGACCGCGAGCGGGTTCGAACGCGACGTGAACTTCTCGTGGGACCGCTTCGCCGAGCGCGTGAACAGCGAGCTCGCGGACGTCGTGGGGAACTTCGTCTACCGCGCGCTGCTGTTCGCCAACCGGAACTTCGGCGGCACACCCGACGCTGCGGTCTCGGACGACGTCGAGACGGAAATCGCACAGGCGATGGACGACTACGAGGACGCGCTCAACGACTACGACCTCAAGTCCGCCGGCGAGCGCGCGGTCGCGCTCGCGCGCTTCGGCAACGAGTACATCCAGCGCAACGAGCCCTGGAAGCTCGACGACGAGGAGGCCGCGCCGGTCATCCGCGACTGCGTGCAGCTCGTGAAGGCGGTCGCGGTGCTGCTCCAGCCGTTCGTCCCGGAGAAGGCCGACGAGGTCTGGACGCAGATCGGTGAGGACGGCTCCGCGGCGGACGCCACCGTCGGGGACTGCCTGCAGGCGCCGCCCGCGGAGTTCGGCGAGCCCGAGGAGCTGTTCACGAAGGTCGAGGACGAGCGCGTCGAGGAGCTCGACGAGAAGCTCCAGGAGAAGATCGAAGCCGCCAGTAGCGACGAGGACGACGACGGAGACGTGAGCGACGACACCGACACCGAGCCCGAACCGCTCGCCGACGACCGCGTCAGCTTCGAGGACTTCCAGAGTCTCGATCTGCGCGTCGGCGAAGTGCAGTCCGCGGAGGGCATCGAGGGCGCCGACGACCTCGCGCGCCTCGAAGTCGACATCGGCCACGAGGTCCGCCAGATCGTCGCGGGCATCAAGCAGCTCCACGACCTCGACGAACTCCCTGGGAAGCGCGTCGTCGTCGTCGCGAACCTCGAGAAGGCGGAGCTGTTCGGCGTGGAGTCCAACGGCATGGTGCTCGCCGCCGGCGAGGACGCCGACCTCCTCACCACCCACGAGGACAGCGAACCCGGCACGAAAATCAAATAGGGCTTGCAGGCGGCGACCACTCCCGGTGCGCGCTGCCGCCGTTCCGATTCCGAGCGCACCGGGCGACTGTCAGGTCACGCGCCGGGTTGGTCTCGGCTTCCTACTTGAACCTACGTAGGCAGTGACGAATCTGCTAACCGAGAAACTGACGGGCTAGCATCCGCGAGCGAGCGGTCCGAAGGACCCGAACGAAGCGGTTCACTCCGCGACCGAAGGGAGCGGAGGCCGACGACTGAGCGGGGCGCCGCAGGCGCGAAGTGAAGGAGGAGTGCTTCTGGTGTCGGTTTTGCCGAGGGCCGCCCGCGGCGGCCCGCAGCACAAAAGCGCCCTCAGAGGTCGTCGACGAGTTCGCCGAGGTTTTCGACGGGGATGGCTTCGTGGGTCTGCATGTTGATGCCGTAGCGCTCGGCGGCGATGGAGGCCTGGAGGGCGGCGTGGCTGTCGTCGGCTTCGAAGAGGAGGAGGATGTCGTGGCCGCCGAGGAGGACGTAGGAGTCCTTGAGCTGGCAGTCCTGTTCTTCGAGGTCGGCGCGGACGTCGCCCCAGATGGCGGCGATGTCCTGTGGGTTCTGATACTGACCGGTCTCGACGTCGGCGATAGCGGCGTACGTCGGCATATGCGGGGGGTTGGACGCGCTGCCGAATAGGCGCTGTGGCCACTGTGTTACTCGATGGCGAGTGAATTACGTACGTTTTTGCGTGGCGGCCGTGTAGCCGCGGGCATGAGGAACGCGAAGATCGTCTGTACGCTGGGTCCGGCGACAGACGACGAGGCGTCGATTCGGTCGCTGGTGGACGCGGGGATGTCGGTCGCGCGCATCAACGCGAGCCACGGGGGGCGCGAGGACCGCCGCGAGCTGATTTCGGCGGCGCGGCGCGTCGACGAGGTGACGGAGAAGCCAGTGGCGGTGATGCTGGACACGAAGGGGCCGGAGGTGCGCACGGCGGAGACCGACGAGCCGGTTCGCGTCGAGACCGGGAGCACGGTGGAGTTCGTGCCGGGCGGCGAGACGACCGGGAAGACGGTCGGGCTGTCGACGAGCGTGTCGGCGGCCGAACCCGGAGACCGCGTGCTGCTGGACGACGGCCGCATCGAGACGGTCGTCGAGAGCGTCTCCGGGGACGTGGTCACCGCGCGCGTGGAGTCCGGCGGCGACCTCGGCGGCCGGAAGGGCGTGAACGTCCCCGGAGTCGAGTTAGACCTCGACGTCGTCACGGAGAAGGACCGCCGCGACCTCGAGCTCGCCGCCGAGGAGGGCGTCGACTACGTCGCGGCGAGCTTCGTTCGGGACGGCGAGGACGTCCTGGAGGTCGAGCGCGTGCTGGAGTCGTTCGACGCGGACCTCCCCGTGGTCGCGAAGATCGAGCGGGCGGGCGCGGTGGAGAACCTCGACGGCATCATCGAGGCCGCCGACGGCGTGATGGTCGCGCGCGGCGACCTCGGCGTGGAGTGTCCGATGGAAGACGTGCCGATGATCCAGAAGCGCATCATCCGGCGGTGCCGGGACGCGGGCGTCCCCGTCATCACGGCGACGGAGATGCTGGACTCGATGGTGCACGCGCGCCGCCCGACGCGCGCGGAGGCCAGCGACGTCGCGAACGCCGTGCTCGACGGCACGGACGCCGTGATGCTGTCCGCGGAGACGGCCGTGGGCGACGACCCGACGCGAGTGGTTGAGACGATGGACCGCATCGTCCGCGAGGTCGAGGGGAGCGGCGAGTACGCGGAGCTGCAGGAGCAGCGCGTCCCGAACGCCGACGGCACCGCGAAGACGGACGCGCTCGCACGGTCGGCGCGCTACCTCGCGCGGGACATCGACGCGAGCGCGGTCGTGGTCGCCTCCGAGTCCGGGTACACGGCCCGGAAGGCCGCGAAGTTCCGGCCGCGGGTTCCCGTGGTCTGCGCGACGCCATCTCACCGCGTGCGCCGCGAGCTCGCGCTCAACTGGGGCGTCCACGCGGAGTACGCGGCGGTCGCGGAGGGCGACGCGACGACGGTCGTCGAGCGCGCGGTGCAGGCCGCCGTCGATTCCGACATCGTGGACAGCGGCGACACGGTGGTCGTGCTCGTCGGCATGATGACCGAGCTGGAGGGCGCGAGCACGACGAACACGCTGAAGGTCCACGTCGCGGCGGAGACGCTCGCCGTCGGACAGTCCGTCGTGAAGGGGCGTGTCACCGCGCCCACCGCGGTGCTCGACGACGGCGACCTCTCCGAGGTTCCCGAGGGCTCGGTCGTCGTGCTGGACAACGGCTTCGACGACGAGTTCCGCGGCGACCTCTCGAAGATCGCGGGCATCGTGAGCGCGCAGACCGGGATGACCGGCTACCCCGCGATGGTCGCCCGCGAACTCGACGTCCCGATGGTCGGGGACGCGGACCTGGAGGACGTCGACACCGGGAGCGTCGTCACCGTGGACGGCGAGCGCGGCGTCGTCTACGCCGGCGACTCCTAACCCGCGCGTTTTTCCGCGTCGCTCGGCTACTGTCGGGTATGTCAGAGAGCGACGACCGCGCGTGGCGCTACGAAGTCGACGAGGTCGGCCCGGACGCCGAACCCGACGTGCGCGCCATCGAGCCCGGGTCGCCGACCCCGGAGAACGTCGCGTTCTTCCTGCTTGGCGTCGCCGCCATGGTCGGCGTCCTCGCGCTGCTGCTGTTTTGAGCGCGTTCGCCCGAACGTGCCCACCTCGCAGTCGGTCAGGCGGGTAAACGGTTTTCCCGGTGCCGTCCTAACTGTGGAGTATGGCCGTAGTCGAAGTATTCGGACAGTCCCTGTCGTTCCTGCTCGTGGTCGTCGGGACGACGCTGTGCATCATGGAGGCGCTCGCCCCTGGTGCACACCTCATCGTCCTCGGCGTCGCGCTGCTGGCAGCCGGGCTCATCGGGCTGTTCGTACCGGCGGCGGCGACGCCGTTCGTGCTCGCGGGCCTCGTGCTCGCGTTCGGGCTGGCGTCCCTGTACCTCTACCGCAACTACGAACTCTACCAGGGGACGGGCCGCGGGCAGACCCGGGACTCCGAGGACCTCCGTGGGTCCCGCGGCTACGTCACCGAGGAGGTGACCCCGCGGGAGGGGCGCATCAAACTCCAGTCCGGCGGGTTCGACTCGTCGTACAGCGCGCGAACCATCTCCGGCACCATCCCCGAAGGCGAGGACGTCGTGGTCGTCGACCCGGGCGGCGGCAACGTCGTCACCGTGGAGGCCGTCGACGGCCTCGACGACATCGACCGCGAGCTCGAACAGGAGCTGACAGACGCCGAGGGCTCGTAGTTCCGAGACCGCCGGTCGCTCGCGCTGCGAGCCGCACCAACACTTATTGTCCGCTCGCCGAACGTTCACGCATGGAGTTCACCCCGCTGGCGACTGGCGGCGCAGTGATACCGGTAGTCGGGCTGCTGGTGTTGCTGTTGCTGGCCGTCGTCGTCTACGAGACCGTCGAAATCGTGGACGCCTACGAGAAGAAAGCGCTCACGGTGTTCGGGGAGTACCGCGGCCTCCTCGAACCCGGTATCAACATCGTGCCGCCGTTCGTCGCGCGCACGTACCCCTTCGACATGCGCACGCAGACCATCGACGTGCCCCGCCAGGAAGCGATCACCCGCGACAACTCGCCGGTGACCGCCGACGCCGTCGTCTACATCCGCGTGCGGGACGCCAAGCGGGCGTTCCTCGAAGTCGACCACTACAAGACCGCCGTGTCGAACCTCGCGCAGACGACGCTGCGCGCGGTGCTCGGCGACATGGAGCTCGACGACACGCTGAACAAGCGCCAGGAGATCAACGCCCGCATCCGGACGGAGCTCGACGAGCCGACCGACGAGTGGGGCATCCGCGTCGAGAGCGTGGAGGTCCGTGAGGTCAACCCCTCCCAGGAGGTCCAGAAGGCGATGGAGCAACAGACCAGCGCCGAGCGTCGCCGCCGCGCGATGATTCTGGAGGCGCAGGGTGAACGCCAGTCCGCCATCGAGAACGCGCAGGGTGACAAGCAGTCGAACATCATCCGCGCGCAGGGTGAGAAGCAGTCCCAGATTCTCGAAGCGCAGGGTGACGCCATCTCGACCGTGCTCCGCGCGAAGTCCGCGGAGTCGATGGGTGAGCGCGCCATCATCGAGAAGGGCATGGAGACCCTGGAGGGGATCGGCGACGGCGAGTCGAACACGTTCGTCATCCCCCAGGAGCTGTCGAGTCTCGTCGGCCGGTACGGCAAACACCTCTCCGGCAGCGACGTCGCCGACGACGGCACCGAGCTCGGGAGCCTGGAGTTCGACGCGGAGACCCGCGAACTCATCGGCCTCGACGACATCGACGAGATCCTCAACCAGATCAGCAAGGAGGCCGACGTCGACCCCGAGAAGCTCGAAGAGCAGGCCGAGGCCGTCCAGCGGGGCGAAGATACCGGCTTGACCAACACCGACGAGGTCATCGAGGAGATGGACCAGGAGCTCGACGCCGACGCGGGCGCGAGCGGCGACACCGACGCCGACTCGGGCGACGACAGCGAGAACGCGTAATCGCGCCGACGGGTCACCGAACGCTTTTCTCGGGCGACCACGTACGCCCCCGTAGATGGGCATCGACGAGGACAAGCGCTCGACGCTCCGGCGGTTCGCTGCGGTCGGCGCAGCGAGCCCGCTGACGCGGCTCGCGGGCGGGGACGACGGCGAGAGCGGCGACAGCGACGTCCGCGACGCCATCACCGGCTACGTGACGACGACGCCGGGCGCGCACTTCTCGAAACTCCGGGACGACCTCCAGCTCGGCACCGGAGAGACCCAACACCACCTGCGGCGGCTGCTGGAGGAGTCCGCCGTCGAGAGCGAGCGCGACGGGGACTACAAGCGCTTCTACCCGGCGGGCCGGTTCTCGCCGTTCGAGAAGCGCGCGCTCGGCTACCTCCGCCGGGAGACCCCGCGCGGGATGGTCATCGAGCTGCTGCGGGACCCGGACGCCACCGCGAGCGACCTCGCGGACGCCCTCGACGTGTCGCCGGCGACCGTCAGCAAGTACGCCGCCCAGCTCGAGGAGGCGGGCGTGCTCTCGCGGGCGGACGGCTACGCGATCGAGCGCCCGGAGACCCTCGTCGTGTTGCTCGTGCGGTACGCCGACTCCTTCGACGCGACCGCCGCGGAGTTCGCGGGCGAGGCCGCCGACCTGCTCTCCTACGACCGCTGACCCGGTAGCACCGTCAGTGACAGACCCCCAGAGCCGCGGCTGTGGAGAAGCCGAGTGCAGTCCGAGCGGGACTGCGACAGACACTAGGTTCCCGGCGGAGCCGGGGAGAAATCACGCGCGAGGGACGACGGGCTCGCGCGGCCGGGTGGCGTCAGTCGGCGGTCAGGCCTCGACCTTCCACGTGGTCGAGGAGGAGTACCCCCAGCGCTCGACGTCGACGTCGAACTCGCCGGCCTCGATGGCGGGCATGTTGGCGCCGACTTCCTTCGCGGAGAGGTCGAGCTCGTCGCCGATGAGCCGGGACTTGAAGTAGGTGCGCTCGTCGGCGTGGTCGCGGAGGTACTCGAGGATGCGGAGCTGCTTGGGGGTGAGTGCCTGACTCGCCGCGGCTGTCGCGCTCATACCTACACTGTGGGCCGGTACCGCCAAGAGGGGTTTGGTACGCGTGGTAAATCCGCCGCAGTCTTGCGGTTACGTGGTACCTGTCGCGCCGGTAAGGTGGTCCAAACTCGCGTATTGGTAGGCCCGGCTAACGGCCGCCCGAGGCCGGCGGTACACCGAGTCAGAAAGTTCTTACCCGGTCCCGGCCGAACTCCGAGACGATGACAGACTCGGGCGTCGAGGTGAGCGTCGTCCTCCCCGCCTACAACGAGGCGGACACCATCGAGGCGACGGTCCGGACGACGCTGGCGACCCTCGACGCCTTCCTCCCCGCGGGCAGCTACGAGGTCATCGTCGCGGAGGACGGCTGCGAGGACGACACGCCCGAGATCGCCTCGCGGCTCGCGGACGGCGACGACCGCGTCCGGCACTTCCACAGCGACGAGCGCCTCGGCCGCGGTGGCGCGCTGAACGCCGCGTTCCGGGCGGCTCGCGGGGACACGCTCGCGTACTTCGACACGGACCTCGCGACGGACATGCAACACCTCGAAGAGCTCGTCGAGAGCGTGCGGTCCGGCGGGGCGGACGTCGCGACCGGCTCCCGGTGGATTCCCGGCCAGCAGGCCGACAGGCCCGCGAAGCGCGGCATCCCCTCGCGGGGGTTCAACCTCGCCGTCCGGGGGCTGCTCGGCTCCGAGCTCCGCGACCACCAGTGCGGGTTCAAGGCGTTCAGCCGAGAGGCCTTCGAGTCGCTAGTCGACGATGTCGAGGACGAGCACTGGTTCTGGGACACGGAGATGCTGGTTCGCGCCCAGCGCCGCGGGTTCGAGGTGGCGGAGTTCCCAGTGGAGTGGACGCCGAAAGGCGACTCGAAAGTCGACCTGGTCCGTGACGTCTTCGGGATGGGCAGCCAGATTCTGCGCTGCTTCTGGGAGTTCAACGTGAGCCCGTACGCGAACCGCCGCACGGGCACCGTTGTCGGCGTGCTGCTGTCGGTGGTGGCGTTCGCACTGATGTTCGTCTACATCGACGTCGGTGCGTTCGTGGACGCGGTGCGGGACGCCGACCCCGCGCTGGTCGCCGCGGGCGCGGTCGTCTACCTGCTGTCGTGGCCGCTGCGCGGCCTTCGCTACCGCGACATCCTCGCGGAGTTGGGCTACCGCGAGAGCACGTGGTTCCTGACCGGCGCGGTGTTCATCAGCCAGACCGGCAACCTCGTGTTCCCGGCGCGCGCCGGCGACGCGGTGCGAGCCTACGTCGTGAAGGCCCGCCGGTCGATCCCGTACCCCACCGGCTTCGCCTCGCTGGCGGTCGAGCGCGTGTTCGACCTGCTGACCATCACGATGCTCGCGGGCGTCGTCCTGATGGGCCTCGCGCTCACGGGCGCGACCGGAGGGCTCGAATCGGCGCTGTTCGGCTCGGGAGCGGCAGGGAGCGAAGTCGGCGACAGCGGCCAGACCGCGGTGTACGTCGCGGGCGGCGTCGGACTGGCGGCGATCCTCGCGGTCGTGGTCATCGTCGCCAGCGCCCGGTCGGACCGCAACTACGTCCGGGCTGCCGTCTCCCGGTTCAGCAGCGACTCGTACGCCGACTACGTGGCGGACGTCATCGAGCGGTTCACGGCCGACGTCCAGACCGTCGCGGGCAACCGGCGGGCGTTCCTCTCGGTCGGCGCGTCGAGCCTCGTCATCTGGTCGCTCGACGTGGTGACCGCGCTGCTCGTGCTGGCCGCGTTCCCGACCGTCTCGCTGTCGCTTCCGATGCTGGTCACCGTCTGCTTCTTCGCGGTCAGCGTCGGCAACCTAGCCAAGGTCCTCCCGCTCTCGCCGGGCGGCATCGGCCTCTACGAGGGCGCGTTCACCCTGCTCGTGATCGGACTGACGCCGATCCCCAGCGCGGTCGCGCTCGGTGCGGCAATCCTCGACCACGCGGTGAAGAACGTCGTCACGCTGATCGGCGGCGTCGCCTCGATGCTGTGGCTGAACGTCTCGCTGACCACGGCCGTCGAGGAGAGCAAGGAGGCGCGGGCCGCGGCGGAACCGACCGACGACTGAGCC
>SDGW01000904.1_pt1 | contig 12275 bp, 12 predicted proteins | sample 2873831 | NCBI WGS metagenome assembly SDGW01 (sample SAMN08132700, study PRJNA421101) | hypersaline lake metagenome | isolation source: celular fraction 0.22 microns magnesium sulfate-rich crust from ephemeral... | place: Spain: Penahueca Lagoon, Toledo | collected 2011-07
CATTTTAACAAAACCACCTTCTGAACCAGCAATAAGTTCAGCTAAAGCAATGGTTGTTGCATTATCAGAGTTAACGGCCATAGCTTTATACAGTTCTTTGACCGTATAATCTCTATCTTTAAAAATGATGTATCTAAGATTACAAGATGATATGGTACGATTAGAAGCATTTGGTCGATCCGTTGATAAAAGTTGCTTGAGATCGAAAATGAATTAAAATATTATAATCCTTTACAAGGATAGTAATTCCTTAGAAATCGTGCTTAATCTAGTTAAAGCACGATCTTGATGAAACAAAAATCCCTCGTGTAAACACAAGAAATGATTTTTGTTTATACGAGGGATTCTCGCTTGTTACTTATTATTATAGTCTTTCTAAGATCTTTAAAACTTTTCTATCTTAAAATTGGTAATGTCCAAGCTTTTATTATTAGGTTGAACAATTTTTAGTACAGTAGGAGAGGTTAACTGTTCCGCTGTGTACCTTTACATATCATTAACTATGATGTAGGTTACCTTAATTGGTCCATGGACACCTACAATCAGGTTCATTTCTATATCTGCACTATTACTTGGACCTGAGATAAAATTGATACATGATGACACTTGCTCTCCATTTTGTCTGGCTTGTTCAATTTTTTTAGTTGCTTGTGTCATCCTCGGAACAATAGTACTTTTCGGAATCACAGCTATATATGTAGCCGGTAAGAGACTGACAGAACGGCCTTTACCTTTATCACTAAACAACACAACTGTTCCGGATTCTGCTAATGTAATATCACTGAAAGTTATTCCAATATTGGCCTGGGCTGCAATATGAATATTTTCCTCGCCTAGGTCTGTATCCCATACATGCACTTGCACACCCTGATTCTCTAAATCATGTTTAAAAAAATCATCTATTTGAAACTCATTAAAACGCTCATCATCCCAAGTAACAACGGATCCTCCACCGTACTTAAAGATGACATCTTGTAATGATTGCCGCAATTCTGGTTTTTCAATTTCAATGAGATCTGTGTGAATGAGTTTACATTGTTCTTTTAACCTCTCTACCAGGTCATCCACACTTTCCCCTTCATATACTTTCCATTGAGGTTGATACTCCCATACAGGTTTCTCTACTGTGCCTTTGATTCTTTCTCTTCCTAAACTTTCAGCTATATTGTTTAAGAATGTATCTTTATTTTGGATATTATTGCTCATTCATGTCCACCTCTTTTTGAACGTTTTTTATACCAATCTCTAAAACGCTCATTCTTCATGACAGGCATTTCTCTACTATCTGTCCAATTCTTAAGGGGACCAACCCCTTTATCTATTCTTCCTTCATTCGATAAAGGTTTCATGATTTTAGGAGCTAATTTCGTCCCTGCATTATACATTGATGGTGAAGCTGTCCCCATACGAAACGCCTTCATGGATAACCTCTCAAAAGGAGGAGCACTCTTCTCTTTTTCAACAATGACTTTCCTGTGTTCCACCAGTAATTCATGGAGCGGGATTCGTACAGGACATGCTTCTGTACATGCAGCGCATAAAGATGACGCATAAGGGAGTTCTTTAAAATCCTCATATCCTCCGAGTAATGGAGATAAAACTGCCCCAATCGGTCCTGGATAAATAGAACCATATGAATGCCCTCCTACATGGCGGTAAACCGGACAAACATTAATACAAGCCGCGCATCTGATGCAGTGTAGTGCAGATTGAAATTCAGTTCCTAATATATTGGATCGACCGTTATCAACGATGACTAAATGGAAGTCTTCTGGACCATCAACATCCCCTTCATCTTTAACACCTGTTAAAGATGTAATATAGCTCGTCAATTTTTGGCCGACAGCTGCTCTAGTTAACAAACTAACAAGTATATCCAATTCTTCATAAGAAGGTACAATCCGTTCCATTCCCATCACAGTAATTTGCGTTTTCGGAAGTGCTGTGACAAGTCGCGCATTCCCTTCATTGGTCACCAGTGAAATAGACCCTGTATTAGCGACAGCGAAATTACACCCAGTTATCCCTATATCAGCTGACAAAAATTCCTTACGAAGCTCATCTCGAGCAAATGAGGCCAACTCTTCAGGCTTCTCTGAATTCGAATAGCCCATTTTCTGGTGAAAAACATCACGTATTTGTTCCTTGTTTTTATGCAGTGCTGGCGTAACTATATGAGAAGGGGGATCCCAATCATCCATTTGCAGAATCCATTCCCCAAGATCGGTTTCAATGACTTCACTTCCAGCTTTTGAAATAGCTTCATTCATCCCAATCTCTTCACTAACCATCGATTTGGACTTTACTACCTTTTTACCGTTCTTCTTTTGAATTACATCTGTAATATATTCATTGGCTTCTTCAGCTGTAGTCGCAAAAAATACGTTCCCTCCACGTTTATTAACATTATCACTTAACTGTTCCAGGTAATAATCTAGATTTTCTAACGTGTGATGCCGTATTTCTTCCCCATGCTTTCTCCATTCCTCCCAGTCTCCCAGTTCTTCGGCTGCATTCAATCTTCCCTCTCTAAACCTCCCCTGCGCTGAGGTGACAGCATTTCTCATAAAGTTGTCAGACAAACCTCTTTCGACCCGTTCATCAAAAGGTGATGTTCCAATTTTCATACTCATACGATGATCCACCTACCCTTACCCATTTTGTTGATTTAATATAGAGGCTATGTGCATGACTTTAATTGGTTTCCCTTCCTTGCCTATTCTTCCAGCAATATTCATTAAACACCCTCCATCAGCACCAATTAATATTTCTGCCTCCGTTCCTTCAACGTGCTTTACTTTTTCGGATACCATTTGTTTAGATATATCTGGCATTTTCACGGAGAATGTTCCACCAAACCCACAACAATCATGCGCATTGGGTAATGGAATCAATTCAAGACCTTTCACATGACCTAATAGGGTCATTGGTGCGCTTTTAACACCTAATAAACGTGTCATATGACAAGATGTATGATACGTAGCTTTAGCAGACAGAGAAGCTCCTACATCCTTTACATTTAAGACTTCTACAATAAATTGGGTTAACTCATATGTCTTTGAAGCAAGTTTCTTCGCTTTTGGTGCCCACTCTTTATCCCCAGAAAAGATGTGCTCATACTCATGAAACATTGCTGCACAAGATCCAGAAGGAGTCACCACATACTCAGAGCCTTCAAAAACATCGATCATATGTTTCATTGATTTTTTCGCTTCACTTGCGTATCCGCTGTTAAAAGCAGGTTGCCCACAACAAGTTTGTTCGAAAGGAAACTCAACCTCACATCCTAATCTCTCAAGTAGTTCAACCGTATCTTCTCCAACATCAGTATGAAAAAGATCCACTAAACATGTTGCAAATAAAGTTACTTTCATGATTACTCCTTTCCATTCCCCAAAATATGTACCTATCCAGAACAAAAGCGGAAGTGCCCTATTTTGGCTAGAGAGTTTTTCCACAAGTAAAAGCTATAGTTTTACTAAACGAATACAAAAACCTTTCTTCAAAGATTCTCCGAAGAAAGGTTTTGAACCTTTACTCTAATAAACCTGGCAGGAATGTTGATAATGCTGGAACATACGCTACCAGTAGGGTAACGACTAAGATTAATGTAAAGAAGGGAACTAGGTACCTGAGTGTATCCTTAAATCTCGCTTCAGCAATACTGTTTGTGATAAAGAGAAGGACACCTACTGGTGGAGTAACCCCTCCAATAATCAAGCATATTGCAACTACAGTAGCAAAGTGGAATGGATCAAAACCACTGGTCTCTGCAATGACTGAAAGAACTGGGATAAAAATAATAGAAGCCGCAATCGTTTCAATAACACAACCTATAATTAACAGGATGATGACGATTAAGAGCATCAATAAATATGGATTTGTCGTAAAGTCACTTAACCAAGCAGAGATTTTCAAAGGTAACTTTTCATTAGCAAGAATCCACCCAAAAATAGAGGCACTAGCTGCAATGAAGAGAACCATAACACTTGTATGTGTTGATTGAATTAATACTTTATATAAATCTTTTAACTTCATTTCTTTATAGATAAATAGACTTACGACTAGGGAATACACAACTGCTACAACACTGGCTTCAGTGGCAGTAAAAATCCCCAATAATATGCCACCTATAATGATAACTGGTGCCAATAAAGCCCAAAAAGCGTTTAGGAAGCTACGCCATACTTCCTTAAGAGATGCTCGTCTTTCATAAGGAAGGTTGTATTTTTTAGCTCCTAAATAGTTAATGACCAATAACCCTAAAGCCATAATCAAACCAGGAATCGCCCCAGCTAAAAACAGCTTTGAGATCGATAATCCTGTTAAAGAGCCATATATAATCATAATGATACTAGGAGGAATAATCGGCCCGATTGCACCTGCACATGCTGTCAGTGCAGCCGCATACCCTTTTGGGTATCCCCGTTTAACCATAGATGGAATCATGACAGACCCTACGGCAGATGTATCTGCAGACGCCGATCCAGAAATGCCTGCAAACACAGTACTCGTGAATACGGTGGCATGACCAAGTCCTCCTTTAATATGCCCTAATAAACTATTGGCAAAGCGGACCAGTCTAGTTGATATCCCTCCGTGTTCCATAATAGATCCAGCTAGCATAAAGAAAGGTATAGCAAGGAATGTGAAACTATTTAAGGTATTTAACATTCTAGGAATAATTAACGAAAGTGTAATATCTGTAGTAATAAATAGTGTGATTATTGATGAAACACCAATTGCAAACGCTACAGGCATCCTTAAGACAAGTAAGATGAATAAAATACCGAACATAAGTAATAGTGTCATGACCCTGCCTCCTTTCCTCTAGCTAAATCAACAATATTTAATATCGTATAAACCATCATTAAAATACCGCTAATCGGTATGGCTAAGAACACATATCGCATAGATATACGCATTACAGGTGAATTTTGAATCTCCATTACATCCGCTACTTTAAAACCATAAAAAATCAAAACCAAAATAAATAGTAGCATGATTACATGGACCGTTATATCAATAACCTTGATTTTATTTTTTGGTAGAGAGTCACTTAAGAAATCAACAACGATATGCTTTTTTTCACGTATAGCATAAGCCGATCCTAAAAAAGCAAACCAAATAAACAGAAATCTCATCGCCTCATCAGTCCAACTCATTGGAACGCCTATAAAGCGAGATAGTACTTGCAGAATAGCTAATACTGAAATGACTGCAAATAACGTTACTAATATAAATCGCAGCCCTTTATTAAATGTTTGTTCCATTGATGACACTCCTTAACTTGAAAAAGAAAGCCAGCAAATTGCGCTGGCTCACTTATTATTGGAGAGATTGAATTTCTTCTAATAGTTCCGTTACTCCAATTTCTTTAGAATAGCTATTTACAAAATCCATTGCTGCTTTACGGAATGGAGCTTTATCAAGATCAAGAGTTTGTAACCCTTCTTCTTTCAATTTTTCCTTATATTCAACATCACGTTCCATTGCTAGCTCACGACCAAATAACGCCGCTTCACGCCCTGCTTCTTCAATGAGCTTTTGATCTTCACTAGATAAATCCTCAAATACTTTTTTACTGATGTTTAAAGACAGTACGGTGAAGATATGCTGAGTAGGTACACGATAATCAACCACTTCATGTAAGGCAGATGAATGAATACTCTCAGCAGACCCCTCAAAGCCATCAACTACCCCTGTTTCAAGAGAAGTGTACAAGTCTCCCCAAGAAATTGGTGTTGCTGCAGCTCCCCAAGATTCCACTGTTCTAGAGTATTGAGGGGCATCTGGTACACGGACTTTCAACCCATCCACATCATCAATAGAAGAGACCTTTTCATTCAACAATAGATCACGGAATGCAGAGTCTACCCAGCCAATCGACTTGATTCCTATGTTATCTAGCTCCTTTTCTAATTGATCTGCAACGGAAGAATCAAGTACTTTATGAACATGCTCATAATCATTAAATGTGTAAGGTAAATCTAGAACTCCTACTTTCGGAGCAAAGTTTGATAAAACACCTGCATCGTTAATGGTCATATCTACAGATCCTACTTGTAATGATTGAATTAACTCACTCTGCCCACCAAGTTCCCCAGAAGGGTGAATTTCAACTGTAATTCGACCTTCAGATTTTTTTTCAACTATCTCTTTAAATTTCTCTGTTACTGCAATAACAGAGTGACTTGGGGGTAAATGCGATCCTAAACGAAGTGTCATTTCCCCCTCTTTTCCAGCATCTCCTGTTGCTTCAGTCGCCCCATCTGCTCCTTCATTTCCACAAGCCATAAGTCCAACCGACAACACAATCATAACCAAAAATAGTGATATTCTCTTCATGAATCTCATCCCCTTTTGAATTATTTAAGCGCTTACAAATTAAGCTCTATCTTTTTTAACTAACTTTAGATTGGCTGACTTGTTCAATGTCACTCCAAATCCTGGTTTGTCATTCAAATGAACCTTGCCATTCTTCGGGATAATTTCTCCTTCTAACAATGGATAATATTGTGGAACAACTTCATCTGCATTTGGGCTCATGACCAAGTATTCTGCAAATGGACTATTGGTTTTGGTAATTACATAATGATAACTGTAGACCCCACTCCCATGTGGAATAACATATTTCCCATGCGCTTCTGCCATGTTCCCAATTTTGATTAATTCTGTTAAACCACCACACCAACCAACATCAGGCTGTATAATATCTAAATCACAAAATTCTAAAAGCATTCTGAATCCATATTTAGTTGCCTCATGTTCACCCCCAGTGACTAATAGATTATTAGATGCTCTATTTTTCAAATCCCGATAAGACCAATAATCATCAGGATTAAAGCATTCTTCTATCCATTTAAAGCCTAATTCATCTGATTTTTGCATTAGCTTTTGCGCATATGGAAGATCTAACGACATCCAGCAATCCCACATTAACCAAAAATCAGGTCCAACCTTTTCTCTCATACTTTCTGCAAACTCTATATTCTTCCGTAACCCTTCTTCACCATCAACCGGCCCATATTTTAAAGGCATTTTCCCTCCTATGAACCCCATTTCCTTAGCAAGGTCAGGACGTGGTCCAGTGGCATAGCATGGAATTTCTTCTCGCACCTTTCCACCAATCATTGCATACACAGGCTCATGTCGGATTTTACCTAACAAATCCCATAATGCTAGATCAACAGCAGAAATGGCATTCATGACAACACCTTTACGCCCATAAAACATGGTTGCACGATACATCTGGTCCCACATTTGTTCAATATTTTCTACAGGTTGATCTACAATAAATCGATCTAAGTGATTCATGACAATCCAGGCGGCAGGATATCCCCCAGTGGATATACCAAAGCCAACCTCCCCATCGTCCGACTCTACTTCTACCACGATAGATTTAAGTGCATTAATACCAAAGCTTGTTCGTGTTTTTTTATACTCCGGATAGATACTCATTGGTGTGGAGATTTGATTAACAATCCAATGATCTTGTTCCTGATCATGGTAGTCACCTCCGCCACCACCGACTACATATGCTCGTATGCTCACGATCTTGCGTCCTGTTACACCCATGTTATCCCTCCCAATCTTCTTTTTACTGATCTAGGAAAATTTTACTTTTATCAACCTTATTTTCAATCAAGTCCATGAAAGAATGATGACCTTCTTCTAGCGTACGGACTTCAGTCCACCCCTTTATATCAATCTTTGAATCAATTAATAATTGTACGGCATCATGAAAGTCTTGTTTTGTATAACAGAAGGAGCCTAGAACCGTAACTTCACTTCGTATAAAATCATTGATAGGAAGATCCGTTTCATTTACGCCAAGCCCTACATTCATAATGATCCCCCCTGAATTAATGAGGTCCGCCGCTTGTTTTCTAGTTGGAATGAAACCAGCAGCATCAAGGATGATATCAATTCCCTGATCCCCTGTAATTTCATTAAGGTCTTTTTCATAACCTTCACTAGTCGGATTGAGCGCGTTCTCTATCCCCACTTCTCTTACAGTTTCTAAACGTTCTTCATTTATATCTGACACTATCACATGCCTAGCACCTAGTATTTTGGCAACAAAAGCACTTAAAACACCGATTGCACCTGCACCATAGATAAGGACATTGGATAATTGATGGTCTTTCATCGCTCTTCGAACAGCTCTGTAACAACAAGCTAATGGTTCTGCCAGAGAAGCTGTATAGGAGTCTAAAGAGTTTGGGACTTCAACTACTGCATTCCCAGGCACTGCTATATATTCAGCAAAAGCTCCTTGTCTATGTATTCCTAAGATCTGTCTGTTTTCACAGAGATTCTCAAGCCCTTTTCTACATTTGGTGCAATGACCACAACTTATTAAAGGATTTACAACAACTTTATTTCCTTTGGTTATAGAAGTAACGTCTTCACCAACTTCCTCTACATACCCGCTAAACTCATGGCCCATAATCAGAGGAGGAACACGTAAGCTGTTATGACCTAAGAACCCTTCAATTTCTGAGCCACATATCCCCACAACATCTACTTTGACCAATACCTCCCTCTTATCTATCTCAGGTATAGGTCTTTCCTCAACATCTATTTGCTTTGGTCCATTCCAAGAAAGTACTTTCATCTTTTTCCTCCTATGCTTGTTTAACTGGATTTTCTAAAACACCTATGGATTCAATTTCAATCTTGCAATCATCTCCAGGTTTTAAGAATACTTGTGGATCTCTAAAAACTCCCACCCCATGTGGTGTTCCTGTTGCTATAATATCTCCTGGCTCAAACTTAAAGCCTTGTGATAAATAAGAGATGATGTAAGGGATTTTAAAAATCAAATGTTTGGTATTTGAATCTTGAAGCACCTGCCCATTAACCTCTAGCTTTATATCGAGATGATGAGGGTCATCGATCTCATCCTTTGTTACAATTACAGGGCCTAATGGCGCAAATGTATCGTAGGATTTTCCACGAACCCATTGAACATCTTCAAACTGAACATCACGAGCACTGACATCATTCATAATCGTATATCCAAAAACATGGTCAAGTGCTTGTTCTTCCGATATATCTTTGCCACCTTCACCTATAACCACAACCAACTCTGCCTCATAATCCACTTGTTCAGAGTCATCTGGTAATTCAATGCTTTCTCCTTCTGCTATGATGCAAGAGGGCCACTTTGAAAAAATCATTGGTTTCTTTGGTGGTTCTACATTCTGTTCAATACAATGATCCATGTAATTATTACCTACACAAACTACTTTTCCAGGATTGGTAAGGGGAGCTAAAAGATTGAGTTCGTTAATATCTTTTTTTTCGCTCCCTACTTGATCAAAGTTTTTATCAAACCAGTTTTTAACCTCATTAAATGACTGCTTATTTTCAATAATTGAACGCATATCATCTTGAAGATGCAGTTTTTCTGAATGAACGTCATTATATCTTTCAATAATAGTGGAAATCGGATAGACATCTTGCTCTTTTACTATCCCCACTTTTTTGTCATGACCGTGTTGGAATTGTATAAGTTTCATAAAATCATCTCCTTATTTCGAATTTTGAACAGTAGAATTAGTCGACAATCGTTTTGCCAACTTAACGATTTCTTCAGATGCTAGATCTTTTTTCTTGGGCCAAACACTTTCTAATACTGTAAAACTAACACCAGCCGTGATTTGATTATGTTCGTTATAGACTGGAGCAGCGACACAGCAAAACCCTATAGCCCCTTCTTGCTCTTCTGTTATAAAGCCATTCTCTTTAGCCTGCATAATCTGCTCCCATAATTCATCAACATGTTCAACTGTATTTTCTGTTCTCTTCTCTAACGTTTTTTCAGGATACAATTCTAATAAATCTTCATAGTTGTATTGAGTTAAATTAATCTTTCCAATAGCAGAAGCATGAGCTGGAAACCTTGTACCTGGATCTGTTACTAACCGCGCTGGTGAACTTCCCTCTTCTCTTGCTAAGTAGAAAACTTCAGCCCCCGTTAACGTTCCTAATTGAATATGCTCATCAACTAATGAAATTGACTTTTTCGCCTCGTGTGAAAAGGCTTCCAAAATATCGTATTGACTTAGATATGCAGAGCTATATGCCCCTAACACTGGCCCCAAGACATAGAAGTCATTCTTATCTTTTTTAATCCAGCCAACTTTCTCAAGCGTATTTAAAAGCGAGTACATCGAACTTTTATTTATTTCCAATCGCTTCGAGAGATCAATGAGCCTCAATTGAGACGGATAGTTTGCTATTGTTTCTATAATTAAATTGGCCCTTTCAATAGCCGGAACCCAGTATTTCGCTTTCATAAATAACCTCCACATAATAGGTTTATTATAATAAACCAAGTTTCATATAACAAACTGTAATTAAATATTATCACAATTATTTAAGTTTTCAAATAATTTTTTTGTATTTTTTTGGAGTGAAAATAAAAAAAGCAGAACCCTTCACCGAGGCCACTGAAAAACTGATGATTTTATTGGTCTCGTTTATAAAAAACAGCCTGATTGGAATGAATTTTTCCGATCAGGCTGTTTTTTTATCTGAAATGAAGATGGTTCTCCCTTTTATTGGACCATTAATTTTACTATTCGTTTTTACATTGGCTGTGAATATCGCCATGGCTCCTTGTATGCGCATGCCATCTAGACCCGAAGATGAGGCTACCTCATATCCGTGTCTGTGCTTTAATTCACTATTCTTTGCTTCAATTTTGTATCGTTCTCTGGATCTCTCCTTAAACCTGTCACTGTTTTGGAATTCCAATTGATCGGTATGTTCTTTGGATTTTAAGCTAACGGAATACGTTTTTGATTTAGCCCCCGGCTTATAACATCCTTTAAGGGGCATCGCTTACACTTTTCAACATCAAAGTAATACGTATCTGTTTGATTCTCAGATTGGTTCTTCTTTCCCTGGCGAGCTTTTCTTATTGAATTTAATAAAGACGCTGGTATGTACGTTTGTCCTGTAGGTCACATACTGATCTTCTTCTTTTCGATTGCCATGAGAAACAGAAGGGTTCAACTTGGCGACGAGATCTATATCACTCTCTTGGGCAAATGTAATATTGTTCTTAGTAGAGTAAGCTGCATCCCCTATAGCTTCTTCCACTTCTATACCAGAGCCTTGGGATTTTCACCAATGTTGGTAATTCTTTTCCGTCCGTCTTTTCTCCGGTTGTAATAGTTGCCGCCGTAACAATGCGCTCTGGAACCATTGCTAGGTGAGTTTTATAGCCAAAGAATGCGGAGTCGGCAGATTTATGGCCTACACGAGCGTCAGGGTCTTCAGATTCCTGAAGAAATATGAGGTCATCATCCACTGTTTCTTTCAGTAAGTTCAAAGGCTCTTTTACCTTTGGATATTCAGTCAGCTTAGGCTCATTCTCAATGACCTCGACAAGCTTTTGAGTATAATCGAGCTCAGCTTGGATGGTATCTTCTGTTGGTTTTTTAGGGAACTTTTCTTTCATCGATTCATCAATGGAATAGATCATCTTTCGCACACTCTTTGAACGATTACGAAGAACTTCTTGAGGGGTTAATTGATTGTATCGAGCTCGGGTATGAGTAGCGTCAAAGATGATAGACTTGGATTGGATTACACCCTTATCTATCGCGATTTCAACACTTTTATTAATTAATAAGTCAAGGAGGTTATCATCCTTCAGGCGTTTACGTTCATATTTTATTTCCTTTTAAAAGAGAACACATAAACAACAGACCAAACACCAATCACATAAAAAGTGTCTCAAAACAAGAATCAAAATTGCACCACAAACACACCTCCAAAGAAACGCTAACAAACCTGAACACTGAGCCCCCCACCACAAGCAGCACCCAGAAACGGAACCACAACCAGACCCACAAAGTGTCCCACATTAAGGCCCTATGTAGTATACAGAAACAAAAACAGAAACATATACAAAAATAGTATATACGTACTACCTACAAAACTCACAAAATTCACCTTCGACCTCGCAGGGACAGGTGCACTGTCCCTCTTTAGAGACACGAAGGGACGATGGACCTGTACCTCTTTCCCACCAGAAAGATGCACTTGTTTTTATGTCCTACCTTAACCATTGTGTTTCAAAAACAAAATCACAAAAAATATTTGTGTTCAATGCACAATAGTGCTTATAAATACTGATATAACGCTAAACACGGATGTAATATCATAATATCAAAATTATTTAACTATTCTAAAAAATTTGATACTATTCTTAATAATAGAAAGGAGCATACTAAATGGAAGTTATTTCAGCAACC
>SDGW01000906.1_pt1 | contig 12269 bp, 14 predicted proteins | sample 2873831 | NCBI WGS metagenome assembly SDGW01 (sample SAMN08132700, study PRJNA421101) | hypersaline lake metagenome | isolation source: celular fraction 0.22 microns magnesium sulfate-rich crust from ephemeral... | place: Spain: Penahueca Lagoon, Toledo | collected 2011-07
TGGCCGTGGCCGCGGTCGGCAGCGCGATCGGCTGCGTCCTCGGATCGTCGCTCGATACGAGGGATCGGCTCACGCTGCACAAACAAGCCACGCAAGAGAAGGAGGCATGGGACGGCCACACGATCCAGATGGAAAACCGACTCGTCGATATGCCCTCGATCGCGTCGATCGAGGCCCGCCACGGGATCGCACAGACGTACGAGTCCGGAGGGAATGAGGCCGCCGGAGTGACGAACGCACTCGAGCGAATTCGACAATATTACTCGAATGCGCCCGAGCACAATATAATCGAGTTGTCGAATAAGGCGCTATTGTCTCTCCGCGCGATCCAGCCCTCGGGAGACAAGACCGATCCCGTCTTCGTCGTGGCGGGCGCGTGGCAAGCAACCGAGTCGGAATCGGCAGGCCAGCTCGTTTTCTATCCGAACGGAAACGAGAGCGGCGATCTCGACGGCGAAGATCCCGGACTAACGAATTCGACCGTCACACGGCACGACGGACAAACCCACGAGGTCGGCGTAGGCGTCCAGAATGCCGATGACAACCCGCTCGAGTCGCCGATGACGCCGATCGTCGAAGTGTACGACGGCAGTTACTACGACTCTGGGTCGTCAAAGATCGACGAATTCGTCCCGCTCTCGGACGACATTCTCGATTCTTACGACTCCTCGACCGGGGAATTCGTGTTCTCGCTCGACGACGGAACGGAGATCACGACTCCGCTCCGATTCACTATCCCGACGATCGAGGATTCTGACGGGAACCAACTGCGCGAGTCAAAGACGGTCTACGATCACGGCGAACTCGCTGAGATTCTAACGGAGATCTCGGACCAGTCGGATACGGTCGTCGCGAACTACGACGAAAATTTCGTCGGCGAACTGTTCGCACTGATGGACGACGGGACGATCGACCCGAGTGACATCCGTGGATCAGAGGGAATCGCCAGATTCCTGAGCGGGACTGACGACGCGAGCGCATCCCGGTTTCAGATGGCGCTCATGCAGCAACTCGGGATGTCCCGATCGGACCTCTCGACCGTGGCGAGCATGACGATCGAGTACACCGGCTTCACCGAGGCGTCCTATTCCGAGGACAGTTCCGGCAACCGAATTCGGTCGCTGTCAGGAGAAGTGACCGATCGAGTCATGGAAGGCCAGTTGTTCGCCAACGGCGTCGAAATACTCGCAGTCGGTGAGACGTATCAGGCGAACCCTCTCACCTACGTTGCTGACACGTCGAACGGAGCCGTCAAAGCGGTTGATACTGGCGGCGCTGTGAAATGGTCGGCCTCGCAGGCAAGCGTTCACGGAGTCTCCTACGATCCAGATAATGGCCTCGTCCTCGCCGGCGGAGACGGAAGCACGGATTCCGTCGTCTACGACGGGGAGACGGGAAGTGAACAGTATACAGTCACCCAACCGAGTGCAAGCAATCAGCAGGCCGAACAACTCGACTACCACTCTGGACAGTTTTTAATCGGGATCCGTGATCCGAATGTCACGGCCGTCGATTCTGCGTCGGGATCGACGAACTGGACGTATACGGGAGACGATCCGAACGGCTCACTAACCTGCGTGGCAGCCGGAGATTCTGGCGTCTTTGTCTCCGCTGAGGAGGGGAACAACCCTAACGGTGATCTGAGGACGAGACTTCTCGATACCGATGGAACGCGCCTCTGGGCGTCCTCAACGCTCGGCTATGGATCAGCGGCCGTTTTCGGCGGCCAGATATTCGCGGAGCGAAACGGAGATCTGCACGAGGTCAGCACTGACGACGGGAGCGAGGTCCGCTCGAAAGCCGATCTGAGCGGAGACGTGGTCGCCGTCGATCAAGGTGGTTCGAATCTGGTCGTTGCGACGACGACAACGCTCTTTGTCCTCGATACAACGGACTTCTCGACGGTCCATAGCATCTCCCTTGACAAAACGGCCGCATCGATCGACGCCCGTGCAGGCTTCGCCTACGTCGGATTTAGCGACGATTCGACGGCCGTTGTTGATTACAGCGCCGGAATCGCCTCGACCCCACAAATCAATGCGACGGGGAGCGCTGGAGTCGCGATCTCGTCGGCTCCAGGAGCCGAGTCGATCGTCGTCAACGCCTCGATGTTCGACGCACCAAATGGAGAGGAGGTCAGCCTCCATCGCGGCGAATTCACCGTTAAATCGATCAGCGACGCTGACGGAAACGCGCTCGAGACGGCTGAGTATACCGATCCAAATTACGACACGTACGACAGCCAGGAGTACGCGAAATATGTCGAGGAGTATACCACCTACAAGGAGACGATCTATCAGGACGACTCCGGGTTCTCGTGGCCGGCGATCCCGTGGGGAGATGGCGGTAACTGGCTTCCGGATCCGCCGCTGATCGCGATCGCTGCGCTCGTGCTCGGGTACCTCTACTTCGGGAGGGACGACAACTGATGAAACGGCTCGTCTTTCTCGCCGTCGCCGTGGTCGCGATCGCGACGATCGCGTCGGCCGGCGCCGTCGCGCAGAGTAACGAGACCGCGACCGACTCCTCCGTCGAGGGCGAGCTCGCCGACGGCGACATCCGCATTCTCGATTCAAGCTACGACGGCGACAAGCGCGTGCTCGAGGTCACCGTCGAGAACCGCGGCGACGAGTTCCGCACGCTGAATTTCGTCGAGGTCGTCGAGCAGGGAGATTCATCCTGGACGTGGGAATCCGTGCGTCTCGATCCGGGCGAGGAGACCACGGTCGTCCTCGAGGGGATCGATGACCGCGGCGGCGAGGCCGCCGTGATGGTTGCGCCCTCGAGCGCGATGAGTGAGCAGGACGTCGAGTGGATATCGACCGGCTCCTCGCTCAACTGGTTCGACGGTCCCGCGACGTGGGGCCTGATCGTCCTCTCCGGCTTGACGGGCGGTATAGGCACGTTCTGGGGCACGAAGCGATATCTCGAGGGACAGGAGAACGAGCAGGACGAGCGCTTAGTTGAGGTGATTCGATGAGCGACGACGATCGCGATGGGCTCCTCGATCTCCCGGAGCGGTTCGCCAGTTGGCTCGGGGCGTTCGTTCGCGAGCGGTTCGGAATCCTCCTCGTTATCGGGATCTCCCTCTGGGTCGCCGTGACGTGGGAGTTCATCGACATCCCCGGACTCACTATCCCGCTGTGGGGCCGCGTCGTCCTCACGTTCTTCGCCGTGTGCGCCGGTCTCGGCTGGATCCTCGCCTCGATTCGATTCGACGAGCCCGAACCGGATTGGAACTGGGTCATCGAGACCAATATCGACGACCCGAAGACGCCGCGGATCGCCCGAGCGACGAACGCCGTCGTCGAGGACATGCTCGTCGTTAAGGGCGACCTCCGACGTCCCGAGGGAACCTCAAACGTCTACGGCTGCCGTTGGTGGAACAAAGACCCGGAAAATCCGATCGCCCACGCCTGCTCTACGGAGATTACGGACGCCGATATTATGGGCGCGAAGCCGTCGGCCGTCGTCGACGAGGTCGCGAGTCTGCGGGCGACCTACGAGGAAACTCACGGCAAGCACAAATGGGTCTTAGATCACCTCTACATGGTGGTTCGGAAACTCGACTTCCGGCGCTCCAAGAGCCAGGACAAGGTCTTTCAGGATCACGCGGCGCCGTCGTTCGAAGACGACTCGATCGCCGACGCCGTCGACTCCGTGATCCCGGACGAGCTTCGGCCAGATCGACTCGGCGAGGACTCCGGCGATCGCGACCTGGACGACCTCGAGGAGGAGCGCGACGTCAACGCGGACGACGTCGTCGACGACGTCCAGGACGAGCTCACCGACGACGAGATCGCGGTCTCAGAACGGGCGGGGCTCCCGGCCGTCACCGACGGAGGAGACGATGAGCAGTAACAAATCGGACCAAAGCGTCTACGCGGCCGGACAGGCGCGGGAGTTCCTGGCGGGCGCGCTCGAGGGCAAGGAGAACCACTGGATCCGAGAGTACGCCGGCCTGATCGACGATCCCGAAGTGCTCGACTGGCTCAACTACAAGTGCTCGATCTATTCGGACTTCGGCGAGGACTTCCTCGAGACGCGGCAGGCGAAGTTAGTGATCCGCTCGGCAGCGACTCGGGCGGCGGACGCCGCGTTTCAGGACGGAAAGGCGACCCAACTCCAGGGCCTCGTCGGACTTGTCAAACACGAACGCGACGCCGCGCAGGACGCGATCGCGGAGACTGTCGACCATCTCGAGCAGGAGGGTTGCGTCGCGCTCGTCGTCGGGCCTCCAGGTGCCGGCAAGACCGCGACGACGCTCGACGTCGCGAGGGCGTGGGGCGTCCGCACCGGCGGCTCGATCTTCGGGAATACCGGCTGGGACGGATTCGACGACGTCGTCGAGACCGACGTCGAGCTCCTCGAGGCGATGGCGTCCGTCGACAAGCAGACCCTCGGAGTGATCGACGAAACGAATCAAAATCTCTCCGGCGAGGGCGCGGACAACGTCAAGGCGAGCGCGTTCGTCGATCGAGCGACGTTCATCCGCAAGAAAGAGGGAGATCACGGGCCGTACGCGAAACGCGGTTCACTCGTTGTCGTCAGTCACACGTTCCAAAAGACGGCCGCGGACATCCGGCGGCTCGCGACGCTGATTATCCAGAAGCCGTCTCGAAAGGATCCCGGCCGGCTGAAGCTGTTCACGAGCGAGGGCGGAAAGGACGATCGCGAGCTTGTCGGCGAGTTCAAGGGACTCACGGATACGCGCGAGTCCTACCGCGAGCACGAGGCGAGTCAGTTCGACGTCGTGCTCGAGCCGGACGACGACGGCGACGAGATCGACGCCGACGACGTCCGACGACAGGCCGCGATCGAGGCCGCGATCAAAGCGGTGAAGCCCTGGACGGACGAGGCAGGCGTTACGTACGCTGACGCGGGCGACATCGCCGGATACTCAGCCGCCTGGGTGTCCGACCGGATCGGTGAATGGCGCGAGGGCGATCACCGAGACCTCGTGACCGACCCCACTACGTAAACCGACTGGCGGCGCCGTCGTCGATTCTATTCAGTATTCACCGACCCCCCGTTAGCCGTTATAGTATCTACTAACTGAGGCACCTATGGGATTTTTCCTGAATACCCGTTCCCACCGGGGGCCGATTTTCGACGTCAGACCCGATTTTTTGCGATTTGTCCAGTCGATCTCTCTCCTGGAGCTCGTCGACGAGCTCGATCGGCGCCGTCGACGTCGGCGTTCTTTATATACTGGCGCGATCTCTCGCCCATCTGGTAATTCAATCGTCCAGTTTCTCGCCGTATTTCTGAACGGCGTTCGTAGCCCCGTCGTATTTCCCTCGTGTTTCCTTCGAGGGAAACGCCTGTGTCCGTCGACGGAAACACGAAGGCATGGCAACGGATCGACTCGACGCGATCGAAGCCGAGGTAAAGCACCACGAGGACCCAGTCGTCTCGACGAGAGAGATCGTCGACGCGATCGACGACGACGTGAGCCGGCGGACGGTCCTCGACGACCTTCGTCTGCTCGAGCGGGCGGACGCGGTCGAGAGCAAACAGACGGGCGCTCACGCGGTCGCGTGGTGGCACGTCGACCGCGTCACTCCCGCTCCGCCGCGATCTCCGGCGGACCATCCGGATCAGGCCGACCTCGAGGACGTCGCAGGCGACGAAGATCGCGACGTCCAGGAGGGCGAGCCGGACGAGGTAGATCGCGTCGACGGAGAGGAGCTCAACAGACTCGGCGAAATGTTCGCGGACGCCCTCGACGGATGGCGGCCCGGCCGCGACCTCTCAGAGCAAGCAGAGCGGCGAGAGATCGGTCGCAAGGCGTTGGACTGGCTTCGGGACCAAGAGGAGGACGTCCGGCGGCAGGACGTCGTCGCGGCGCTGTACGAGGCGACGAGCGTCGACGGACAGGGAGAGGACGCATGGTGGCGCCGGACAGTCCGGCCGGCGTTCAAGAACGCGCTCGAGCAGGGCTACGTCGAGAACCCCGGCCGTCGCTGGCGGTGGGTCGCCGTCGACGACGATCGCGCCGAGCCCGTCGAGACCGACGGCGGCGCCGCGGCGAACCTGCCGGACGTCTCCGACGACCTCGAGCCGCTGCTCGCGGACGTCGCCGACGAGTTGGATCACGACGACGTCCAGGCACTCGCGGCGCTCCTCGAGACCGCCGCGCACCGATCCGGCGGGAGCACGCGGCTGTTCGACGACATGGACAACACGACCGGCGACGTCGACGGCGTCACGCTTTCGCTCAGCGAGGCGTCCGACGGCCGGGTTTGGGTCGACGCCGTCGACGGCGGGACGGTCCACTCGCTCGGGACGCTCGACGATCGATAAAGCGGAAAAGGATTTATCGCCGGTTCTCAGTCGTCGGATTCCCAGTTCTCGATCACGCCGACTTTGCCGTCGCGTTCGGCGAGGACCGTGATGTTGTCCGGGTTGGAGATCTCGATCGAGCCGCCGACGTTGGTGATTTGGTTACTCGAGCTGACGCTGTCGATGTCCGGGCTCGAGGTGTTGTGTGCGACGTAGAGCGTTCCGTCGTTGTCCCCTTCAGATATCCAACTGACGGTGACGGTGTTGCCGTCCTCGTTGATCTGCGCTCCGGCGGTCGGATCCGGCTCGCCCGGACCGAGACCGGTCATCATGGCGGCGATCACGGCAGCGAGGATCACCGTCACGGCAACCATCAGGATTACCCCTATCACGGGCGATACGGCGCGATTCTCGTCGTTTGAGATGGATTCGAACATGGTTCAGTTGCGAGAGAGGGCGGCAACGTTTATCCCGCCGCGACCCGGACGGACAGGCGCGGAGGTCGTTCCGATCCGACCCCGTCCATCGGCGGCTGAAACGCCGCCACTCCTCATCTCGTCGAGCGACTGGTTCGGTCACGGGAGGATAAACGTCACGGCCTCGAGACCGTTCAGCGTCGTCTTGAACGGCCTGAGAGGGCGACTCTCTCCCGTCGTCGATCACCGTCGAAATGCTTACTTTCGTGAGCGTGGAGTACCGAACACAGATGATTAGCCGCTCCTGGCTCGCCGCGATCGCGACGTTCGGCGTCGGCGACGTCGCGACGACGTGGATCGCGCTCGAGGCCGGCGCCGTCGAGGGCCACCCGCTCGCGGCGCCGTTGATCCACGGCCTCGGCGCCTGGATGGCGATCCCGATCAAGCTCGTCGCGTTCGCTGTCTTCCTGGGGATCTACCGCGCGGCGCCGCGCGACGTCCGCGTCGGCGTTCCAATCGGCCTCTCCGCGATCGGCACCGCGATCACTGCGTGGAACGCGGCCGGGATCCTCCTCGGGCACAACCCGATCGCCTTCGGATAGGCCGAGTTCTCGACCACTTTCAGGCCGGTCGAGACCTCTCCAACTCTCGATATGAAAAGTAGGTTTTCCTTCCGACGGGTGGGAGAATCGAACCCCTTCTTGCGAATTTCGCTTGGAACCCCCGAATAGGGTGGCCGGGTTTCTCAGGATCCTATTTCGGCGTTACAGAGCTTCTACTACCGCCGTGCCCGTTCTCACATCTGATAACTGGGCTCGTTACCCCTTTCTTCGCATACGGCCTTATAGGGTCCCGATTCCTGCCGGAGCGGGGCTGTGTCTCCAAAATTTTGCGCTTGCGCCTGCGGCGCGGAGCGGTGGCGGTCGCGGTTTTTATTCTAATCCTGCCTCCGCGCGGCTCGGTTAGGCGGGGGCAGCGGTGAAACAAAGGCCGGCCGGCGCCGGCGCTCGGCGACCTGACGGGTACGAATGGGGAAAACGTGAAAAAAAGTACGGAGAGACGAGCGGGACGCTCACGGCAACGGCGGGCTCGAGGAGATCGCGGCCTCAGCCGGGCGGCGGGCCGTCAGTGTCGGGGTCGCGATCGCCTTCGAACTCCGGGATCGTCGAGCGGTCCTCGATCGGATCGAGGCCCTTCGATTCCATGTAGGTGATATAACTCCGATAGGCGGTCTCGACGTCCTCGATCGCGTCGTCCTCGTGCTGCTCGTTCCAGTCGCCGTCGAGCAGATACTCGCCGGCCTGTGAGATGTGACGGAGTCGCCCGCCGCACTCGTCCGGCTCGTCGTCCTGGACGTCGCGATCGTCGGCTCGAGGCGGCGTCGGAGATCGCGTCGACGAGCTCGTCGTCGACGTCGACCGCGCGCCGATCCCGTCGCCGCCGGACCGAAGCTGGCCGCGCGATTCGGGCGATTTTTTCGGCAGTTGTCCCGCGTTCGACGGCGACGCGGGCTCAGGCGGGCCGGTGGCGATCCCGTTACCGACCTTCGCGCCGATCGTTTGCTCGTCGTCGGTCGGCGATCGACCCCAGACATCGTCGAGCGGTCGAGACCGGACCGGCCGACTGTCGCCGGCGCCGCGATCGCGGGGAACGTGCTCCGGCTGCTCGTCGCATTCCATGTTCGGCGGATCGATCCCCAGGACAGTCTTCGCTTCCTTGTAGACGATCGCCTTCATCCGGTCGGCGTTGCGCTCGAGCGGAGAGATCCGGTGGACGTCCGGACCCTTCATCCAGGCGGCGAGTCTCCGCTGTCCCGACTCGGTCTCGTAAATGCCCGCGTGCGAGAGGGAGTACGTGAGGGCGCGCACCATCGCGTTGTCGTCGGTGTCCTCCTCTTTCCGTCCGGTGATCGACTTGTTCGAGTTCTCGCCGGTGATCCGCCGGATCACGGCGCCGGTGGCGTCGTTGACCTCAGGCGTGATCGAGACGTCGACGTGGGGCGAGACGCCGATGATGTGCCAGTGCGGACGGGCCTCGAGTTCGTCGCGGACGCTGTCCCAGTCGGTATTCTTCCCGATCCGCTCTTTCCACTCGCCGCGATCGTCGCCGTGCTCCTCGTTGTTCCCGGCCCACGGGTGATACGCGACGACGCCCTGAATCCCGAGTTCGTCCATGATCTCGCGGACGGTCTCGAGTTCGCGTTTCATCGGATCCTCGGCGACGAGCCGGCGATCCTTCCCGAGGGAGAAAACGAGGTGGTGGTAGTACCAGTCGTTATCCGAGTTGTCACAGGAGTACAGATACCGCCTGAGCGCGTCGAGTTGCGGCGCCATCCCGGCGGCGTCCTTCGCGCCGGCAACGCGCCGACGGACCGCGTGTGCCCAATGTAGCGGGCAATCGTACTGGTTGCAGACGTGGGGCTTCTGATGAACCGTCGAGCACGACGGGCAGAAGTACATCGATTCGGGAATCGGGTTTCCGCAATCGTCGCCGGTGTCGCCGAACGAGGGGAGATCGAGCGGCGGGAGCATCCCTTTGTGGTCGGCGGATCCGTCGGGAGTCTGTCGCGCCCGCTCGATCGCGTCGATCACGGCCTCGGCGTCGGCGTTGAAGACTGGCTGGCCTCGAGGAGCGCCGGGGTGGCCGCTCGACGAGCCGCCGGATCCCGCGCTGTCGTCGACGTCGCTCATCGTGACCTCGATCGGGAGCTCACAACCTCGGCCACAACTGGCCGGACCGTCGCGATGGGCGCGGCCAAATGTGTCCGGTCGAGGACGTCGTCGACGCGATCGCCGCAGCGCCGCCCGGCCACATCTGGCCAGTGACGAGCTCGTCGACGAGCCGCGGCCACTACTGACCGGGCCACCTGGACGACGATCGCGACGGTCATGGACGACCACCCGAGCGGGGATCGACATCCTCCGCACATCCGCGGCAGAGCAGACCCTGAGCGGTCGGAACACGGCCGCACCCGCGGCCACAGCGCTCGCAGGGATGACAGGCGTCACTCATCGCTACCAACCTCCTTTTTTGAGACGATAGCAGACAGTAGAATTCCGATCCACGTGAGAACGCCGAGAAGGGCGCTCGAGAGGTTGAAATACCCGATCGACGCCCCGAGATAGAATGAACACCCGATTCCCGATAGGACGATGAAATGGACCGTCTCTTTGAGATCGAGATTCATTCTTCGGTTCCCTCCTCGAGTTCCGCGACGAGCTCCTCGGCGTCGATGTCGGCCTCCGCGATCTCGTCCTCGAGGCCGTCGTGGGTCGCGACGTAGTGCGTGGCCTCCTCGAATCCGAGTCGATCCTTCCAGGAGCCGCGATCGCCGTCGTCGCGATCGTCGTCGAAGGGGTGGTTGAAAATCCTGAGGTGGACGCCCGGAGGGGCTTTAAGCGGAGCCCATCGGAGGGAGTCGTTTCCGCACGTCGGACAGGTCTCGTGATCGCCGATCCAGACGTTACCGCATCCCTGTGATCCTACTTTGCAGATCGATACCTTCCCGCTGTCAAGTTTGTATTCACTCATTGGTTTCAAAGTCGCTAAGATTCGACTGATGTCGCGCTGCGTGTGCTCGCAGTTCGGACGTCGTCGCCCGCGTCGCGCCGCAGATGTCACAGACAGGCATCAGTCCGTGACTCCGTGGGGCTGCTCGGGAACGGCCTCCTGGACGTCGGAGTCGGAGGCTTGATCGAGGGCGCTCGCACGCACGTATGGCGTCCCGTCCGGCTCGTCGACGAGCTCGGCAGCGGTCGCGAGCAGGATCTCGGCGCCGACGCGATCGTCCCGGACGGAGATCGCGATCAGCGCGGCCTCGAGGCGGACGGCGGCCTCTCGATTACGCGATTTCAGGCCGATCAGCGTCGAGTCGGCCGACTCAAAATCAGTTCTCGAACGGTTCGACGAGTCGCAAAGCCTATTGGCTCCGGTGTTGTCTGTGCTCATGTTGGGGCGCGTTGGGAGGACTGTCACTTTTCCTCCCGGCGACGCTTTTCTACGTCGCCTAGTCACGACTGACAGTCTACCGTGCATTAACGTTTTCGCTCAGGGTGTCGTTTCCGATAACCCGTCGAATACTTTTTACCGCGCTGATAAGAAAGGCTGAATGATGCTGACGCCCGTCGAGCGGGAGATTCTCGTCGATCTCCTCGTGCACGGAGACAATCTTTCCGGAAATGTAACGGAAAACATCGAACGGTCGCGTCAGCACGTCTCGAAAACGATGGGCAAGCTCGAGGACCGGCGGCTCGTCCGCGATAAGGGTAAAGGCGTCTACACGCTCACGCTCAGCGGGACCGAGGTCGCCCGCGAATTATACCACGAGTGAGCATATCCGCGGCGGGACGCTTCACTTTCAGCCTGTCGGTAACCTTTTCATAATCGACCGTGAAGGTCTCAGACGTTGTCCTATGGCAACCCAGAAAATCGACATTGAGGACTTAATTCCTGCACAGATCGCGGGCGTAATGTTCCTCATTCAGTTCGGCATCGTGCAGTTGACGGCCTACAGCGGCCAGATCGACCTTCATCAGACGTTTGATCTCGCGGGAGTCGCCGACGTCTCCCTCGCGTTCTTCATCAACATCGCGGCGTTCGGGATCATCATTTTCACGAATGAGATCGGCGCCGACGACCTGATCTTTTGGGAGGACGGCGGCAACCTCGATCAGATCTACGGCGCCGCGATCACGGGCACGCTCGCCCTGATCGTCGCCGTTGAATTCTGGCCGTACATGAACGACTTAATCGTCCAGAATGACGTGCTCGGGACGGTCGCGTTCCTTACGAGCGTCGTCGCGACGTGGGCGATCGTCTGGATCCGGTGATCTCGATGTTCGAGGACCTATCGCAACGACAGCAGATTGGCGTCGGCGCCCTCGCCGCGATCGCGGTGATCGCGCTGCTCGCGTCGGTCGCGACGATCGGCAGCGCTGCCGAGCTCGGAAACGAGACCGTCGACGTCCAGGACGAGAACGACTCGATCGAGATCTCGATCGCGTGGAACGAGTCGATCACGGATCCGGCCAACGAGTCCGCAACGGTCGAGATCTACAACGAGACTGCTTACAGCGACGATCCGGCGAACGCGACGGCGCTCCTTACCGAGACTGTCGACGCCGACGAAGGCAACACGACGTCGACGGCGTGGAACGTGAGCGACGAGGCCGACCTCGAGGCCGGCGAGTCCTATCGCGTGCTCGTCGACGGCAACGACTCGGCGATCGACGACGTCGCGATCTCCGTCGACGGAGACGACGACGGACTGCTCGCGCCGATCCAAGAGAATGCGGGCAACGTGGCGTTGCTCGCCATTCTCGTCGGCGTCGCTGCACTCGCGTACCGACGGAGGTGACCATGAGTTCTGATATTTCAACGTACGACACCGTACAGCCATCGCTCTCGCGACGAGACTTACTCAAGACCGGTGTGGCAGCAGGCGCCGCGACGGTCGGCGTCGCGGCCTCGAGCGGATCCGCGTCGGCGACCACAACGCCGTCGCTCGTCGCCACGCCGATTATCTCACCCGGATACTTGGCCGTGGCCGCGGTCGGCAGCGCGATCGGC
>SDGW01000907.1_pt1 | contig 12263 bp, 11 predicted proteins | sample 2873831 | NCBI WGS metagenome assembly SDGW01 (sample SAMN08132700, study PRJNA421101) | hypersaline lake metagenome | isolation source: celular fraction 0.22 microns magnesium sulfate-rich crust from ephemeral... | place: Spain: Penahueca Lagoon, Toledo | collected 2011-07
CGCCCACGACGAGCCCGCCGAGTCCGGCGACACGGTCTCGACTGACGGCGGCACGGACGCGGACCTGCCCGACGACGCCGGCAAGCTGGGTCCGGCGGGCGTGGGCGTCGACGACGGCGGCGTCACGCGCGTCGATCGCTCCGGCGACTCCTACAGCTACACGTGGTCCGGCTACCTCGAGCGGTTCGCCAACTACGGCGTCGGCGGCGTATTCCAGGGATTGGCCGGCTTCGGCATCGGCGAGCTCGGCATCATCTCGCTGCTCCGGACGAAGGTCCCGGTCCGGGTCGCCATCGGCACCAACCACGTCGTCGTCGCCAGCACGGCCGTCCTCGCCTCGACCGTCCACGTGTTCGCCGGCGACTTCATCCCCGGCCTCCACTCGCTGTCGCTCGCCTCCACGCCCTGGAACATGGTCGTCTACACCGTCCCCGCGTGCACGCTGGGCGGTCAGGTCGCACCCTACGTGTCCAACGCGCTGGACACGGAGACGCTGACCATGGGCGTCGCCGGCCTCTTCGCGGTCATCTCCGTCGCGCTGTTCCTGATGGCCGGCGGGGGCTTCTAGCGCCGAGCGGACGCGTCGCTTCTCCGGAGACGGTCTCGACAGGCGATCGGATCCCGAGAAAAACGGCGCGGCGTTACCGCGGACGGTCCCGGTCGCCGGTCCGCGCGTCGACGCGCATCTCGACGTACCGGGCCGGCCACGTCCGGACGTGAGTCCGCAGCAGTTCGACCGCACGCTCCAGCGTCGACGGAATCGGCGAGAGCGGGCTCGCACCGGTCCCGCCGGTGGGTCGATTCTTCAGACTCATAGTCCGTCCCGAAATCACGGCGGCCGCGTCATAAAGGTGACTCCGCTGGTGCGACGCGAACGGCCGCGTCCGCGCCCCGCTGCGGTTCTGCAACTCCGATCACCGCCCGTCTGCCGCCGGACGATAAGGCGTAAAGCCGTCGGACGGGTACGGTGTCCCAGTGACTGACGATCCGACAGGGGAGTCCGACGAGAGCGCCGACGGCGGGGGCGTCGACGCCGAGACGGAGCCGGGGAACCAGAGCGACAGCGGCGACGCGTCCGGCCACGGGGACGTGACGGTCGCCGACGTCTACGACGCCATCGACGCGGTGGGCAAGCCCCACCTCACGCCGGCGGAGCTGGCCCGGAAGACGGAGCTGGACCTCTCGCCGGACCACGCCCGCGAGGCCCTGGAGCGGCTGGCCGAGGAGAGCGAACTCGAGCGCCAGGACGTGACCGGCGCGGACGCCGTCTACTTCCCGCCGGACCTCGACGCGGTGACCGACCGCGAGCGCGTCGTCCTCTTCCCGGACCGCCGCGAGGTCGTCGTCGAGCACGCCGACCAGTTCACGCGGGCCCAGCTCTCGCAGTTCGCCCGCCTGGTCGACACCAACCGCTCCGGTGGTGCCATCTACGAGATCCGGGAGGAAGATATCTGGCAGGCGCCGTACGACTCGCTCGAGGACCTGCTGGCGACGATGCACGACGTCCTCGGTGAGCGCTCGCCCCACCTCGACGAGTGGGTCACCAGCCAGTGGGAGCGGGCCCGGAAGTTCCGGCTGTACACCCACGAGGACGGCTACGACGTCCTCGAAGCGGAGAGCGACGACCTGATGGGCAACGTCGCCCGCCAGAAGCTCGACGACGACGTGCTGCGCGCGCCCATCTCCGACTCCGAGGCCTGGGTCAACGAAGAGAAGACCGCCCAGCTCAAGCGGACGCTCTACGAGGCGGGCTACCCCGTCCGCGACGAGCGAGACCTGGAGGGGGGCGCGCACCTCGATATCTCCCTGCGCCTGCGCCTCCGTGACTACCAGGCCGACTGGGTCCAGCGGTTCACTGAGCAGGGCTCGGGCGTGTTCGTCGGGCCGCCGGGCTCCGGCAAGACCGTCGCCGCGATGGGCGTCATGGAGGCCGTCGGCGGCGAGACGCTGATCCTAGTGCCCTCGAGGGAGCTGGCCACCCAGTGGCGCGAGGAACTGCTCCGGCAGACCGACCTCGACGAGGGCCAGATCGGCGAATATCACGGCGGCGAGAAGCAGATCCGCCCGGTCACCATCGCCACCTACCGGACGGCCGGGATGGACCGCCACCGGAAGCTGTTCGACCAGCGCAAGTGGGGGCTGATCGTATTCGACGAGGTGCATCACGTCCCAGCTCCGGTCTACCGCCGCAGCACGGACCTCCAGAGCAAGCACCGCCTGGGCCTGACGGCGACGCCGACCCGCGAGTCCGACGACGAGGAGGAAATCTTCACGCTCGTCGGCCCGCCGATCGGCACCGACTGGTCGGCGCTGTTCGACGCCGGCTTCGTCCAGGAGCCGAAAGTCGAAATCCGGCTGGTCCCGTGGGAGAGCGACGAGATCGCAAACGAGTACGTCTCCGCCGTGGGCCACGGCCGCCGCCAGACCGCCGCGACGAATCCGGCGAAGGTCGAGGAGGTGCGGTACATCCTCCAGGACCACCCCGCCGCGAAGGCGCTGGTGTTCGTCGAGTACCTCGACCAGGGCGAGGACCTGGCGGAGGCGCTCGACGCCCCCTTCATCAGCGGGGAGACGCCCCACGCCCGCCGCGAGAAGCTCTTCGACGAGTTCCGGCTGGGCGAGCAGGACGTCCTGATCGTCTCCCGCGTCGGCGACGAGGGAATCGACCTGCCCGACGCCGAACTCGCCGTCGTCGCCTCCGGGCTGGGCGGCAGCCGCCGGCAGGGCGCCCAGCGGGCCGGCCGGACGATGCGCCCCGTCGGCGACGCCCTCCTCTACCTGCTGGCGACCCGCGGCACCGAGGAGGAGGACTTCGTCCGCCGACAGATGCGCCACCTCGCCTCGAAGGGGATCCGCGTCTCCGAGAGCGAGAGCGAAGTCGAACCGGCCGACGCGAGCGGAGAGGACGCGGTCGAATCGGCCGACGGCGATTCGGAACCGCTCGACGGGGACGGCGACGCCGCCGAAGCCGACGGCGACGACGACTGATCCCGGCCGCCGGGCCGATCAGGCCCGCGCGCGGAAGAAGGCGAACTGACCGCCGAGTTCGTCGTCGCGGACGCGCTCGTCGACGACCTCGAAGCCCGCCCCGGCGAGCAGCTCTCGATTCCGGTCGCGGCCGAAGAAGCTCCACTCCATCGCGGCACCGGCGTCGAGCCAGTCCTCCGTGTGTCCCTCCCAGGCCTCGTCGCCCATCACGACCAGCAGGTCGCCGCCGGGGCGCAGCACCCGATGGAACTCCGAGAGGACGTCGGCGTGTTCCTCTTTCGGGACGTGGATGACCGCGTGGAACGACGCGACGCCGTCGAAGGTCCCGTCGTCGAACGGCAGGTTCGCGAGGTCGGCCTGTGCGAAGCGACCGTCCGGGACGCGCTCGCGGGCGATCCGGAGCTGGCCAGTGGAGATGTCGAGCCCGACGACGTCGTGGTCGCGGGCGAGGGTCTCGAGCACCGGCCGCCCGGCGCCGCAGCCGGCGTCGAGGACGCGACTGCCGTCCCGGAGGTCGGCGGCGAACGTTTCCGCGAGATCCCGCTCCGGGCCCTCGGCGCGGCGCCGCTCGTCGTAGGCCTCGGCGATCTCGTCGTAGCCCTCGCGGACCACTTCGCGCTGGTCCATGGGCGGCCGTCTCGCCGGGCCGGAAAGTACCTTGTGGTGGTCCGAGAGGGGTTGTCACGCCGGGAGAGCGTTTTTGAGCGGACGCTCCGACGCCGTCCCCGTGCCGACGGTCACGCAGCTGACCACCGACGCGGCGTGGGACGCGGCGGTCCTGATCCTCCGACAGCTCTGGTCCCACGAGGATGAGTCGTTCGTGCGCTCGTGGCACAGAGAGGACGACTACCGGCTCTACGGCTACTACGCGGCCGGGGAGGAACTGGGGAACGGCTCAGACGACTCCGACGCCGTCGCCGAGGGCGACCCCGGGACGGACGCGGACCTCGTCGCCGTCGCAGGCGTCTCGGTCTAGCGGGTGCTCCACCATCGCCGGCACGCCTGTTAGTGACTGTTGTACCTGTTTTCCGGGACGACCGCACGAGTTCGTGAGGTCGATCCAGTAACGACGTACAACAGTCACTAATCAACGACCTCGTCGTCGACGAGGATCACCGGGGCCGGGGTCACGGTGCTGCGCTACTGACGTGGATCGAGGACTGGGCCCGCGAGCGGGACTGCGAGTACGTGGCGCTGGCCTGCGTCGCGGACAACGACGAGGCGCTGGCGTTCTACGAGGACGAGGGTCTGGAGAAGTGGGACCGCGTCGTCGAGCATGAACCGGACTGATCGGCCCAGCGTGTTGGCACCGAATACGTATCAACTGACTATTGTAAACAGTACATAAATTAGATGTTGTTACCCATCACATACTTGGATGCAATGTCCGAACACAATGCTCTGACCGAGTTCCTCGCCGACCACCCGCGACTGATGGGCCCCCTCCTGACGGCCTGCGTCCTGCTCGCCCAGGCCGGCTCCGCCATCGCCGCCAACGGCTCGACGACGGCCTAGGGCAGGTCGGCGAGTGACACGTCCGTCGACCAGCGCAGTTCTCCGTCGATCACCGCCGGCACCCGCTCCAGCGAGAGCAGGTTCAGTACCTCCGGCAGCGACAGCTCGAACGGCGGCAGCTCGCCGCCGACGAGGAAGTGCCGGTCGACGCCGGGAGTGTGGGGCGTGTAACAGTCGCCCATCGCCGTCCCGAGGGCCGGATAGGTCGTTATCTGCACTGCGTACCCGTCCGCTGTCTCGGAGACCGAGATGAGGTTCGGCGTCCCGCTCTCCGACTGGGCGACCTGGACGGCGCCGTCGCCGACGACGTCGTAGCGGCCCTCGACGGCGTACCGGCGCTCGGCGACGGCCAGTGACGACCGCAGCGAGTACCCGGCGTTGAGGAGGCCGGCCACGAGGCGGCCGACGGCCGTCGCGTTCGCGTCGTCGACGGCGCCGTGGGCGACGATGCCGCCGACGCCGCCCTTCTCCACGAGGAGCCGGCCCTGGTCGTACGAGCGACAGCCGTTCAGCAGGAAGATGTCGACGCCGACGGCGTCCAGGTCGGCGGCGTCGAGCGCGCCGTCGGGACAGATCAGCCCAGACCGCTCGACGTGGCCGACGTAGTGGAGGAAGTCCAGGTCCGCGGCCAGCAGTGACCGGAGTTGCTCGCGCGAGACCTCGCGGTGGACGGCCACCTCGAAGGGGAGTTCTTCCCGGTCGGTGTACGGGCCGCCGTCGGTGATCTCGGCGAGCATCCGCTCGTCGTTGCAGACCAGCGCGATTTCGACGGGCCCCTCGCTCGACTCGCCGGCGAGTCGATGCCGGACGCCGGCCGGGTGCAGGTCGTTGGCGTTCACGGCGCGGCCGTCGCCGACCCAGGCCCGCTCGATGGCGTCGGGCCCGGAGACGGTGACGTAGCGCTCCCCGTCGGTCGCGTCGTCGACCGTACCGCCCTTGACGAAGGCGTCGTACCCCGGCGGCGGGGCCGACCGGTCGCCGTCGGATCCGGGGCGCTCGACGGCGATCAGCGAGAGCGCGTTCGCCGCGTAGGGGAGCAGTTCCGCCGCGTCGGGTGACGGAGAGAGGTGCGTCGCGAGCGTCCACTTCGGCACCAGGTCGTCGACGGTCTCGAAGGCCACGTCCAGGTACCGCCGCGTCCGCTCCGCGATCGGCGCGTGGTAGAGCTCCCGGAGCGGCAGGTCGACCCGCTCCTCGAGGCGCCACCGTTCGTGGAGGTCGAGCCGGTAGCGGCCCTCGGTCCGGACGACGCAGTCGAGTAGGAAGAGGTGCCGGAGCGTCGCCGTGACGGTGCCCTCCAGACCCTCCGGACCGTCGAGTGCGCACAGGACCTCGCCGTCTGCCAGCAGGCGCGGCTCCGGCCCCGGACGGACGCGGGCCCCGAGGTAGTGGGCCAGCGTCGCGACGGCGTAGACGGCGGCACGGTCGCGGGGCACCTCGATACACAGGCCGGTCTCCGGGGGCGCGACGCCGTCCGGGACCGCGAGGTCGTCACCGAGTTCGACCGCCGGCGGATGCCCCCGCAGCGAGGGGAACGACCGCTCCGGGCTCGTCGTCTGCAGCGCGGAGCCGAACGTCGAGACGGCCGCCATCAGGTCCTCCGGAGCGGCCGTGGTCGTGACCGTCGCCGCCGGGTGGTCGTGGAAGGAGCGGGCACCGACGTCGACACGGCGGCGCTCCCCGAGGTCGACGACCATCTCGTCGCTGGTCGAGCGGATCGCCAGCGGCCCCGCGACCCGGAGGTAGACCTTGATCGGCGCGGCCAGCTCGACCTCGTACTCGCCGTCGGGGAGCGCCCGGTCGGCGAACTCGTGGCACTCGGCGACCATCTCGCCGTCGGCGTCGCGGACGTACGCCGCCACGACGTAGGGCAGTTCGAGCTCGCCGACGCGACAGCGGACCGCGGCGTCGACCAGGTCCCGAAACCGTCCGTCGTCGGCCGGTTCGGGGTCGACGCGCCGCCGGGTGGTGACGGGAAAGCGGCGGCCCTCGATGTGGTCGACGACGGTGAATCCGGGTCGGTCCGGGCCGGGGAGGAGTTCGACGCTCATCGGACGGGGAACCACGACGTCTCGTGGTCGGTCCCCGTCAGCCGCCAGCGCTGCTCGACGCCGGCGTCGCCGGTCCGCAGCGTCACGACGGCGTCGAAGGCGGGAGCGAGCCGGCGCACCGCCTCGTCGTCCGCGTCGCCGGGCAGCAGGAACTGGCCGACGCCGCGGTGTTCGCGCACCGTCTCGCTGATCGGCTCCAGCGCGTCCCGGACGGGGTCGACGCCGCTCACCTCGATCATCGCGTCCAGGGAGTCGACGCAGAGGCGCAACTCGCCGGGCGTCGTCGTCTCGGGGCCGCCGACCGTCTCCCGGACCGCGTCCGGGAGCGCGTCCATCTCCTCGGCGACCGGGATCACGCTCGGGAGCGGATCGGCGCCCCCGCCGTCGCCGGTCGCCGCGGTCGCCCCGCTACGGGCCCGCGCGCGGTGATCGAGCACGGTGGCCGTCTCGGGCGACGCGTCCGCCATCGAGAGCCGGCGGCTCGCGGTCTCGACGTCGCGGCCGTGCAGGACGAACACGGGCCACCGCTTCTCCTCCGGGCCGCCCAGCAGCGCCGAGGCAGCCCGGTCGAACTCCTGCTCCGGGACCGGGCCGACGACGAGCAGCGCGGCGCCGGTCCGCTCGAGCGCCGCCAGCGACGGCTCGACGGCGACCCGGCCGTCGGGAGTCACGGTCACCTCGTAGCCGTCGACCGAGAGCAGGAGGCGGCTGTCGGCGCGCTCGGTGCCGCCGGCCATCGGTCGGACGACGCGGTCGACCGCCTCGGAGTCGAGCCGGCGGAGGAGGTCTGCCGTCGACGTGCCGGTCTCGCCGTCGGCGGTCGTGACGGCGTCGGATATCGTGTCGAGGAGCGATCCCGATCCGGCCCAGTCGTGGTCCGCGGTCACAGTCGGCCGGAGGTCGCGGGCCTCCCCGTCCGGATAGGTAGTGACGCGCCCGTCGTCGGTGAGCAGGACGCGGACGTCGAGAAAGGAGAGTTCGACCGCGACGCGGACGCCGTCGTCGGCCGTCGCCGCGTCCGGGACGCGGGCGAGGTAGTCCGGGTCGACTCGGTCGTTGAGCGTCGGAAGGTCGAGGGCGTCGGTGTCCAGCGCGTCAGCGGCCGCGTTCAGGACCGCCATGGTGCCGTCGGCGCCGACGGACCGCCGAGGCGCCGTTCGGCCGGCAGTCGCGAACGGCCACTGACTCCCCTCGCACTCGGTTGCCATCGATGCAGTTGACGTGTTGCTGAGTTGAGTACCCTTCGGTAATTGACCGGCTGGCGCCGCAGACCGGCGTCGTCGGGCGATCGTTACCCGTCGATCGATCCCGGGTCGTCGGCAGCGGCGACGACGTTCACGGCCGCGGCGTTGCGTTCGACGTCGTGGACGCGGACGATGTCCGCGCCCCGCTCGGCCGCCAGCGCGGTCGCCGCCACCGTGGCGTCGGGCGCGTCGCCGGCCTCGCCGCCCGCGCCCGCGAGGAAGGACTTGTGCGAGTGGCCGACCAGCACCGGACAGCCCAGCGACGCGAGCTCGTGGATCCGGCCCAGCAGTTCGAAGCTCTCTGCGGCAGACTTGCCGAAGCCGATGCCCGGATCGACGATGATCTGCTCGCGGTCGAGGCCGGCCTTCTCGGCCAGCAGTATCCGCTCGCGGAGCTGGTCGATCACGTCCTGGACGACGTCGTCGTAGTGGACGTCCGTGTCCGGGTCGACCGGCGCCTCGATGCTGTGCATCACGACCACGGGCGCGTCGTACTCGGCCGCGACCAGCCGCATCTCGGGGTCCTCGAGCCCGGAGACGTCGTTGAGAACGTCAGCGCCGGCGTCAAGCGCCGCGCGTGCGACCTCGGCCTTCCGGGTGTCGATGGAGACCATCGCGTCCAGGTCGGCTATCGCCTCGATCACCGGGACGACGCGGTCGATCTCCTCGTCGACGGGGACCGGCTCGGCTCCGGGGCGGGTCGACTCCCCGCCGACGTCGATGATGTCGGCCCCCGCTTCGACCATCTCCTCGGCGCGGGCGACGGCGTCCGCGCGGGCGTCGTACCGGCCGCCGTCGTGGAACGAGTCGGGCGTGACGTTGAGGATGCCCATGACGGCGGTGCCGTCCTCCCAGGGATACCCCCGCGAGGCGTCGGGCTGGTGGATGTCCAGCGCTGCGCACAGCTCGGCGGCGAACGCGGAGAGCCCGTAGGGCTGGCCGTCGAGCTTCTCGGCCAGGCGCTTGTACTGGGCCATGGTCCCCATCATGAGGACCTCCAGGGGCTCGCGGTCCTGCTCGTTCAGCCCGGAGACGGCACATTCCCCGCCCAGCGACAGCAGCTCCTCCTTGAGGTAGCTGGCCTGCCGGGGCTGGACGCGGGTCCTGACGACGCGGTGGACGGCCTTCCCGCCCATCCGCCAGGCGCCGGCGTCGGTGACGTGGGCGTCCCGCATCGCCTCACGGGCCTCGTCGACGCCGTCGAGGCGCTTCTCGATCATCGGGCGGACCCAGCGCCGGCGCACCTCGGCGACGGCGTACAGCGACCCCGTCACCAGCACGCAGTCGCTCTCGGCGGCCGCCTCGCGGGCGACGTCGAACGCGCCCGCGGCGTCGGCCCGGGTCTCCACCTCGGCGTCCGTCGCGTCCGCGAAGGCCCGCGCGACGACGTCGTCGGTCTCGGCGCGGTCGACGTCGGGCTGGCAGGCGACCACGTGGTCGGCCGGGAGGTGACCGGCCATCTCGCGGAGGTCCTTGTCGACCATCGCGCCCGCGACGACGTGCAGGTCGTCGTAGTCGAACGCGCCGAGCGTCTCGGCGAGACGCTCGACCCCGCCGGGGTTGTGCGCGCCGTCGAGGACGACCAGCGGGTCGCGACTCATGACCTCGAAGCGGCCCGGCCAGTGGGCGTTGCGCAGGCCGCGGGCCAGCGTCGCCTCGTCGACGTCGGCCACCTGCCGGCACAGCGCCGCGGCGACGCCGGCGTTGGCGGCCTGGTGGGCGCCCAGCAGCGGCAGGCGCGTCTCGACACGCCAGTCCTGTCCGGCGAGCGTCACCGCGCCCTCGAGGCCCTCGCGGCCGCGGTACTCGACGGTGACGTCGGGGTCGCCGTTTGCGCCATCCTCACCGTCGCTGCCGTCGTCCCCGTCGGGCGCCACCTGGACCACGTCGCCCGCGACCGCCTCGACGGCCGTCAGTGCGTCGCCCTCCGCGGCCGTGACCAGCGGCCGATCCGCCGGTGCGACGTGGGCCATGTCCTGGGCGATCTCTTCGATCGCGTCGCCGAGGACACCCGTGTGCTCCAGCGTCACGGTCGTCACGGCGCTGGCGACGGGGTCGATCACGCTCGTCGCGTCGAGCTTGCCGCCGATGCCGACCTCGATCACCGCGACGTCGACGTCGTGGCGGTCGAACTCCCAGAAGGCCATCGCCGTCAGCGTCTCGAAGAAGGTCGGCGACGCGCCCTCGGCCCCGCGGTCCGTGACGTAGGGCTCGACCGCCTCGGCGAACTCGACGACGTCGGCCTCGGGGATCTTCCGGCCGTTGACCTGCATCCGCTCGCGGACGTCGTCTAGGTGTGGCGACGTGTAGAGGCCGACGTCCAGCCCGGCCTCGCGGAGCGTCCGCTCGACCATGCGGGCGGTCGAGCCCTTCCCGTTCGAGCCGGCGATCTGGACGCAGTCCAGCCCCTCGTGTGGATCGCCGAGCTCGGCGAGGAGCTCCCGGGTGGCGTCGGTCCCGGGACGCATGGCGAACCGCCGCAGGTCGAGGAGAAAGTTCGCCGCATCGTGGAATTCCATGCCCGTAGGCAGCCCTGCCGAGCGCTTTAGGCTGGCGGTCCCCGCCGGTCACGGCCGTCACAATCGCGGCCGTGTCGACACACTACCGACCGCGGGGCCACGGGAGGAAGCGCCGGACGAACGCCGCCATCACCGCCAGCGCGGTCATCCCGACGATGGGCGCGGCGCTCGTGTGCCCCCGCTCAGTCCGGGGCTCTCGCTCTGCCTCGTCGCCGTCGCCGTCCGACCCGCCGATCACCGGAATCTTCTCCTTGATGCCCGACTTCGACGACTCGCCACCGCTCTTCTTCTTGCCACCGTCCTTCTTCCCGCCGCTCTTCTTCTTCCAGAGGAAGCCGGCAGCGGCCGCGAGCGCGCCCAGGACGGCGACGGCGGCGCCGCCCAGGAGCAGCAGCTTGCTCTTCCCACCGGAGTCCGACGACTCGGCGTGCGGGCTGGGGACGCCCGGCGGCGGCGTCTCGCCGCTGTGGCGGCGGTGGCGCCGGTCGTCGGACGTGCTGCCCTTCCGGACTCGAGCGGCCGTCGCTCCCGCGTACCGCTCAGTCATCGGATCGTCCTCCGTCGGCTCGCCCAGCCGCGCGGCGCGCTCGCCGGGCCGCCGGCGGGGTCGGCCCTCGGGGCCACCGGTCCACGTCTCCTCGGGGAAGGGGCTCCCGACTGACTTGGATCGACGCAGCTCCTCCGGCAGGTCGTCGGGCGAGACGCCCGGGAGGGCCTCGGCGATCCGCTCGGCCGGCACCCAGTTCACGTCGAGGCGAACGAGGGTCAGGTCGCGTGACATGTCACTAACGAGGGCGCGAGGACCAATAAAAGCGGCCGTGCCGGGCGTCGCGCGGCCGGGAGGACAGTCAGAACCCCGCTTCGCTCACTCCGCTCGCTCGTTCCGAGGCCGCTCGCTCCGCTCGCGGCCTAGTGTCAGTCGTCAGCCCGCGGCTCGGCCTCCGGTTCGCCCCGCGCCGGGACGTACGACCGACCGACGAGCGAGCCGAGCAGCCACTCGCCGACGCCAAGCCGCCGCTCGACGCCGTCGTCGCGGGCCGTCTCCAGGCGGCGCTCTGTCGTCTGGAAGTAGTTCACCACCGTCACCAGCACCACGCCGCCGACGGAGTTGCCCACCAGCACGGGAACGACGAACTCCACCAGCCCCGTCATCAGCGCCACCTCGCCGACGAAGACCAGGTAGACCATCTCCGTGTACGAGACGACGACGTGGTAGAGGTTGGCGAACGGGACGGCCAGGAAAGCGATGTACACGATGGCCAGCCGCGAGATGGTGTCCCGGGAGGCGTAGTCGACCCAGACGACGCCGGCGACGATCAGGCCGGCGAAGACGGCCTTCATGAACAGCGTCTCCGCTGGCGTCTCGATGGCCGTCCGGGCGAACCCCTCGGCCGCGAGGGCCGCGTCGGCGGTGAACACGTCCGTCGAGGCCAGCGCGAACGCGCCCGCCGTGCCGCCGGCCAGGTTCGCCAGCAGGACGACCGCCCAGATGCGCAACAGCGCCGGGACGCTCGCCAGCCGCTCCAGCACGAGCGTCACCGGCGGGAGCGTGTTCTCGGTGTACAGCTGGTAGTCGCCGAGGATGATGTAGATGAACCCCAGCGGGTAGAGGAGGGCGCTCAGCACCGGGTCGCCGTCGGTCTTGGCGTACATCGCCGTGTACACGAGAAAGGTGATCGTGATGGCGAATCCGGCGGCCAGCCCGCTGAAAAACAGCTCCCGGGAGCCGACGGAGATCTCCTCGTCCGCGGCGGCGAGGATGCGCTGGAACACCTCGTCCGACGAGAAGCGGTCGCGCACCACCGCGCCCGCGGCCGGCGCCCCGTGCCGGGACCGCTCGACGGCCTCGCGGACGCTATTCTCGGCGTCGTCGTCTGGACTCATCGGTTTCCCGTCGGGAGTCGACCGCCAAGTCGGTTGTGAAGGCCGGCGGGGACGTCACACCG
>SDGW01000908.1_pt1 | contig 12261 bp, 10 predicted proteins | sample 2873831 | NCBI WGS metagenome assembly SDGW01 (sample SAMN08132700, study PRJNA421101) | hypersaline lake metagenome | isolation source: celular fraction 0.22 microns magnesium sulfate-rich crust from ephemeral... | place: Spain: Penahueca Lagoon, Toledo | collected 2011-07
TCCGCCTCCGGCGTCTCGCCCTCCGCGAGGTCGATCCCCGTGACGGCGGAGACGTTGTTCTCCTGCATCGTGACGCCGATGGCGCGCTCGGAGCGGTCGAGCAGCGCCGAGCGGTGGCTAACGACGACGAACTGCGCGTCGCCCGCGAGGTCGTCGACCATCTCGCCGACGCGCTCGGCGTTGACCGCGTCGAGGAACGCGTCGATCTCGTCCAGCGCGTAGAACGGCGCGGGGTTGTGGCGCTGGATCGCGAAGATGAAGGCGAGCGCGGTCAGCGACTTCTCCCCGCCGCTCATCGCGTCGAGCCGCTGGACGGGCTTGTCCGCGGGCTGGGCCTTCATCGTCAGCCCCTCCTCGAACGGGTTCTCGGGGTCCTCGAGCACGAGCTCGCCCGAGCCGTCCGAGAGCCGCGAGAAGATGCGCTGGAACTGCTCGTCGATCGCCTCGAAGGCGTCCATGAACGTCTGTTTCTTCTGCCGCTCGAACCCCTCGATGCGCTCCTCGATCCCGTCGCGCTCCTCGACCAGCACCTCGCGCTGCTCGGTGAGCTCGTCGAGGTCCGCCTCCACCTCGTCGTACTCGTCGATGGCGAGCATGTTCACCGGCTCCAGCTCCTCCATCGCCTCGGTCAGGCGCTCGATCTCGGCCTCGACCTCGTCGTGGTCGGGGATCTCCTCGGCGTCGTACTCGCCGACCTGGCTCTCGAGCTCGGCGATCTCCTCGTCGAGCTCGGCGGCGCTGCCCCGCAGCGAGTCGAGCCGGCTCTCGACGCGGTCGACCTCGTCCTGCCGGTCGTTGCGCTCGGTGCGGGCCTCCCGGACCTCGGCTTTGAGCTCCTCGCGCTCTTCTTTGAGCTCGGCGAGCTGCTCCTCGAGTTCGGCGACTTTCTCGTGTTTCTCCTCGAGCGTCGCCTCCTTCGCCTCGATCCCCTCCTCGAACTCCGCGATGTCGTCCTCGAGTTCGGCCTTCTTGTTCTGGGCCGCCTCGACGGTGTCGTGGAGATCCTCCAGCGACTCCTCGGCGTACTCCTTCTCGCGCCGGCGGTCGGCGATCTCGGCGTCGAGGTCGTCACTGCGGTCCTCCAGCTCGTCGATCTCCTCGCGGATCTCCTCGGCCCGGGCGGAGAGCTCGGGGATCTTCGAGTCGGCCATCTCGGCCTCGATCTCCGCGATGGAGTCCTCGGCGGCCGCGATGCGGTCGTCGAGATGCGCGATCTCCTCGTCGAGCTCGGTCATCTCCGCGTCGACTTCCTCGCGCTCCTCGCGGAGCTCCTCGAGCTCGGCCTCCAGCTCCTCGATGCGCTCCTCGGCCTCCGTCACGTCCTCCTCGGCGGCTTCCACGTCGGCCTCGATCTCGCGGACCTTCTCGGCGGCCGCGCTCTTGCGCTCGCGGGCGTCCGTGAGATCGCTCTCGACCTCGTCCAGATCGTCCTGGATCGACTGACGCTCCTCCTCGAGGTCGTGGATCTCCTCGGCCAGCCGCTCCAGCCGGCCGCCGCCGGACTTCGAGAACGAGTAGCGCGAGCCGCCGCCGGAGCCGCCGGTCATGGCGCCGGACTTCTCGACGAGATCGCCGTCGAGGGTCACCATCCGGAAGTCGCCCATGAAGTGGCGGGCGGTCTCCATGTCCTCGACGACCAGCGTCGAGCCGAGGACGTACGAGAAGATCCCCGAGTAGCGGCTGTCGTAGTCGACGAGCTCGCGGGCGAAGCCGACGACGCCGGGGTCGTTCGGCTCGTTGGGCAGGCGCCGGTCGTCCATCTCCGTCATCGGGAGGAACGTCGCCCGCCCCGCGTTGCGGGACTTCAGGTAGTCGATACAGGAGGAGCCGACGCCGTCGTCGTCGACGACGACGTTCGCGAGCCGGCCGCCCGCGGCGGTCTCGCACGCCTCCGCGTACTCGCGGGGAACCGACGCGAGCTCGCCCACGGGGCCGTGGACGCCGCTCATCCCGGCGTTCTTGATCGTCGTCACCGCGCGGGGCCAGGAGCTGTCGCCGGTGTCGCTCGCTTTGGCCTCCAGCTCGGCGTACTCGTTGCGGAGCTCGCGGAGCTCCTCGTCGACCTCGGAGAGATCGCCGTTGAGCTCCCCCTTGCGCTGCTTGAGCTCCTCGACCATCGACTCGGCTTTGGACTCGTTCTTCTCGGCTTTGTCCAGCTCCGAGTGGAGGTTCGACACCCGCGCCCGGAGATCGGGCAGCGAGTTCCGGACCTCCTCGAGCTCGTCCTCGCGGTCGCTGACGCGGTTGGAGCGCCGTCGCGCCTCGTCCAGCAGGCGGTCCTTCTCGCGCTGTTTCTCGTTTTTCTCCTCGCGCAGCGACTCCAGGGCCTCCTTCTCGCGTTCGAGGTCGGCCTTGAGCTCGTCGAACGCGGTGTCGACGTTCTCGATCTCCGTCTCGACCTCCTCCAGTTCGGTCTCCTTCGAGACGATGTCGCTCTTGACGTTCGCCTTCTCGACTTTCAGCTCCCGGATCTCGTCGTCGAGCTCCTCGATCTCCTCCTCCTTCCGGTCGATGTCGACGAAGGCGCTCCGGCGCTCGGCCTCGGCCTCCTCGATGCGCTCCTCGTTGGCCTCGATGCGGTCCTCGAGCCGGGCGATCTCGCCTTTGATCTCCTCGATCTCGCTTTTCACCCGGAGCTGCTCGTCCTCGCCGGTGCGCTCGATCTCGCTGTCGAGCTCGTCGAGCTCCGCCTCGAGCCGGGAGAGCTTCCCCTCGGCCTCGTCGAGCGCGGCGCGTTTCTCCTCGAGGTCGTCCTCGGCGGACTCGATCTTCGCCTCGGTCCGCGCGAGGTCCTCGCGTTTCTCCTCCAGTTCGGCCGCCCGGAGGTAGCCCTCGTACTGCTCGCGCTCGTCGCGGAGCTCCTGGTACTCGAGGGCGGTCTCGCGCTCGTCGGCCAGCTGCTCGAGGCGGTCCTCCTTCTCCTCGATCCGGAGCTCGGCCTCGCCGATGCGGTCCTCGACGACCTCCAGCTCCTCGCGGGCGGAGGCTTTCTTCTCGTCGAACTCGGCGACGCCGGCGATCTCGTCGATGATCCCCCGCCGCTGGTAGGGGGTCATGTTGATGATCTCGGTCACGTCGCCCTGCATCACGACGTTGTACCCCTCCGGCGTGATGCCGGCCTGGGCCAGCAGGTCCTGGATGTCCGAGAGGTTCGTCGATCGCCCGTTGAGGTAGTAGTAGGAGTAGTAGTTGTCCTCGGTCTCCTTCACCCGGCGCTTGACGGTGATCTCGTCCACGTCGCCGACGTTGTCGCTGCCGGCGGCGGTGGTCACCTGCGACCGGGAGAGCGTGCCGTCGGAGTTGTCGAGGACCACCGTCACCGACGCCTCCCGGGGGCCGGACTGCTCGCTCCCCTCGCCGCCGGGGTTGTAGATCAGGTCGGTGAGCTTCTCGGCGCGGATCCCTCTGGTGCGGGCCAGCCCCAGCGCGAACAGGACGCCGTCGATGATGTTCGATTTCCCGGAGCCGTTGGGCCCGGTGATGACGGTGAAGTCCTCGTAGAACGGGATGTGGGTCTCGCGCCCGAAGCTCTTGAAGTCGTCCAGAACGAGTTCCTGAATGTGCATGCGGCCTTAGGCGACGATGATGTCGTCGCCGTCGTCGTCGGAGTCGTCCTCCGCCTCGACCTCCTCGGCGGGGGGTTCCTCGTCGGCCCCGTCGTTGGCCACGAGTTCGGCGTCGCGACGCTCGTCGGTGCCACGCGCCGCCGCCTGCTCCTCGGCGGTAGTGCGGCCGTCGCCGTTGCCGGCGCGCTCGGCCGGCTCACTCGCCCCCGCCTCCAGATCCTCCGTCGTCTCTTCCAGCTGGCGGACCCGCTCTTTGGTCTCGACCAGTTCCTCCGTCAGCCCGTCGACCGCTGCCTGTAGCTCGGCGACCTGTGACTCGAGATCGTCCGCTCGGTTGCTCATGGGCGGATTACCGAGGCCACTCGTATAAAGGCACGGGCGAGCGGTAGGGAGTTGATAAATCGCATGACGGGATAGCGAATCGAGCGAGCGGCCACGGCGCCCGTCGTCCGGGGCGAACAGCTATGCGCCCGGCGAGACAAGTCAAAGTACCGATAAGTTCGGCGGCGAGACGGCGGTCGTCACGGGCGCATCGTCGGGAATCGGGCGCGCATCGGCGATCCGGTTCGCGGAGGAGGGCGCGAACGTCGTCGTCGCTGCTGGACCGCGTCCGGACGGCGATCGACGGCGGGCAGGCGGCCGACTGAGGGGCCGGGCGCTCGACGGGACGAAAAGGGGAGTCGCTACGTCAGCAGCAGCGCCAGCGCCGCCACCAGCGCCCCCAGCACGAGCAGCAGGCTGCGGTCGATGCCGGCTTTCGTCTCGACCGACTCGCGGCCCGTCGCCCGCGCGATGGCCGCGTCGGGGTTCTTGACCGTCCGGACCGAGCGCTTCGCCAGCGCGACCGCGGCGTCGTCGACGCGGGCGTACAGTTCGGTGACGCCGACGACGAGCGCCCGGGTGCCGTACAGCGAGCCGGGGTTGTAGAGGCTGTCCACGTCGGGCACCTTCCCCAGCCCCGAGAGCGGCTTCTTCACCAGCGCGAAGCCGACCAGTCCGAGCACCGCGAGCGCGACGCCCTCGACGATGTGGGAGACGGTGTAGGTCTCGTACACGTGGGCGACCGTCGCCTCGCTGGTCACGTCGAACGGGAGGATCGCGAACAGCGCGCCGTCGAAGAGGCCGTAGAACACACACAGCGCCGCGACGAGCACCATTGCGACCGACTGGCCGCGGTTGGCGTCCTTCACGTCGCCGTCGTACTCGCCGTGGAAGAACGCGTAGTAGCCGAACTTGATGAACGACATGAACGTGCCGACACCGCCGAGCAGCAGCAGCAGTTCGAGCGTGTAGAAGTCGCCGATAGCGAGGGGCCCCTTCTCGAACGTGTAGTGGCTCCCCGAGATCACGATCCCCTTGCTCACGAACCCGTTGAAGCCGGGGAAGCCGGCGATCGAGAGCGCGGCGACGGTGAACGCGCCCGCCGTGATCGGCATCTCGCGGGCGAGGCCGCCGAGCTTCTTCAGGCTCTCCTCGCCGGTGCGGTAGATCACCACGCCGGCGGTCATGAACAGCAGCCCCTTGTAGAGGATGTGGTTGAACACGTGGGCGAACGCGCCGGCCTGTGCCAGCGCCGAGCCGATGCCGACGCCGGCGACCATGTACCCGACCTGCGACTGGATGTGGTAGGAGAGCAGCCGGCGCATGTCGTTCTGGAACAGCGCCATCGTCGCCCCGAAGACGGCCATGATCCCGCCCATGTAGGCGACGGCGACGTTGCCGTCCTGCGGGAACACGCGGTACATGCCGTAGACGCCCGTCTTGGTGGTGTACACGCAGAGGAACACGCTGGCCGCGATGTGCGGGCGCGGGTACGTGTCGGGCAGCCAGGCGTGCAGGCCGACGAAGCCGACGTTGACCCCCACGCCGAGCGCGGCGAGTATCGGCGCCACCGGCCCGGCCAGTCCCGCGGTCTCGGGGCCGCCGGGGACGCTCGCGAAGAGGAACGTGCCCGTCTCCGCGAAGTGCCAGATCACGGCGCCGAGGAACAGCGTGCCGCCGATGCCGTGCAGCACGGCGTAGCGGAACCCCGCGCGGACGGCCTTGCCCCCGTAGTGCCACACCAGCAGCGTGCTGGTGACGGCCATCAGCTCCCAGAAGAAGATGAGCGTGAGCCAGTCGCCGCCGAAGACGGCGCCCAGACTGCTCGCGACGTAGCTGAGCGCGAACGCGGTCTGGAGGTTCTCGGCCTCGCTGTAGTAGGAGTAGGCGACGCCGACGGCGCCGATGAACGCGAAGATCAGCCCCATCAGCGTCGAGAACGGGTCGACGTTGAAGATCACCGTCTCGAAGCCGAACAGGTCGAACGCCGTGAAGTGGGCGCCGGCGTCGACGAGCCAGACGTACGGGACGACCGCGCCCGTGAGCGCGGCGGCCACCGCGTGGCCGGCCTTCCGGCCGAGGAACGGCAGCAGCAGCGCGGCGATCAGGACGGGGACGAACGGCGGGACGAGCGGCTCCATCAGACACTCACCCCCGTGACCGCCGCGACGATCAGCCTGACGATCCGGAGGAAGACGGCCGTGTCCGGGACGATCCCGAGCACGATCGAGCCCGCCGCCGCGAACAGGATCGGCCCGAGCATGAACCACGTCGACTCGCCGCCGAGCCAGCCCCGGGCCTCCCAGGCGCCGTGGTGGCCGTGGCCGTGGTCGCCCTCGTGGTCGTCCGCGTAGCCGTGTTCGTCGTGTTCACCGCCGACGGCAGTATCGGCGTCGGCGTGTTCGTCGTCGACATGACCACCGTCAGTGGCAACGTCGGCGTCGTCGCCGCCGAAGCGCCCGCCGAGCGCCCCCTCGACGAGGGGTTTCGAGTCGGCCTCGCCCGGCGACTCGAAGAACGCGGCGTAGACGATCGGCCAGAAGTACGCGATGTTGAGCACGCCCGAGACCAGCAGGGCGACGGTGAACACGAGCTGGCCGCCCGAGACGGTGCCGATCAGCAGGAAGTACTTGCTCACGAAGCCGGCGATCAGGGGGATGCCGGCCATCCCCAGCGCGGCGATCCCGAAGGCGGTCATGGTGAGCGGCATCCGGGTCCCGATGCCCGCCATGTCGCTGATGTCGTCGGTGTGGGTCTCGACGTGGATCGCGCCCGCACAGAAGAACAGGGTGAGCTTCATGAACGCGTGGGCGGGGATGTGCAGCAGCCCGCCCACGAGCGCGAACGCCGAGGCGCGCCCGGGCGCGAGGGCGGCGCCGACGGCGAGCCCGAGCACGATGTAGGAGAGCTGGCTCACCGTCGAGAACGCCAGCCGGCGCTTGAGGTTGTCCTGCCGGAGCGCGATCACGCTCGCGACCACGAGCGTGAACCCGGCGACGGCGGCCAGCGGGAGCCCCATCCCGATGTCGGCGACGGCCTCGGGCCCGAACACCTCGAGGATCACCCGCGCGATGCCGAACACGCCGGACTTCACGACCGCCACCGCGTGCAGCAGCCCCGACACCGGCGTCGGCGCCACCATCGCGTCGGGGAGCCAGGAGTGCAGCGGCATCAGCGCCGCCTTCACGCCGAAGCCGGTGATCAGCAGGGCGAAGGCGGCGCGGGCGAGCAGCGGATCGGCGCCCGCGAGCTCGGCGATGCCGCCGGGCGCGAACGCCGTCGTCCCCGCGAGCAGGTAGACGAGCACCGAGCCCGCGAGCACGGCGACGCCGCCGCCGAACGTGTACGTGAGGTACTTCCGGCCGGCGGCGCGGGCCTCGTCGGTCTCGTCGTGGCTGACGAGGGGGTAGGTCGCGACCGTGAGCAGTTCGTAGAACACGAACAGCACGAGCAGGTTCGACGCGAACGCGACGCCGATAGCGGCGGCGACGCTGCCCGCAAAGGCCGCGAAGTAGCGCGTCTGGTCGTGTTCGTCGAGGCCGCGCATGTAACCGATGCTGTAGAAGCTCGTCACCACCCACAGCAGGCTGGCGAGCAGGCCGAACAGCACGCCCAGCGCGTCGGCCTGGACGGCGAACTCGACGCCCGGGACGAGCGTGCCGACGCGGCTGACGTACGTGTCGCCGGCGAGCACGCCCGGTACCATGCTGGCGACGACGCCGAGCGCCGACAGCGCGGCGGCCACCGTCCAGCCCTCGCGGACGTTCGGGCGCCCGCGGGAGGCGAGGATCGGGACGATCGCGACTGCCGGGACGAGTACCGCTGCGAGAGGTCTGAGTGAGGTAATCTCCGTCATAGTAGTGCCTCCACCGTCGGTTCGAGGAGCTGTCCGTACTCGAAGGCGAGCGTGCCGAGGACGACCGCCGCGATCGCCGCGGCGACGACGACGCCCGCCATGCCGAGCGAGACGCCGTCGCGATCCACGCGGCCGCCGTCGTGATCGCGGAAGAACATCCGCTCCAGAATCCGTGCGAAGTACGCCAGCGTCAGCAGCGTGCTCAGCAGGATCACGACCGCGAGCGGCCACGCCGACGCCTCGACGGCGCCCAGCGCGATGTACCACTTGCCGACGAAGCCGACCGCCGGCGGGACGCCGACCATCGCCAGCGCGAGCAGGCCGAACGTGCCCGCGCCGAGCGGGAGCCGCTGGATCAGCCCCTCGTAGTCGTCGACGGTCCGGGCGCCCGTGGCGGTGGCGATGAGGCCGGCGGTGAGGAACAGGCCGCCCTTCATCACCGCGTGGCCGACGAGGTGGACCGTCGCGCCGATCAGCGCGGTCTCGTTGGCGACGGCGGCGGCGCCGACGATCAGGCCGAACTGCGACACCGAGGAGTACGCGAGCATCTTCTTGATCTCGCTCTGGGACACTGCCAGCACGCTGCCGAACACGATGCTGACGACCGCCCCCGCGACGAGCAGCGAGCGCGCGGCGGGGTTGGCCTGCAGGAACTCGACGGTGAACACCGTGAACACGATCCGGATCAGCGCGTAGGCGGCGACGGTCGACACCAGCGCCGAGATCAGCGCGCTCACCGAGTCCGGCGCGCCGGCGTAGGCGTCGGGCTGCCAGGCGTGCAGCGGGAACACCGCCACCTTCACGAACAGGCCGACGACCAGCAGCGCGAACGCCGCCTGCACCAGCGGTTCGGTGTAGCCGACGGCGGCGAGCTGCGTCGAGAGGTCGGCCATGTTGAGCGTCCCGGTCGCGACGAACGCGTAGCCGATCCCGAGCAGGAACAGGCTGGCGCCGACGGTGCCCACGATCAGGTACTTCAGCGCCGCGCGGGCCGAGCGCCCGCCCTCGCCGCTGGCGACGAGCGCGTACGCCGCCAGCCCCGTGATCTCGAGGAACACGTACATGTTGAACACGTCGCCGGTGATGCTCATGCCCGTCAGCCCGGCGACGAGCAGCAGGTAGACGGCGTAGAACGCGTTCGAGCGCGGCCCCGCCACCCGCGAGTACGCGAGCACCGCGAGCGAGACGACGGCGACCAGCAGCGCGATCGTCGCCGAGAGCCCGTCGACGACGAGTTCGATGCCGAACGGCGCGGTGAACCCGCCGACGACGTAGCTGACCGTCGAGTCGAACGCCCGCGACGCGAGCACGCCGGCGCCGACGACCTGGACGGCCGCCGTGACCAGCGCGACCGGCCACCCCGTCTTCGACCGCAGCAGGCCCGCGAGGAACGCGAGCGTCGACCCCAGCAGCGGGAGCGCCACCAGGAGCGCCGGGAGGCTACTCATCGGCGGCCACCTCCCGGATCTCGCCCTCGTGGAGCGAGCCGTACTCGTCGTAGATGCGGACGATCAGCCCCAGCGCCACCGCGGTGAGGCTGACCCCGACGACGATGGCGGTCAGGATCAGCACGTGCGGCAGCGGGCTGACGTACGGCGCCGGCGCCGACAGCAGGGGCGGGCTCGCCCCCTCGACGAACGCCGAGGTGATGAAGAAGAGGAAGATCCCCGTCTGGAACACGTTCATCCCGATCACCTTCTTGATCAGGTTCGGGCTGCCGATCAGCATGTACGTCCCCACGCCCATCAGCAGGAAGGCGACGAGGAAGTAGCCGCGCGAGGCGAGCAGGTCGATCACGCCGACTCACCCCCGTTGGCGCCGGCCGCGATGGCGAAGAAGAGGCCGGTGACGATACCGGCGACGATCACCCCGATCGCGAGCTCGACGAACTCGATCCCGTACTTGCTCGCGTGGGGGATCCCGAGCTCGCCGTACACCGCGTACTCGAGGAAGCCCGCCCCGAGCAGCACGCTCCCGATCCCGGTGAACAGGAACGCGAGCACGCCGATCCCGACCAGCGCGACCGGGAGCCGCGGGCCGATCCACTCCCGCGTCGCCTCGATGCCGAACGCGATGCCCAGCATCAGGACGACGGTGCCGACGATGACGCCGCCCTGGAACCCGCCGCCGGAGGAGTCGGCGCCGTGGAACATCACGAACAGGCCGAACGTGAACACGAACGGCATCACCACGCGCACCGTGGCCATGATGATCGGGCTGCCGACGTAGGGGCCGCCGCGTTCGACCCGGCGTTCGCTGTCGCTCATCCGAACACCTCCCTGTTGAGCACGACCAGCAGTCCGACGCCCGCGGAGTAGACCACCGCGGCCTCCCCCATGGTGTCGAACCCGCGGTACGCCGCGAGCACGGCCGTCACCGCGTTCTTCACGTCGGTCTCCTCGTAGGCGTTCTCGAGGTAGTACTCGGTCACGTCGTCGTCGGCGACCGCCGAGTTCGCGTCGCCCACCGCGGGCAGCGCGAACAGCGTCGACGACAGCACGACGACGAGCGCGAGCGCCACCCCGGCCGCCCGGAGGTCGACCCGTTCGAACGTCCGCTCCACGTCCGGGTGTTCGGTTTTCACGATCGTGAGCAGGAACAGGACGGTCATGATGCCGGCCCCGACGGCGGCCTCCGTCAGCCCCACGTCGGGCGCGCGGAGGAACACCCAGATGATCGCGATCGAGAGGCTGTACGCGCCGAAGGCGACGACGGAGTTCAGCACGCTCTTCAGCGCGGCCGTCGCGAACGCGGCGCCGACGATCAGCGCGAGCACGGCGAGTTCGAGCGGCGTCATGGCTCGTCCCCCTCGTCGCCGGTCCACGGTTCGATGCCCAGTTCGTGCGCCGCCCGGGTGATCGCGTGGGCGGCAGTGGGGTTCGTCAGGAACATGAACAGCAGCAGCAGCAGCACTTTCAGCGCGTTGAAGCCGACCCCGTAGCTGGCGGCGACCGCCCCCAGCGTGAGCACGGCGCCGAGCGTCTCGCTCTTGGAGGCGCTGTGGGCCCGGGCGTACACGTCCGGTAGCCGGATCAGCCCGACGGCGGCGACGACGGCGAAGAACACGCCGCCGGCGACCAGCGCCACCACGGCGATCTCGCGGGGCGTCATAGCACCCCCCCGCGCTCGACCTGGAACTTCGAGATGGAGATGCTGAGCAGGAAGTTCAGCAGGGCGTACACCAGCGCGATGTCGAGCGCGCCCGGTTCGCCGATCGCGGCCGCGATCAGCGCGATCACGATCACCACGTTCGAGCCGATGAAGTTGATCGCGATCACGCGGTCTGGCGTCGTCGGCCCGACGATGGCGCGGTACACCCCGACCAGCGAGACGAGGATGAACACCGTCGCCCCGCCGAGCAGGACCTGCTGGATCATGCGTCGTCCTCCTCGCGGCGCTCGAACGGGCTCGGGAGCCGGGCGGCCGCGCGACCGTAGAACACGAACCGGACCGCGCGTTCGAGCGTGCCCGCGAACAGTTCCTCGCGTGCGCTCCCCGTGAGCGTGTGGATGATCAGGTGCTGGCGCTCCACGTCGACGGTGAGCGTCCCGGGCGTGAGCGTGATGCTGTTGGCCAGCGTCGTCACCGGCAGCGCCGACCAGACCGCGGCGTCGAACTCCACCATCTCGGGGTCGATCGGCAGGTCGGGGTGGAGCACGATGTACGCGATCTCGACGTTCGCCTTCACGATCTCCCAGAGCAGGAACGGGACGTACAGCCCGAACCGCGCGAGGCGCTTGATCGCGTCCTGGGGCGCGACCGGCGAGGTGAGCGACACGCGCCACAGCGCGACGGCGACGATGCCCGCGCTGATCGCGCCGGTCGCGAGTTCGAACGGGGCGACCGACCCCGCGAGCAGCAGGTAGAACGCAAAGGCGGCCGCGAACAGCGCGAAGAACTGAGTGAGTGTCCCGCGGCGAACCAGCGGCTGGGAGGGCGACTCGACGTTCCGCGGCGCCTCCTCGACGGCGAGGCCGGCCCGGCGCACTTCCGCCTCCAGCGAGGGGAGCAGCGGCGTCGAGCCGATCGGGTCGTAGCGGGGGTCGAACACCGCCAGCCCGAGGTCGTGCTCGTTGGCGTAGCGCACGAGCACGTCGGCGTAGTCGTTCGGCGTCGAGAGGTACTCGTGGGTCGCCACGAGCGCGGTCTCGATCGTCACGGACGCGCCTTCGGCGTCCTCCTCCGCCCACGACGCGACACGGTCGAGCAGCGTCCGGGCGGCGTCGGCCCGGGGCGAGCTGCTCCGGAAGGAGATCCGCTCGGCCAGCGGGTAGACGAAGTGGACGGCGGCCGGCGACCCGCTCTCGGCGGCGCGGTCCAGCGCTTCCTCGACGGCGTAGGCGACCGTGTTCCGGAGGCTGGCCGACTCGTCGACGGGGACGAGCAGCCGCGACGCCGTCACGGCGACCACCCCACGGACGGCCGACAGACCGGCGGATCAGGATCGAGTGGCATCAGTAGTCGGCCAAGGGTTTGCACAGGCGCGTTATAGGAGTTCTCACTCCGGATGGGGCGTCG
>SDGW01001246.1_pt1 | contig 12259 bp, 11 predicted proteins | sample 2873831 | NCBI WGS metagenome assembly SDGW01 (sample SAMN08132700, study PRJNA421101) | hypersaline lake metagenome | isolation source: celular fraction 0.22 microns magnesium sulfate-rich crust from ephemeral... | place: Spain: Penahueca Lagoon, Toledo | collected 2011-07
CCGCCGCAATCTAACTTAGTGGAGTTGCTTCTTGTTGACGACGAACAATTGGGCTACGGGTCGGTTATACTTCGTGGTCGCAAATTCATTAAATACGGGGCTCACACTCATCATTTTGTGACAAAAGAACAGGTAGATCTGGATAAATCCCGCGATACTCTTTGGGAAGAGTGGGACGGTGTCGTTGAGGGCGACCATACATGGTCTCTTTCGCCAGAACTACGCAACGATATCGAAGGGATATTAACTGGATCGATGCAAACATATCGATATATTCTCGTCACGGCCGCCCTTTCAAAGGCTGTAAACTCAGACATCCATTATCGGGCGCTGCAAGCGAAATCAGAGCTGGATGGAGCGTATAATCCAAGAACAGTCGGACATGATGTCGTCGTCCCGTGGGATAAGCGAGTAGGAGAGCGGCTTGGCGGATCAAATGAGCCGTATTTGAGTACCCCGGCACAGCATCCCGAAGTTTCTCGCTCGAATCCAGCCCGTTCACAATCTGCATTGGATCGTTTGTATACTGTATTACAAACACTAGAGGACAATGTTAATGAATGCCGATGTTCGCCAAAGGAGATCCTGAGAGACGTGTTATTCCTTGTATCTAAATGTCCAACTTCTTCATTGGAGGAGTATACCCTACCGGACACAATTCCGTATGACGAGCTACGGGAGAGAGTTTATGAGTTCCTGTCCGCCTCTGGTAATGGAGAACGATTATCGGCAGTGACGGCTGGCGTGTTTTCAGTATTGTATGGGGAGTCATCGGAAGGCCCAACTCGAGTTGAGGTGAGCCATGTTAATACGTGCGATAAAAATAGTGGAAATGCGGGAGATATAGAAATATGGCGGGGAGAAGAGTGTTGTCTTGGCATTGAGGCGAAAGATAAAACATTGTCTGGTTCTGATATACGGCATTGCCTGACGACAGCGAACAGACATAAGTTAGGAACATACGTCTGTGTGGTTGGACCAAACGGCAGTGTCGATGGCTTCGATAAAGACGAACTACCAGTTGACGCGTCGGCAGTTGAGTGTACGGTTGTAGAACTCAATGAATTGCTTTCTGTTCTGGCCGTATTTGATAATAATATCCGAACAGAATTCATCGATTATATTGGCGACCATCTAGATAACATGCGCGCGTCCCGAGCATCGAAACAAGCATTTACTGAAACGATAGCACAGCCTATGCAGGCTCCTCAATCTAATTAAGGCATCTCCATAGTCGTGAATCTCTCCATCGTGAGAAGCCGGGACGAAACGCTTACGAAGAATGCAATATAACGGGGTGTATGAACTCCGATGAGATAGTAACTGCTGTTGCGGATGCGCTCGACGAGGACCGTGCCGCGGATATCGATGCAATCGACAGCCGAGTCTGTTCGTCGGATCGGTTCAAGGGCGTGTCGCTGACGATTCTTGGGAACGCTGTCCCCATCAGAACGATTCTAGACGCCGTGGGTCGTCTAGACGCATGGCGTGTTGAACAAATCGGGATGTACGGGGATGCGCACTACGAATCGACCGAGGATGGGGAAACGGAGGTTGAGACTGGCCTCATCGTGTTCTGTGCCAATGTTGAGCACGCGCTGGAGATTGCGGAGAGCGATGTTTTTGTCTGAGATCCGGATCAGGTACTTCCCAAATTATCGAATCCGTTGGTTGTAGCGCCCGTTCAGAACAGATCGACAAGTGGCCCATTCTCTTCGACGAGTTCGTGTTTGGTTTGGACCTCGTCGAACGAAAGATACTCGAGCGAGCAGTGGTCCGCCCAGTCAAGTACGCGCGTGAACGTGGGGCGAGTCATATGCTTTTCCACGCGATCTCCATCGCTTTTCGGGGCCACGATGTACATGTCCACTGCGAGGTTCGGAACCTCTGCGACGAAATCCGTCATCCGCAAAACTCCACTGTATATCTGCGTAGTACTCTCAACTTCGAACATTTTCGCAATATGAGTGCCGTCCTCTAACCAGATCACGTCGACGTACTCGATAATCGATGTTGCTTCTGGACTGAATCCGGGCAGGTTGAGACTCGTCCGGCAGATCTCTCGAAACTCCGTCCCGTTATACGTCTCTCCTTGATCATTTTTTGCGATGTAGACATCATACCCATGTTCGAGCCCTAGTTTCAACAAATAATATTGGACTGCTACGTGGTCACGGACTCCCTCAGTAGCATTAGGGTTCGGTGGCTCTTCCATCTCGTTATCGGCTGGCACTTCGATAGTGGGGGCTTCTGTCGACTCTTCCGATGGTTGTGGAGTTGCAGTTGAATCGTTGAACGTGAGCGTGAACGCGAGCACTTTTCGGTCTTCGGACTCCCGGTACAACTGCTCGTAATCAAGCACGTCGACCAACCCACGGAACGTCCAGTCATCATTTTCCTGCTCGCGATGGAAAAAGTATACTGCGATATCTTCGTTAATCGCACGGATCAATGAGCGGTTTGTATAGCGGTCGGTATCTTGATCACCCTTATCTGGCTGCCCCTGTCCGATATATTGGAACCGCTCGCTGTACACGGAATCCTCGTAGATACCATCGTCGGACGAGAATAGAAGAATGTACTCTGGATTTTTGGAGTCTGGCTTCACATGGATTCCTCCGCCGGTGCCAAGGCCAGTATCGCCATTGTGGAAATACTCCTCAGAATCGAGCGTACTCCAACTGTAGGATTCTCCAACGTCAAGCGACGGCAACGGATGTTCCATTAGAGATACGATTGCTTTTGTTCTTCCTTAATTGTTATTCAATCCCGTCCGGGATATGGATTGCGTTAAGCGCGACCGAGGACACGCGAGAGGAACCCAGATTCAGAGTTTGCCAGCGGATCGAACGGGAGCCAATCGGTTGCCTTATCCACTTCTTTGATTACGACGGTACGGCCCTCTGCGGTCCCTCGCGCTTCCGTCGGAAGTGCTCGTTCATACGTTCGGGCAGTGTATTTGGAGAAGTCGGAATCGAACGTCGCGACGAGGTTTCCGCCACGCATATCGAACTCCACGTTTTCAGCGTCGACGGCGTTTTTCCAGACTTGTTTTCCAGTGTCGTGCTCGACCTCAGCGGGGCGATCCAGCGGGGCGTATTGTGGTGGGTCCCGCTCCGCAAACTCATACATCTCTTCGAGCACACGGCGTGCTTCGATGAGCGTGTCGTTGCTCTGTTCAGGGACCGCCACCGGGCGCTTCGCGAACTCCTCCGCGAAGAACGCGAAGATTGGATTGGGGCGGTCGATGAGATCGTTCACGTACTGGGCTTGGCGGTGAGCACTGTCGAATTGCACGGAGAAGTGGAGTGTTTTCAGCCGTTTCTGCAGGCGATGGTCTGGAAGGCTGTTGTTGGAGATAAATGCGAGTGATGGGATGTTCGAGCCGTCTTCAGACCAGTGTTTGGCGCGGTAGTTCAGATACGTTTCGTTGTTGATTTTGGTGGGGGTGATGTCGTCGAATACGATGGGGAATCGCGAGTCCACTTGTCGTGCAGCACGGAGTTTGCGCTTGCCAAGTCCGTCGCCGTCCATTAGGTCAGTAACCGCGCCATCGGAGAGAAGTGACTGTGCGTATTTTCCGAGTGTCCCTTTGCCTGAGTTGGTCTCCCCGAAGATGTAGAGACCCGGGAGGAATTTGTCGAGCCCGATCCCCCGCGCTTCATACTCTGCTGCGTATTCTTCAGCGAACGGTGACCAGAAGAACCAGAGCAGTGCTTCGTACATCTGCGCCTTGACGGCCGTCGCGTTCTCGGTGTTCCCGTATTTATCGACGGTTTCGATATACTCTTCAACGTACTCGAGTGCGGTATCCATCTTCTCTGGCTGGTCCCACGTCCGCATCAGTGCCTGTTGCTTTCCATCGGGGCGCTGGAGAACAAGCACGTCGTCGGTACTGCTGCGCCACATTTTCGGGGTGCCGAACTGTTCGAGTGTATACTTTGACGCAGCGCTTGCGGGCATTTCCACGTTCTGTGGGGACACCTGCACGTCGTCCATGTGGCGCATGCCCTCGCGGAGATCATCCTGAACATCGTCGAATCCCGCGAGCGAGGGGCGGATCTTCTGATCAGCCTCTTCTTCGTCGACGATGGCTACGGTGAAGTCTACTTCGTCTTCATCTTCATAATCGCCGAGGACGCCGTACCGGTCGACAGGGACATCGTCGAGTTGTTTCGTGACAGATTGCTGGTATTCAGCCGTCTCCGTCTCGGTTGTCTGCCGCCCATCGACAAACCCATATATGATTTCCTCTCTTCTCTCATCCGGGCTCTCCTTTATTTTCTCCGTGAGGTCATCCATAAAACGTTCGGCATATGTGAGGTGGTCTGCGTACCATTCCTCGAACATTGCATCCAGCTCTTGGGTGCCATCTGTTTGGAAGATCACGGCGATGTTTTTCTGGTATCTGGATGTCCACCCGTTTTTGCTGAGGTTTGCTGAGGTGACGATATTCGTTCGCGAACCATCGTCATGTTCGAGGATATAGAATTTCGAGTGCAGGTCGCTTTGCCCAGCGTTCGTGAGGTATATCTGTAGGTCGCCCGCTCGGTTGAGTCGTTCGAGGCGTGCGGCTTCTTTCTCCTTCCCGCGTAGGTGTTCACGGTAGTCCCGCGTCTTGTCTCCGATAATGACTTCGAGTTGCTCAATGCCGGAGTCAAAGACATCTAGCAACATCTCTGGTGATTCGGAGTAGGTGACTGCTCGGACTTTGGTGACGGTATCGGGGAAATACGTGTCAAAATTGTCGTATGATTTCAGCGTCGCGAACTCGATATCAACGCTCTCGTCGAGTTCCGAAAACTGGATCTCGTCTTCAAGGAGCGTATTGGGATTCTCACTCATACCATACTATTTTGATTCTGATCTGATGAACCTTGCGATCAGAACACGCATAGTGGCTATCGGATGGGGATGGATCGTGCCCTATATGGGCTTCCCCTCAGCGACCCACGACGAAAGTCGTGAGCATCCGTGTCTGGGCTGTGCGAACTGTCCTAGTGGTCGTGGTTGTGGCCGTCACCATGGGTGAAGTCGGGATTCGTCGCGGCGAATACGCCGTCGGGATTCTCTTTCCCGACCCAGACGTGAAGCGTTTTAATCGTGGGATGGTGGGAGACGATGTCAACGATTCGTTCTTCTCCATCGCTTTCTTCGGGTGGGCTACTTTGGAGCTTTTCCCAATCCAGTGTCACTGTATCTCCGGCCTTGATCGACGTATCCGACGGACTGAATTCCGTCCATGCGTTCTTCGTCCGCAGATCGGATAGCGTCAGGTTGGCGGGGTCGTCCTGCTGTCCGTTTGGAAGTGCGAAGACGTGAGTCGCCCCTTCGTGAGGGTGCCATTCCTCGGTCGCATCAACCTCGTCGTCGTAAAACAGGTCGGGGGTGCCATCGACGGCGGCCGCCGGAACGGCGAATTCGGCTGCCCCGAGAGCCAGCCCGTTATCAGTCTCGAGATACGTGAGGATCGGGGGTTGTGATCGATCTGGCCCGCTCTCCCCTGCCTGTTGAAGGTAGTCTGGATTCGTACAGTGCCAGCCCATGCCCGGCACGTACGGCCCGCCGAATTTGTATCCATCCTCGATAGCGGCTGTAGGGTCTTCATAGTCCGAAATTGCCGTCCGTACTTCGTCGAGTTGCTGTTCGAAGTCCGGTGTCTTCTGGTTGCCCGTCTCGTCAGAGGAATTCGGATTGGTGTCGTTTGTGGGCGTGTCCGTCGTATTATCGTTATTCAGACACCCTGCAATTGAGAGGGTGAGTCCGGTAATACTCCCTGTTTTGAGGAGACTGCGTCTCGTCGTGCGTTCCATGCATGCATCCCTGAATCACTCGCCATAGTTAAATGTATAGATATACCCTCAAACAGAGGGTTTATACTTTGAAATTCATTCAATCTTATATTCGCTATGATAGGGAGTTATGGACGGTGCAGGGAGCGCCATGGGAGGTGATCCCCGAGCGGATCACAGGAATTGTTTTTCCGTTTTGTCGGGGTCGTCGCTGAACAGCGTAGTTAGGTCGTCGACATCGTCTAGTGTTTTATCGTAGGCGTCCAGCGTCTCCTGCAGGTCGTCAGCGTCGTCGAAGAGGTTCCCAAGCGAATGTACTTCGACAGTGATGTCGTAGTCCTGCTCGAGTTTCTGCACGGCCGAGTCCACGTCTGCTTTGTTTTTGATGCCGGTCGTGTAGATGAGGAATCGATTGGTGGTTCGGTTCGCCAGTTCGTTCGCGACGACGTACTTCCAACAGCGGTTGCCAATCGTGTCACTGTCGATGTGGCAGGTCTTCATTTCGACGAGGTCGATATCGCCATCAGTGGGCATCTCATCGAGTTCTTGCGGATCGTCAGTGAGGTGCGCGAGGATGTCGACCTCTCCGATAGGAAGCGGTTCGTCAGTGTCAATCGAGTCGGATTTGTAGTACCCGATTTTGCAGAAGGGTTTGTATTCCCGCCGTTTCCACTCCTGTTCGAGGTAGGAGTGGAACTTGCTATCGGGGTCCGCGCTCTGTTCGCCGGTAGCCAGTTCACGCGCCTTCTTGTGTTTGAGGACGCTGATGTTGACTTCCTCGCTGAGGATCTCCCGGGCCTTGGAGAACAGCGGGGCGTCCGGCTGGATGCCGTCACGTGAGACGCGTTCGGGGAGTTCTTCTGGCGATACTTCGTCGATGGGGATGAGATGGACGATGCCTGAGAGGTAGTTGTACGATGGGTGGCTCGTATCGATATCGTCGAACAAGTACTGTGCTCCGTCAACTTCGACGATTTGACCGCCAATGGCGATGAGAATTGTATCGGGGTCACCGGCTTTGAAGTAATTTCGAATCGTGGGATCGCTCTCTCCGTGAAGGAGTTTGACCCCGTTTTCGTACTCCGCCCGACCACCTTGGGCTACAGTCGCGTGTTTTTCGATTGTGCCCGGAATGGACTCGACGCCGATTTTCCATTTCATCAGGTATCGACCGATGAACTCGTCCGTCTCTTCCGTGGTGACCTCAATTGTTCGCCAATCGCTGTTGAACGGGAGGGACCCGACAGTGTCGTTCCAGTCGACCATCCCTGATGCAAGTTCTGGGAGGAACGGTTCGAGGCGGGTTGCCCCCGCGTGGGTTGTGCCATTGAAGTCCGACGTGTCCTTGTCAGGGAATTCTGCCTGATAGTGGTGGTCTTCCCACGACATCCAGATTGAGACGCCACGGGGATTTGTCGGATTCCCGGGGCGGGGTTCGGTTTCCGTCCAGCCCCGTTGTTCATCGCGGAGGAGAAGTGGCGCGTAGCGTAGCGAGAGGTGTTCGCGCAAGTGGTCAACAGTTGTTCTCACTTTCTCGGCTCCACAGTCCGCGCGGGAATGAGGGATCGAGATCTGTACGATGGTGCCACTCTCTCCACCTTCGATGTAGTGGTTAGCGGCGAGGTCTTCCCACAGATCTTGGGAGGCGCGTTGCGGACCGGTCAGGTCATCGACGGGCCCGCGAACGCGGAAGACATCGCCATCTGGACGTTTCGAGACAATTTGGAACGCGTTTCCGCGGTCGAGTTCGCTCTGATTTGCGGTGCTGTACCCGGCATCACGCAACGCGCGCTCTACGACCATCAGCATTATTTTAAGACCAATGCCGTGGCGATTGAACACCCCATTACCGCGCGACTGCCCTGCGTAGAACATGAGAAGCATGTCTGTCAGGGTGATACCGGGGCCATAGTCAAGAATAGATACGTCGAGAATATTGCCCCCTTCGCGCAGTTCGAGGCGGATCTCTACTGTTGCTTCTTCATCTTCCTCAGCGAGTTGGGGCTGTTGGTAATGTGCGGGGATAAAGAACCCCGGGGAAATCATTGACGACACAGCGTTATCGGCCCCGTGGCCGAGAATGTCGTAGAGAGGTCCTGAGAACGATTCGAGGACGGGTCGTAGTGTGCGGAGTTCAGTTTCGGTCTTCAGTTTGAGTCCGAGGTCTTCCACCCCATCGATGTCTTCGCTTGTTGGACAGTCGTTAAGGTAGTTGTCTGGATCGAATTCATCAATCGGAATCTCGGTCCCGTCTTCATCGTGGATGGTGATCTCTGGTTTGACCCCTGTCTCATCGGAGCCACTGGCGGGCGGGTCGGTCGTCGTATCTGGATTGTTGCTGGACATCGGTGCAGTCCGTGTATGGATACAGGGCGAGGTGGGAAATAAGTTCGGATATATCACAGAGCCGAGGTTGAAAAACCCTACTATATTGGCGTCATACTCCGAATCGGGAGGGTTATAAATCTAATTGTCGAAGAAGAGTCATTGGCTGATAGCTCTATCAAGGGAGGGGTCGGCTCAACAGGTTACGCGTGTATAGTGTTCAGCAGAGGTGATGGGTCAGCGGAGTCCCCGTCCTCAAGGAGCCCACGAAGCGAGCGAGTAGGGTGGGGTAGTTGACGTCTAGACCCAAACCCAGAGGTATCCGACCCCATAGCTACAGACTGCGAACGTTATTGTTGCCAATCCAGTAATAAATCCCGTATACGCCCGGGCGTGTAGTGAGAGAGATGGGTGTTCGAATCCTGCCTGTAATGCCCCGATGACCCCACCAGTGATAACGACGGAATACACGAACCACGTGGCTGTCTCTAACGTTGGGGGTGGGAACAGGAGCAGTCCGAATCCACAAAACACCCCGAAAAAGCTGATTGACGCGAGCGACGGACGGGCTTTCGGTTCGATTGCGGCGTAGGCAGTAGCCGCGAGCCATCCCGTCATCAGTTCCAGCAGGAATATCCAAACGAGATTTATGGTGGGATCAGTGGAGAACACCGCTCGAGATTGAAACAGTGAGAGCGTAAGCGGAGCGAAGAAGTCGGGCGGTGTTCCCGTGAACACGTCTCCGAACGGGTGGAGCAGCAAGCCTGCAGAACACGCCACTGTGAACTGCCGTGTCGAAATAGTACTTCGAGAGGAGACAATTGATGTGGTGAGTAGCGCAGCGCCCCCGAAGACGAGAATACTCATCAGTTGAATAGGGGTCAGTTCAAAGACTACGGAGAAGACAAAAAGAAGTCCCCCGAGTCCACCCCCGCCCAGTGCCAATTGTGTGGATCGTGAGTCGCTACGATATGCGAAACTGCAGATGAGACTTATCGCGCCGAGGATCACCAGCGAGTGTGTGAGTGCGCGGTGCTGGGTAGCCGCGAACTGCACGGACTCAGTGGTCGGGACGAGCAGGTAGAACACGTGGAGGGGGGCAAGGACTAGGTCGAGATCTGGGAGGAGTGTGAACAATGAACCTATCACTGCGATCTGTCGTCCGCGGTGCGGGGCTTCACCGACTAACACAGCAGTAGCGGCGAGAACGCCAAATACAAAGAACGCATGCCCGACGATCATTACTCTCGTATGTTCGCATGGGGCTGTTAATCCTTTTTCGATACCGAATTCGGCTCAGAGTCGAGAGAACGCGCAGATTGAGAGGGGGATGCCCCACGCTCGTCTTACTGGGTATGCGGTGTTGTCAGGTGCTGAGTATTTGAACGGCTTCCGAATAGGTCTCAGCGTCGGGAACTTTGCGGGTCAGTGTTGATGACGTATACGTGCCGTGCTCGCGGTATTCTGGCGAGGACGGAATATGACCCAGTGTGTCGACAACGTGCTCAAAGTCCTGTTTGATATCTTCGACCGTGATCCCGCGTTTGCTATTCGGGGGCTCATAGCCAAGCGCGCGAACGGCCTTATTGTACGATCCGCCGTCAGTGAATCGCTTGTACAGTGCCGTGGCAGTGTACTCGCCGTGTTCGTTATACTCTCTGCTCGACGGCACGTGGCCGAGTTTCTGGACTACCCGGTCGAAATCCTGTTGGAATGTTTCATCATCAGCCGCTGGGCGTCCGCCGCCGGGGTGTCGGGGAATGTATCCGAGGAACTGAACCGCCTTGTTAAATGAGGTTGTATCGGTTAGGCGTTTGGCGAATGTCTTGGGACTATAGTTGCCGTACTCTTTGTATTCCTTCCGAAGCGGTATCTGTCCGAGCTTTTCCCGCACGCGCTCGAAATCCTGTTTCAGTAGCTGTTGCGCATCAGCACTCTCTGTCGATGAGGACATAGGGGCTATACGACATCGTATAGGTTTCTTATTGATAAACGTGTGTGTTTCGTTCTGTGTTAGCACGTAGGGATATACGGCCGTGTCGGAGACGTGTTACAGTCGAGCGCTGTGAACTGTGGGATCAAGAACGTCGCCGACACGGTCACGAAGCCGAGGGGACATCTGTCCGAAGGAGGCCACGGACGGATCGATATTGCCCTCGTCTAATTGAGACCAGAACTGCGCGTATCGGTGTTCGTCGTCGATGAGATCGACGAGATCGGTAAGCGTATACTCGTCTTCGCTAGTGACGGCGAGATAGACGAGGTGGCGCAGGTATGTGCGAAATCGCGCGCTAAGCGTGGTATTTGGGGATGTATCGGGCAACAGTGTGACTTCAATCTCATCGACGAGAGCATGGATGGCCTCGTCATCAGGGTCAGACGGAGACGTATCCAGTGTGAGAGGTTCAACAGGATCAATGCCTTCGTACGCGTGCTTTTGCTCCATATACTATGTCACTCGACGACACACTCCACGAGTGACAGCACGCCTGAATACCCACACTACTGTCAAACACGTTTAACACGCTCGACCGCATACCCATGTATACATTGCAGTCATGGCGTGCAAAACCCTCGAAGCCTATGCCGCCACACCAACTGCACACAAACAGCGCAAGCTCGAGAACGAACACTACCGCTACGAGCGGCTACTGCGCGATAGCTTCCGCCATGACTGTGACACGCAATCCGCCGTCAACACCCGCGTCTCCGGCGAGGAGTTAAACTGGCACTCGAAAAACGCGTTGAAACAGTACGTGCCACAACTCCTCGACGACGACACATACGACGCGGACACGCTTGCCGACGACCACCCGATCAGGTACGCCAACACCGCTGCGGAGTTCGACCGCGACCCGTCCAGACACCACGAAATCTGCTGGAAAGTCCCCATGCCCGGCTATGGCACGGACTTCTGGATACCCTTGCAAATCAACCCTAATCAAGAAGAATGGTGGTATCGATTACTCGGTGAGGAGGATGACAGCGTCTGGGCGGGGGAACTCCGCGTGCAACGCGATGGCGACCGCTGGGTGGTCCACGCGACCGCGAACTACGAGTCCGACGCAGACGATGCCGACGACGAGGAACTACGCACGCGTGATGACGTGACACCTGTGGGTTTCGACGTTGGCGAATCCAAGCTCTTGGTGGGCTGTGCCCTCCGAGACGGCAAGCCAGTCGACCCATTGTTCGTCGATGGTGGTCGCGTCAAACACCTCAGACAGAAACAGGCCAGCGCCGAAGACCGCCTCAAAGCACGCGACGCCGATACGCTGCCTGACGACCTCGTCTGGGGTGACTACCAGCACGCGGTGGATGACGAAATCGAAAAAGCCGCGAGAGAAGCCGTCGACTACGCCAGACAATTCCCCGACCCTGTCATCGTCCTCGAGCGGTTGACGGGGATCAGCGAGGAAGACCTCGGCGAGTACTGGAATCGACGCTTGGGGAAATGGCTGTTCTCCGAGTTGCAAGGGCGTATCGAGGACAAAGCCGAGGAAGCCGACATCCCCGTGGTGTATGTCTGGCCACACCACACGTCGAAAACGTGTCACGCGTGCAACCACGTCGGATACAGACCACATCAGGGGACGTTCAAATGTACGTTTAGCAAGTGTTGGGTATCGGAGTACCAAGCCGATTTAAACGCGGCGGGAAAGATCGCCCAGCGCTTGAATCCGTGGGGAGAGAGCCTCCCTGTTAGAAAGCAGGATGGAGGCGATGACTCGCCATGCGGTGCGGTTCGGAGTGGGGCTCCAGTGGCGGAGCCACAAGACACTGACGCGAGTGAGGCGACCCTCGGCGAGGACGCTGCCATGGCGTCCGACGGGAGAGAGTCGGGTAATACCGTGCGAGCGGGGGCAGCCGATGACAAGACTCTGACTAGCACCAGCGGTGGTGCAGGGGATGAGTCACCGACCGCGTCGCCGGATGCGTCTTGAAACTTCAATCCAGTCACGTTAACTGGTATTCCCACGTGCCGTGGGAAGCCCCGCCGTTTACGGCGGGCGAGGACGTCACGTTCGTGGGGATTTCCTAAAAGTGTATCCCAGATAGACATGTCTGCTACACGGTAAACCATGTTGATGAGAGTGGGCATAGTTGTCTTCCAACAGTATACATCTAGGATCGGAAGGCGA
>SDGW01000909.1_pt1 | contig 12255 bp, 13 predicted proteins | sample 2873831 | NCBI WGS metagenome assembly SDGW01 (sample SAMN08132700, study PRJNA421101) | hypersaline lake metagenome | isolation source: celular fraction 0.22 microns magnesium sulfate-rich crust from ephemeral... | place: Spain: Penahueca Lagoon, Toledo | collected 2011-07
GAGATCGCGTTTCGACTCCTGCCGCTTGGCAAGCCGCTCGTCTTGATGTTTCAAAAGGAGTTCGCCGACCGGATGGCTGCCGAGAGCGGCAGCGACGAGTACGGTCGACTCTCGGTGAGCGCCCAACACTACGCCGACGTCGAGATCGTCGAATACGTCCCCAACACGGCGTTCGACCCCCAGCCCGCCGTCCAGAGTGCCGTGGTCCGGCTGACGCCGCGAGCTCCCGACTACGAGGTCGACGACGAGCAGTTCTTCCTCGATTTCGTGAAGGCCATCTTCACCCAGCGGCGAAAGACGATCCGCAACGGGATTCGTAACACCGCCCACATCTCGGGGCTCGACGATCCGGCAGCGGTCGTCGACGCGGCCGACGAGGAACTGCTGCGTCGACGGGCGGGCAACGTCGCGCCCGCAGAGTTCGCCGCCCTCGCCGCGGTCGCCGCGAAGCACGGGCTCAGCCAGGGTGGTGAGTCGACCGGTGATGGCGACTGAACTCCTCGTCGGGATGGGCGACTGGCTGGCCGCGAACGCCCAGCGACTGCTGGTTACGGTCGCCATTCTCGCAGGGCTGATCGGTGCCAAACAGCTCGTCAACCGGTGGCGACGGGACCGCGATGTCAGCTCGCGGCTCGCGCTCGTGATCTCGGCGGTATTGGCAATCCTCATTGCGGGCGGACTCTCCTCATTGGTGGCAGTCTGGGGGCTCACCGGCGCACTGTACAGCGCTTACGACGGCGTCGACCTCGGTCGACAGGCCGCCAACATCGTGCTGTCGGTGGTGATCCTCGGCGGGACCTACGCGCTGTCGGATTTCCTCGGCCACTTGATCAAGGATCTCGCCAGCGAGCAACAGGCGATCAGCGAACACGAACGGGAGATCCTCCACCGGACCACCCAGATCACGATCTACACCTTCGCGCTGCTGGTCGTCATCGGTCTGTTCACCGACAACATCGGGAGCCTGCTGGTCGGCGCGGGGTTCCTCGGCGTGGTCGTCGGGATGGCCGCCAGACAGACACTCGGAGCCGTTCTCGCGGGGTTCGTCATCATGTTCTCCAAACCCTTCGAGATCGGCGATTGGATCGTCATCGGCGAGGACGAGGGTACCGTCACCGAGATCACCATCGCTAACACGCGCATTCAGTCGTTCGACGGCGAGGTCGTGATCGTCCCCAACGACGTCGTGACGAGCAACCCGCTTATAAATCGAACCCGCCGAGGACGGCTCCGCATCGAGGTCGACGTCGGCATCGACTACGACGCGGACCCCGACCGGGCGGGCGAGATCGCCGAAGCAGCCGTCGCCGACGTCGACCGGATCTTGGACGTCCCGGCTCCCCAGATCGTCGGCAAGGAGTTCGGCGAGTCGGGGATCGTCCTCGGCGTCCGGGGGTGGATCGACAACCCGAGCGCGCGGCGGCGGTGGCAGGCCCGAACCGCGATGATCTCGGCGATCAAGGGGGCCTTCGCCGACAACGATATCAAGATCCCCTACCCGCAACGCGAACTGTCGGGGCGCGCCGAGACGGGCGGGTTCCGGATCGCCGACGGTGAACATCCAGCGTCGAACAGTCCGAGCCGGGACGGCCAGTCGACGCGACGGCGGCAGTCCGAGCCACCCGAGGGGGATGACGATGACTGAGTCGCCCGAGGAGGAGTCGGACTCCCGTTCGCAGTTGGCCGAGCGCCGGGGGCTCGACCCCGAGGTCTACCAGCCCGCCGAGGATTCGGGGCTGCTCGCGGAGGCCGCCGTCGACTCCCTTTCCGATCCGGCAGTCGTCCTCGAAGTCGGCACCGGCTCGGGCTGGGTCGCCGAACAGGTCGACGCCGAAACGAGTGCACGGGTGGTCGGCAGCGATCTGAATCCCCACGCCTGTCGACAGGCCCGCGACCGCGGCGTCGAGGCCGTCCGCGCCGACCTGCTGGCACCCTTTGCGGACGATGCCTTCGATGCCGTCCTTTTTAACCCGCCCTACCTGCCGACCGACCCGGACAACGAGTGGGACGACTGGATGGAACACGCGCTGTCGGGCGGCGAGGACGGACGGCGGCTCATCGTCCCCTTTTTAAAAGACGTCGGCCGCGTACTGGCTCCCGGCGGCGAGGTGTATCTGCTGGTGAGCAGTCTTACGGGGTACGATATCGTGGTCGACCTCGCCGAGGAGGCCGGATTTTCGGTCGACGAGGTCGCCCAAGAGTCCTACCCGTTCGAGGTGCTATCGATTCTCAAACTCACGCCACAGTGACTGTTGGTGGCGTGAGTCTCACCGATCAGCGGCACGAACGGTTGTGACTGTCGACTGAATCTGGTGGGCGAGGTCGTCGAACTGGTCGGGGTGCTCGGATTTCACGACGTACCCCGTGACGCCGTGTTCGACGGCCTCGCTGGCGACCGCCTCGCTGCCGTGGCCCGTAAACAGCAGGAACGGGAGCGTGGGATCGTTGGCCCGGACGGTTTTGAGGAAATCCAGCCCGCTGATGACGGGCATCCGCAGGTCGCTGACGATACAGTCGAACGGATCGGTCTGGAGCCACTCGGTGGCCGACTCGACGTTGTTCGTGGTAGTCACTGACAGCTCGTCGTAGTTCGACTCCAGATACACCGCCAGCACCTCGGTGATTGCCGGATCGTCGTCGACCACGAGCACGCGAATCTCGTCTCGGTCCGTCTCGGGAGGATCGCTCACAGGCTGACGGCCGCCGAGATCAGTGCGTACTGCGAGATCAAGCCACTCGTCGAGGAGATCCGGCTTGGCGAGGAGCCTCACGGTTCCAGAGATCACGTCGACCGCTACCAACCCCAACTCCTCCAGTTTCGGCAGATCACAGTGGTAGAGGGTAGTACGGGCACGCTGGATACCCGGCGCGGTGGGGCTGGTCTCGGTGCCGATCCCCATCACGTCCAGGAGTTCGTCCAGGGTCGCCGAGTCGCGCTGGCGGAGATGGCACAGCAGCTGCCGTCGGCGGTCGTTTCGCAGTGCTTCGAGAACCGTCGAGAGGTCGAGCGAGCCGCCATCCGACGCCATCGTGCCGAGTGGCTGGGTCATGTGTCGTCTACAGCCAGTCGGTCAGCAGCGTAGTTAACCGTGTAGACGGAATCGTTGGCCGATTGTGTCGACCTCGTAACGGAAGGGGGCTGATTGTGTCGACCTTGTGACCGTCGCGTGCATCTGGTTGTTCGGTGGCTACCGGACACGCTCCTCGGTCACGAACCTCATACGTTGTCGCGCCGTGGACTGCACAATGGATCGCTTGCCACGTCTTATCAGTATCGTCAGTGGCTGCTACATACTGGGTGTCGTGGCCTGGTTTCTCTCGACGATCCCGGCGGGCGGGTTCCAAGCTGAGACCGTGTTCGATCTCGTTTTGATTCTCATCCCGGGAGTCACCTCCTTCTATGTCGGGCTGCGGCTGCCGGCCTTCGAGATCGAGCCACGCAACTATCCGATGCTCATTGGGTGGGTGCTGGCCGGCGTCGGTGCGATGGCCCTCTTCCTTCTTTTGCGCGAGCTGCATCCCGGCGTCGACGCCGATTGGACGGTCGGCACACGGGCAATCGCGTTCACGATCGGCTCGGTCGGTGGGCTGTTGATCGGCCTCCAGCAGGCACGGGCGATCACGCGAACCCAGCAGCTCGAACGGCGGAACGAAGATCTCGCCGCACGCGAATGGGAACTCGCCCACCAGAATCGCCGGCTGGATCGCTTTACAGGGGTGGTCTCTCACGACCTCCGAAGTCCGCTGGCGTCGACGGTCGGCTGGATCGAGATGGCGAAAGCCGACTCCGACTCCGCGTATCTGGTCGAGGCAACGGATGGGCTCTCTCGAATGGGCACGATCATCACCAACACGCTGGAGCTCGCCAAACAGGGCCGGACAGTCGTCGACTGTGAGCCCGTCGACTTCAGGGCGCTGGTGGCCGACAGTTGGCGGATGACGTCGACCGACGAGGAGGGGTTGACGATCCACGGCGAGGCCACGATCAGCGGTGATCCGGACCGACTCAGACACCTCTTCGAGAACCTGTTTCGGAACAGTGTCGAACATGGTTCGACAAGCAGTCAGCGCGGTTCCCGCGCTGACGACAGCGTTGAGCATGGCTCAACTGGCAGTCGGCCACAGGCCGACGACTGCGTGGAACACGCTGGCCCCCGTGTTGCGGTCACCACTGGGCTGTTCGGCGATGATGGGATCTATGTCGAGGACGACGGCCCGGGAATCCCGGCGGCCTACCGAGAGGTACTGTTCGAGCCGGGGTACACCACGACCGACGGCGGCACCGGATTCGGGCTGGCTATCGTCGCCGAAATCGTCGACGCACACGGCTGGACGATCCGTGTGACCGACAGCGACAGCGGCGGGGCACGGTTCGAGATCACCGGCCTCACGGTTCCGGATAGATCGAATAGTTGCTAGGGTCCTCGAATTTCACGCTGGGAAACCGTGCCACGTGGGTTTTGGGTCCTGTCGATAATTCGCGCACATGAAGCGACAGGCAGTCTCTCGTGACGAACCGTCGTCGAAGACAGCCAGCCGCATCGACCGGGTCGGTGATCGGCTCGGTCGACGCCGCCTGCTGGCCGCGGGTGCATCCGTCGCCGCCGTCGGGATGGCTGGCTGTACACAGGTCGCCAACTACGTGGCAGGGCTCGTCTTGGAGGACGTGAACCTGTTCAACCAGACCAGCCAACAGCTCACCGGCACGATCACGGTGACCGATCCCGCAGGGGAGACGGTGCTCAACGACTCCTTCGATATCCAACCCGAGACCGACGACGAGGCTGAGGCGAACGAAACCGAAAACGGGAGCGACACGGACGGAACCGAAGACATCGTCGAAGAGGAGTCGGGGGCGACCTACGGGGACGTATTCACCGAGGCGGGCAAGTATACTATCTCGGCCACGCTGGACGACGACAGCGCGGTCGACGGCGAGACCGCCGCCGAGCGGAGCGTCGACGTCGCCGATCCGGCCGAAGAACACATTGTCGTCGTCTTCGGAGCCGACGATTTCGACGGTGTGATGGGGGCGTTCGCCATCGAGGAGTTCACCGATATCGGCGACCACGTCGAGGACTGACCGGTCGACGGCGACGGTTGGTCGACGGTGGCCGAACGCTCTTGCCATCCTACGCTGAATTACTGTAAGACATAATCTGTCTTAGTAAATATTAAGCAACCTCATCCCAAAGACGGGTGTATATGACTGAACGAGTTGCGACGACACCGGGGCTGTTCCCGCTTCCCGATCCAGCGAAAGGGCAGCTCTCGGATCTGAAGGGCCACCAGAAGCACGATCTGATCTCCGGTTCGGAGGGCGGCCAGATCGCGGCGGCCTACGAGGAGTATCGCGGCGAAGTGATCGCCGAGCAACAGTCGACCGGGCTCGACCGGATCGTCGAGGGCCAACTCCGGTGGGACGATATGCTGGCTCACCCGCTGACGACCCACGAGAACGTCAGTGCGAAGGGTATCGTCCGCTACTACGACAACAACAACTTCTACCGCGACCCTGTCGTCGAAGGTGACCTCACCTTCTCGGGCGACGTGGCCGACGAACTGGAAGCCGCGACCGAGCACCTCGGCGATGACGATGCCCTCCAGGCAACCCTCCCGGGCCCCTACTCGCTGTTTGACCTCGCGACCGACGAGCACTACGGCGACGACGGCGACTTTTTCGAGGCTGTCGCCGACTTCCTCGGCGGCGAAGTCGAGGCCTTCCCGGAGCACGAAACGCTCTATCTGCTCGAACCCTCGCTGGTCGAGCATGCACCGAACGAAGATCTCCAGGAACAGCTGGCCGAGGCCGTCGACACCGTCGCCAGCGAGACCGACGCCGACGTGGTCGTCCACACCTACTTCGGTGCGCTCGACGAGAAGACCTACGCCCACCTGATGGACGCCGACGTCGAGGCACTCGGCTTCGATCTCGTCGCGGGCGACCGCCAGCAGACGCTCTCGAACATCAACGAGTTCGGCACGAAGGACGCCGCCGCCCTCGGAATTGCGGATGGTCAGAACACCCTTGTCGAATCCGCCGACACGCTCGCAGAGCGCGTGGACTGGTTCGAGGATCAGATCCCGGTCCAGGAGTTCGACCGACTCTACCTGTCGACCAACACCGAGCCGTTCTATCTACCAGTGAACAAACACCGAGAGAAGCTCGCCGCCATCGCTGCGGCAGCCAACACTGACGAAGAGGAGGTAACAGCATGAGCCGACCCGCCGACAACCGCGACCAGTTCCGACCGGAGGACCACCCGCACGACCACTTCCTGCTAACGACCGTCGTCGGCTCCTACCCCAAGCCCAAGTGGCTCAACCGCGCCGACGAACTCGTCGACGACGACGAGTCGAAGTTCGACGAGGATGATCTCAAGGAGGCTCACGACGACGCCGCCCGCGTCATCACCCACGAACACGAGCGCTGCGGGCTCGACACCGTGGTCGACGGCGAAGTTCGCCGAAACGAGATGGTCGAATACTTTGCCGACCGGATCGACGGCTACGAATTTAATGGGCCGGTCAAGGTCTGGGGCCACAACTACTTCGACAAACCCTCCGTCTCGGCGGAGGTCAGCTACGACGAACCGTGGCTTGTCGAAGAGTTCGAGTTCACGAACAACGTCGCCAGCAAGCCGGTGAAGGTCCCGATTACGGGTCCCTACACGCTTGGCAACTGGGCGTTCAACGAGGCCTACGAGACCGAAGAGGAACTCGTGTATGACCTCGCGGACCTCGTGAACATCGAGGTCGAGCGTCTGGTCGAAGCCGGAGCCAAATACATCCAGATCGACGAGCCGGCACTCGCAACCACGCCGGACGACCACGCCATCGTCGGCGAGGCGCTCGAACGGATCGTCAGCGGGATTCCCGAAGACGTCCGGATCGGCCTCCACGTCTGCTACGGCGACTACTCACGGATCTACCCGGAACTCAACGACTACCCCGTCGACGAGGTCGACCTCGAACTCTGCAACGGCGGCTACGAGCAGATCGACGTCTTCACCGACCCTGAGTTCGTGCCGGATCTCGCACTCGGCGTCGTGGACGTTCACACCGCCGAAGTCGAGAGCGTCGAGGAGATCAAGGAGAACATCAAGCAGGGCCTGAAGGTCGTGCCGCCGGAGAAGCTCACGATCAGTCCCGACTGCGGTGTCAAACTCCTCCCCCGAGAAGTCGCCTACGGCAAGATGGAGAACCTCGTGAAAGCGACCCGTGAGATCGAAGCCGAACTCGACGCCGGCGAGATCGATCTCGACGAACCGGTACCGCTGGCCGAGTAACGCCTTTTTACGCGGTTACCGGGAGCTCCTCGAAGATCGCGTTCATCAGTTTTCCCTGACCAACACGGAGATGCTGGTGGAACGTCGGCGAGGAGATCCCCAGCGTCTCGGCGACCTCCTCGCCGGAGGCATCCCGCGGCCACTCGAAGTAGCCTGCCGCGTGTGCGGTCTGGAGGATCGTCCGCTGGCGGTCGGTGAGTTCGGCTACCGCCGACGCTGCGCGCTCCGAGTCGGTCCGTGGCTCGGCGTGGGTCTGTCGACGGGCACGTAGTTCCACGTCGGGGTGTTGCTCGCGGATGATCTCCATCATCTCACGGACACTGTCTCCCGATGGGAGATGGACTGTGAGATAACAGTCGCCATTGTTGAGGAGGGCTGCCTCGGTTGACCAGCCGTGGGTCGCAAGCAGCGGAATCACACAGTGACCCGCGAGTCGGAGGGCGATCCGTCGCTCCTCACCCGTCCCACCGATGACCGTGAGGTCGGCGTCGTCGAGTGGCTCAAAGATGGCCGCAATGGTGTCGATCTCGGCGGCCGATGTCGTCCCGTACATCACGTAGTGGCCATCGGCAGCGACCGTCTGGACGATCTCGACCCGCCAGTCGGCAGCCGATGGCGGCTGTTCGAACAGCGCCGGGACCAACAACTCGACTTCGATCAGCTCGTCGCTCATCAGTGCCTGTGTCCGTTCGCTGGCGGCGATCGCGTGGCCGACGACCGCGCCGAGCTGCGAGAGGATCGCCCGCTCGTCGGAGCCGAAGGCGGTCGACCGGTCGGAATACACACAGCAGACACCATACAGCGTTCCTCCGTGGGTGATCGGGACGGCCGCGACAGCCTGTTCGGTGTAGGCCTGCTCGGATTCGCTTCGCCAGTCGAAGGCCGGATCCTCGTGGGTGTCGGTCGTCGTCTGGACCTCGTGGGTCCAGATCGCCTGCCGGACGATCGTCTCGCCGAGCATCCCCTCGAACTCGCCGTCGAGATCGTCCCCGCAGTCACCTGCGCTGGCATGAACCATCACTGAGCCGCTTCGGCCGTCGACGTTACCGACCCACGCACAGTCGTAGCCAGTGGTCTCGACGAGCGCCGAACAGACCGTCCGTTCGATTTCCGACCGCGAAGACTGATCGATGACGACGTGGGTGACCTCTCGGATCGCCGAACTGAGATCGGTGAGGGCTTCGAGATGCGCCATCTGTCGCTCGCGTTGGCGGGCGGCGAGTTTGTACTCGGTGACGTTGATGTGGGCGACGACGGCGTGTCGGTGACCGTCGACGGTAACTGGTACAGCGACCAGTAGGAACCAGCGCTGTTCGACCGGCGAGTGACAGGGGTACTCCAGCTGAAACTCCTCGCGGGTGCCTGCAAGGAGCTCCGAGAGTCCACGCCGGGTTCGCCTCGCTGTGTCGGTCGACGACTGCTCGCAGACGTCGAGATAGTTCGTGCCGATCGTATCCGCCTCGGTCTGAATATCGTTTCGCGTGCCGAACTCGCGCCAGGCCTGATTCGTCTGTAGAATCGTGCCGTCCCGGTCCAGCAGCGACACGTTTACCGGTAGCGCGTCCAGCGATTGACCGAGGAGCTGCAGACGGCTATCCATGCAGAGAGGTCGTCTTTGAGACGAATAAGCGCATAATACGGGATAGTTCCGCTTGGTGTCGACTTACTGAAAGACACAAGTGCCTGCTGAGGACGTTCAGCGTCAGTGCACTGCGGTGATTCACCCTCACCCCACACCAACACCACAACCGGTTGCGTCCAGATACATATTCATACCCACTGGATACTCTGTTGGGGCCGAACGGTTATTCAGTTGGATCGACTCGGACGAAACACGGACCATGAACTTCCGCCATGGGACACACCGGGCCGACGCCGAACCGGGCGAGGACTCACAGCCACACGACGGGCCACCGAACGCCGATGTGGACTGTGATGGGGCCGACGATGGGCCGCCGCGGCTGACCGCCGACCAGCGCCGCGAGTGGCGACGCTGGATCGTCGAGACGTTTCTCACCGCCGACTACGGCGTCGTCCCGGTCGACCATCTCGTCGACGAACTCCTCGACCGCGAACCCGAGGACGTTGCCCGGTCGACCGTCCGGGCGGTGCTAACCGAGCGGCTGCTCCCACAACTGGGTCGTGAGAGCGTCCTCGAATACGATGCTGACCGGGAACTCCTGATACATTACGGCGATTAACCCTGATAGTTCCCGCAGGCTCTTGTACCCCGGCGTTGTATCCGGGAGAACGATGGCAGATCCACAGCTCCATCCGACAGTCGAGGCGACAGCCGAGGAGATCGTCTCGATGGAGATTCGGGGTGCGGCGACGATCGCCGCAGCCGCGGCGGGCGCACTCCGGGCCCAAGCCGTCGAGTCGACCGCCGTCACGCCTGCGGGCTTCGAGTCGACGCTCCGGGCGGCGGCCCGACGGTTGCAGGCCACCCGGCCGACGGCGGTCAGCCTCCCCAACGCGCTCCGGTATGTGCTCCAGCGGATGGACGGCAACACCGTCGGCGGGCTCCGGGCCTCGGTGGTTCGTGCGGCCGACGAGTTCGTCGACCGACTCGACCGGGCCCAGACGGACCTCGGTGCGGTCGGGGCCAACCGGCTCCGCGACGGGGATCGGGTGATGACCCACTGCCACTCGACGGATGCGCTGGCCTGTATCGAGGCCGCCGTCGAGCAGGGCAAGGAGATCTCGGCGGTCGTCAAGGAGACTCGCCCCCGGAATCAGGGCCACATCACCGCCCGCGAACTCCGTGAACTGGGCGTCGACGCGACGCTGATCGTCGACAGCGCGGCCCGCCGATATTTACCCGAAGTCGACCACGTGCTGGTCGGTGCCGACAGCATCGCCGCCGACGGGAGCCTGATCAACAAGATCGGCACCAGTGGGCTGGCGGTCAACGCCCGAGATCGTGGGACGCCGATCATGGCAGCTGCCCAGACCATCAAACTCCACCCCGATACGCTGACCGGCCACACGGTCGAGATCGAGATGCGGGAAGAGCGGGAGGTGGTCGACAGCGAGACACGCGAGTCGATCGGCGACATCACGGTGGCAAACCCGGCCTTCGACGTGACGCCGCCGCGCTACGTGGACGCGATCATCACCGAACGGGGTCAGTTCCCGCCCGAGAGCATCGTCACGCTGATGCGGGAACTGTTCGGCGAGGGCGTCACCGAACCGTGGGAGGCCGACGGCGGTGAGGGCCTGTGAGTGTCCTCTGTGCAGGCCACATCAACTGGGACGTGACGATGCACGTCGACAGTCTCCCCGACCCTGACGGCGAGGTCCGAATCGACCGACTGATCCAGTCGGGCGGCGGCTCGGCAGCCAACGTCGCTGCTGGCCTCGTTGGGCTCGACCAATCGGCGTCGCTGTACGGCAGCGTCGGCGGCGACGATACTGGAGCCTTGGCCCTCCGGGAACTCGATCGGGCGGGCGTCGACTGCGGCCACGTCTTTATCGACGCCGAGGGGACGACCTCGGTCAAATACCTCGTCGTCGACGCCACCGGCGAAGTGATGGTGTTCTCGAACGCGGGGGCCAACGAGGCGTTCTGTAGCGAGGACATCTCGGCCGAACTGTTCCGGGATGTCGACCACCTCCACCTGACGAGCCAATCGCCGGAGATGGCCTCAATGCTGGGGCGGCTGGCGAGCGATCTCGGCCTCTCGGTAAGCTTCGATCCCGGTCGTCAGGTGGCCGACCGAGGCTACAGTGAAGCACTCGCGGCCACCGACCTCCTCTTTCTAAATCAGCGGGAGGCCGACCTCGTCGCCGACAACGGCGTGCTGTCGCCGACCCAGCCGACGGAAATGACTGTCGTGGTCAAACACGGCGGCGACGGCGCGACCGTCTACACGCCCACGGGCGAGACGACCCACGAGGGGTTTGTCGTCGACCCGGTCGACCTCACGGGCGCTGGCGATGCCTTCGCCGCGGGGTTTCTCGCAGAACTGGTCGACGGGTCGCTGGGGGTGGCTGGTGAGGCAACAGCGTACGTCGAGGCGTTGGCGGTCGGTAACGCCTGCGGCGCGCTCGCGGCCGGAAACGTGACTGCCAGAACCGAACTGTCGTGGGACGCGGTCGAGGGGCTACTGGACCGCGACCCCACATAGCTGGAGTGGTGCCGTCGACGGGTGCCGAGCGTTGTATCGAACGATACCGAGAGACGCGGTTCGAACCCATACTGCCAGTTATTTACCAAAAAACTACATGCGGATATTAAACCAGATCTGATATATTCTCCCTCTCCCTGCGGTGCGGTATCCACACAACATGATCTCGTATCTCGCAGTCGGCGCGGCAGGACTCTTCGTCTGTGTCATTGTCGGGGTTGGTTTTTATATCGGCGCACGGCACGTCGAGAAAATGAGCCAACTCCCCCGCAACCGGGACCGGCCGGACTGGGCCCAAGAGTCGGTCGACACGTTCAATCGAATCGTCGGCCGACCAGTGTCGCCTGCGTTCTCCGAGGACGATCCGGCGGACGAAAACGGCGATACCGACGCGGAGCGACACCGATGATCGAACCCTGGATGGGGGTAGCGATCCTCTGTTTGACGCCGTATGCGTTCGGTCTCGGATTCTTCGTCGGGACGCAGTACGTCACAGTGATTGCCACTCCCACGCGATCCGACTGGCGGCCCGAGTGGCTTCAATCCGCCGTCGACACGTACAGTCAGAGCCTCCGTCGGCCACTGTCGGCCGAGGAGGTCGCAGCCTACGATTGGGACGACGTCGACACCTAGAATGCCCGTTCGTACTGCGGCGGCACCGACACCGCGTCCTCACGACCCAACGCTCGGGCGGCGTGGAGCGTGAAGTAGGGGTCTCGAAGGTGTTCGCGGCCGAGAATCGCCATGTCGGCCCGCCCGTTTTGAATCAGCGCGTCGGCTTGCTCGGGAGCCGTGATGCCGCCGACGGCACCGACAGGAATCGCCGACTCCGTTTC
>SDGW01000910.1_pt1 | contig 12254 bp, 12 predicted proteins | sample 2873831 | NCBI WGS metagenome assembly SDGW01 (sample SAMN08132700, study PRJNA421101) | hypersaline lake metagenome | isolation source: celular fraction 0.22 microns magnesium sulfate-rich crust from ephemeral... | place: Spain: Penahueca Lagoon, Toledo | collected 2011-07
GCCAAGCGGACGCTCTCCATCGGCCCGTTCGTCCTCCGGGACGTGGAGCGGAGCGACGAACTGGACTTCGAGTAGCGCGACGCCGAGCTTCGGTCTCGGTTCGGCCTCCTCGACTTCCGGCCCGGCGCGCGGGGCGCGGCGCTCCCGTGCGCCGCGCCCAGCCGCGCGAGGGAGCGAGGACCGCAACGTAGTGAGGACCGCAGGAGGCTGGGGAGGAGTGAGGCCGATGCGGTGCTGTGCCGTCGCGGTGCGGTATGATAGGCTCAAGCCTGAAGCCAACTCACTCGACGTGTTTCAGGTCCGCGGAGACGCACGGTCGTTCAGGTCCGCGGAGACGCACGGTCGTTCAGGTCCGTAGAGACGCACGGTCGTTCAGGTCCGCGGAGACGCACGGTCGAAGCTAGCTTCTCCGATTCGTCCGACTTCGGAGACTCGGCGTCGAAACCGGCGACATCGACAGCCCGAAACCCACGAACCAACACTTTTCGCCGGCGAACCCCAACGTGAAGCCGAAACCCGTGCCGACGCTCCACGTTCCCGAGGAGGTCCGCGACGAACTCCTCGCCCACGCACGCGAGGGCGCTCCCGAGGAGGTCTGCGGGCTCCTCGGCGGAGAGCGCGACGGAGACGACCACTGCGTCGAGACTCACCACCCCGCCGAGAACGTCGCCGAGACTCCTCGAACCCGGTACGAAATCGACCCGCGCGAGCAACTCGACCTGCTGGAACGAATCGAGGACGCCGGACGCGAGGTGGTAGGGTTCTACCACTCCCATCCACGCGGCCCGGCCGAACCGAGCGCGACCGACGTCGAACTGGCGACGTGGCCCGGACGGTCGTACGCCATCCTCTCGTTGGATGGTCCCACTCCCGACGCGACCTCGTGGCGGTGGACCGGCGAGGAGTTCGTCGCCGAGGACGTGCGGGTCGTCGCCGACCCGTAGCTCGCTCCGCCGTCGCGTCGAGGAACAGTTTTACCCCGCGAAGCCGACCACTCGTGTATGAAGGCCGTCCAGTTCAGCGACCACGGGGACCGAAGCGTCATCGACTACGGCGAGTTCCCGGACCCGACGCCGGACCGCGACGAAGTACTGGTGGACGTGAAGGCGGGGGCGCTCAACCACCTCGACGTGTGGACCCGTAAGGGCTTGCCGGGGTTGGACTTGGAGATGCCCCACGTGCCGGGGAGCGACGGCGCGGGCGTCGTCCTCGAAGTCGGCGAAGACGTGACCCGATTCGAGCCGGGCGACCGCGTGGCGCTCTCGGCGGGCGTCTCGTGTGGCAAGTGCGAGTTCTGCCGCGACGGCGAGTACACGATGTGCGTGAACTTCCACGTCATCGGCGAACACGTCCCCGGCGTCCACGGCGAGCGCGCGGCGATTCCCGAACAGAATCTCGTGGAAGTGCCCTCGGGCGTCGATTGGGAGACCGCCGCGGCCGCGCCGCTGGTGTTCCAGACCGCGTGGCGGATGCTGTTGACCCGCGGGAACGTCTCGCCCGGCGAGGACGTGTTGGTCCTCGGAGCCTCGGGCGGCGTCGGCCACGCCGCGGTCCAGATCGCCGACTACGCCGGGGCGAACGTCTACGCGACGGCCTCCTCGGACGAGAAGTTGAAATATGCGGAGGAGGTCGGGGCCGACCACGTGATCAACTACGAGGCCGAAGACTTCGCGGCTCGGATTCGGGACCTGACCGGCAAGCGCGGCGTGGACGTGGTGGTAGACCACGTGGGCGCGGCGACGTGGCACGACTCGCTGTCGAGTCTCGCGAAGGGCGGCCGCGTGCTGACCTGCGGCGCGACCACGGGCGGCAGGCCCGAGACCGACATCAACCGCATCTTCTGGAACCAGTTGAAAGTTATCGGCTCCACGATGGCCAACCCCGGCGAGGTAGACGACGTGCTGGAACTGGTCTGGGACGGCACCTTCGAGCCGCGAATCCGGGAGGTCCTGCCGATGAGCGAGACGGCCCGCGCCCACGAACTGTTAGAGGAGCGCGAAGGCTTCGGCAAGGTCGTGGTCGTGCCCGACAGCGAGTACGACGAATGACCGAGGACACCTACACTCACCGGCCGGGAAGCGTCGAGGAGGACGGCCAGCGCGACGAGCCGTCAGACACTACGGACCGCGAGGACCCCTACGACGGCGACCCCGACCACCCCGCCGCGCCCGTCGAGCGCGGTCAAGAGGAGTGGGACTGGCGCGGGTGGGTGCTGGTCGGCGTCATGGCGCTCTGCCTTTTGGTGATTCCGGCGACGATTTGGATTCTGCCGCCGGTTCGACCGTTCCGGTTCGCCTACCTCGTGTTGCCGATGATTCCGGCGTTGCTACTGGGCGCGACCGCGGTCTGGTCGGCCCAGCGGTCGGCGTGAAGACGGGTGCCGTCGCCCAGACAATTCTGTGGATTGCTTTGAAGAACACACTCATTTCTCGACCGTCCCGTCCTCGACGGTCCGGGCCTGCGAGCGTCGCGCCGCTGGCGGAACCGACGGACGCGAAAGCGACAGCGAACCGGAAGGAATCGCGGCGGCGGCGTTGATTTAAGTCGTCGTCTGCCAAATAGTCGCACATGGTCGATTTCCAGTCACGCGACACGCGGCGACACGACGAAGACGACGATGACGAGAGCCAGTCCGGCCAGTCGAGCGACGAGGCGACGCCCGCGCAAGAGGCAGGTCACGACGACGCGGGCGACGACCACGCACACGACGACCACAGCCACGACCACCACGCCCACGACGTGGAGTCGCTCGGCGCGGCGGTCGTGACCGTCTCGTCCTCGCGCAGTCTCTCCGAGGACCCCTCGGGCGACGCCATCGTCGCGGGCCTCGAAGAGGCGGGCCACAAGGTCGTCAGCCGCGACCTCATCGGCGACGACTACGACGGCGTGCAGGGGTCGGTGAACGCGCTGGCCGGCCGCGGCGACGTGGACGTGGTGGTGACGACCGGCGGGACCGGCGTGACGCCCGACGACGTGACCATCGAGGCGGTCGAGCAACTGTTCGACAAGGAACTGCCCGGCTTCGGCGAACTGTTCCGCCTGCTCTCCCACGACGAAATCGGGACCAAGGTCGTCGGCACGCGCGCGACGGCGGGCGTCCTGGACGGCGTGGTCGTCTTCTGCCTGCCGGGGAGCGAGAACGCCGCGCGACTGGGCGTCGAGGAGATAATCGTCGAGGAGGCCGGGCACCTCGCGGGACTGGCGAGTCGCGAAGAATAGCGTCCCTGAGACGTTACTCGAAGTCCCGCCGCATCGCAATCTCGAACCACGGACAGAGGCGCAGTTGGCGGTACCACTCCGGATGCTCGTGCAGGCGCTCGTAGGGCACCCACATCAGGCCCGCGACTTCCTCCTCGTCGGGGTCGAGCGACAGGTCGTCCAGCGTCACCTTCAGCACGGCACAGACTTCGTGTTCGACGCCCGCGTTCTCGAAGTAGCGCTTGTACTCGAAGCGGTCGGTCACGCGCAGGTCGTCGTACTGGTCGGGCGAGACGCCCAACTCCTCGTCGAGGCGCTGGCGGGTGGCCTCCTCTTGGCTCTGGCCCTCGACGGGGTGAGAAGCCACGGTGCCGTCCCACCACGTCCCCCAGAGGCGCTTGCCGGGCGCGCGCTGGGCCAGCAGGATGTTGCCGTCGCCGTCGAACACGAGCGTCGTGAACGCCCGGTGGCGGATGCCGTCGCCGGTGTGGGCGTCGAGGCGGTTGACCGTCTCCTGTGGCTCGTCGTCCGCATCGACTGCGACGACGTGCTGGCGTGCGTTTGCGTGGCGGTCCTCCGGGGTGGGCGTGCTGGCGTCAGACGCTGTGTCGTCGGCGCTCATTGGCCTCTGCTTCTCGGGGATAGGTAAAACCGTCTTCGATAATTCGTGGTGGCGAGACAGATAGAACGTGATAGCTATATCGACGTTTAGTCGTACTTGCGACTTCGACGGTCCGGGAACTCGCTATCAGCACGGATGCGTACGAACGGCTGAAAGCCAGAAAACGCGAGAGAGCTTCAGTGACGTACTGGAACGATTGATGGACGACGTGGAGTAGTCGCAGAAATCGTAGTGGGAACGCCTCGAGAGGACGCTACGAATCGACGTTTCCGAACGAGCCACTGTCAGGAGTTTCGAGAAGACCGTTCCGAAAGCCCCCTTTCAGTCTACCCAAACGCAGGGCTGGTGTCACCGAGCGCGCGCTCGTGGAACGAATCCCCGAGCGCACGGGCGCTGGCGCACAGTCCTGCACGCTAGCGCCCTTCGAGGTCGAAATCAGAGTTTGCGCGCCCGGACTCCGATGTCCGACCGCCGGAAATACGAATTTCGAAATTCGATTCCGAGACTCGTAATTCATCGTCGGATTTATTACGATGAGCGAACTTCGGTCTATCAACAGATGACCGACGACACCGCAGGCGACGGACGCACCATCCTGCTCATCGGTAGCGGACCGATTCAGATCGGACAGGCCGCAGAGTTCGACTACTCCGGCGCGCAGGCCTGCCGCGCGCTTCAGGAGGAGGGCGCGCGAGTCGTGTTGGTCAACTCCAACCCCGCGACCATCATGACCGACCCCGAGATGGCCGACAAGGTGTATATCGAACCCATCACGACCGAGGCCATCGCCGAAATCATCCGGAAGGAGAACCCCGACGGCGTCATCGCGGGACTGGGCGGCCAGACCGGGCTGAACGTCACCGCCGAACTCTCCGAGGAGGGCGTCCTCGACGAGTACGACGTGGACATCATGGGCACGCCGCTGGACACCATCTACGCCACCGAGGACCGCGACCTCTTCCGCCAGCGGATGCGCGAGTTGGGCCAGCCGGTCGCGCGCTCGACCACCATCACGCTGGACGACGACGAAGAAGTCTCGGCCATCACCGAGGCGGACCTCGAAGAGCGGGTCGAGGCCGCGGTCGAGGAGGTCGGCGGCCTCCCCGTCATCGCCCGCACCACGTACACCCTCGGCGGGTCGGGGTCGGGCGTGGTCGAAGAGATGGACGAACTCCTCAAGCGCGTCCGGAAGGGCCTGCGCCTCTCGCGCAACGGCGAGGTCCTCATCACCGAGTCCATCTCCGGGTGGGTCGAACTGGAGTACGAGGTGATGCGCGACGCCGGCGACTCCTGTATCATCATCTGCAACATGGAGAACATCGACCCGATGGGCATCCACACGGGCGAATCGACCGTCGTGACGCCCTCGCAGGTCATCCCCGACGACGGGCACCAAGAGATGCGCGACGCCGCGCTCGAAGTGATTCGGGACCTCGGGATTCAGGGCGGCTGTAACATCCAGTTCGCGTGGCGCGACGACGGCACCCCCGGCGGCGAGTACCGCGTCGTGGAGGTCAACCCCCGCGTCTCGCGGTCCTCGGCGCTCGCCTCGAAGGCGACGGGCTACCCCATCGCCCGCGTCACCGCGAAGGTCGCGCTCGGCAAGCGCCTCCACGAAATCGAGAACGAGATTACCGGCCAGACCACCGCCGCCTTCGAGCCGGCAATCGACTACGTGGTCACGAAGGTCCCGCGCTGGCCCAAGGACAAGTTCGGCGACGTGGACTTCGAGTTGGGCACCGCGATGAAGTCCACGGGCGAGGCGATGGCCATCGGCCGCACCTTCGAGGAGTCCTTGCTCAAGGCGCTTCGCTCCTCGGAGTACGACCCCGACGTGGACTGGGCGGACGTAGACGACGAGACCCTCGAAACCGAGTTCCTCGAATCGCCGACGCCCGACCGCCCCTACGCGATGTTCGAGGCGTTCGACCGCGGCTACACCGTCGAGGAGGTCGTGGAACTGACCGACATCAAGGAGTGGTACGTCGAGCGGTTCCGGAACGTCGCCGAGGCCGCGGTCGCCGCCCAAGCGGGCGACTTCGAGACCGCCGCCGAGCGCGGGTTCACCGACCACGAGATAACCGCCATCGCGGGCGGGGAGTTCGAGGACACTCACTCGTCGTGGATTCCCGACGAGAGCGCGGGCGGCGCGGCGTCGGCCGACGCCCCGGAGAAATCGACCGACGGCGCTGGCGTCACCGTCGAGGACGTGGAGTCGAGCGCCCCCGACCGCGACTTCAAGCAAGTGGACACCTGCGCGGGCGAGTTCGCGGCCTCGACGCCGTACTACTACTCCTCGCGCAGACCCGGCGCGGGACTCGACCGCGACGAGGTGCAGGTCGATACGGACGTAGAGAGCGTCGTCGTGGTCGGCGGCGGTCCCATCCGCATCGGACAGGGCGTCGAGTTCGACTACTGCTCGGTCCACGCGGTCCGCGCCCTTCGCGAGCAGGGCATCGAAGCCCACGTGGTGAACAACAACCCCGAGACGGTCTCGACCGACTACGACACCTCCGACGGCCTGTTCTTCGAGCCGATTACCGCCGAGGAGGTCGCCGACGTCATCGAGACGACCAACGCCGACGGCGTGATGGTCCAGTTCGGCGGCCAGACCTCCGTGGACATCGGCGAACCGCTCGAAGCCGAACTCGAACGCCGGGACCTCGACTGCGAGATTCTGGGCACCGCGGTCGAGGCGATGGACCTCGCGGAGGACCGCGACCGGTTCAACCGCCTGATGGACGAGATGGGCATCAGCCAGCCCGAAGGCGGGAGCGCCACCAGCGAGGAGCAAGCCCTCGAACTCGCCCACGACATCGGTTACCCGGTCCTCGTGCGGCCCTCCTACGTCCTCGGCGGGCGCGCGATGGACGTGGTGTACGACGACGAGGAGCTCAAAGAGTACATCGAGGAGGCCGTCCGCGTCTCGCCGGACAAGCCCATCCTCGTGGACGAGTTCCTCGCCGACGCCGTGGAACTCGACGTCGACGCCGTGGCAGACGGCGAAGACGTCCTCGTCGGTGGAATCATGGAACACGTCGAATCGGCCGGGGTCCACTCCGGCGACTCGGCGTGCATGATTCCGACTCGCGCGCTGGACGACGACACCCTCGGTCGGGTCCGCGAGGTCGTCGAGGACATCGCGGTCGCGCTCGACACCGTGGGCCTGCTGAACGTCCAGTTGGCGGTCCAAGACGGCGAGGTGTACGTCCTCGAAGCGAATCCGCGGTCGTCGCGGACCGTCCCGTTCGTCTCGAAGGCGACCGGCGTCCCCATCGCCAAACTCGCCGCGAAGGTGATGGCTGGCGAGACGCTGGCCGACCTCGACGTCCGAGAGCAGATTCCCGAGCAGGTCAGCGTCAAGGAGGTCGTCCTCCCGTTCGACCGTCTGCCGGGCAGCGACCCGCGTCTCGGCCCGGAGATGAAATCGACCGGCGAGGTCATGGGCACCGCCGACACCTTCGGGAAGGCCTACGACAAAGCGCAGGACTCGACCGGGAAACCGATTCCGGAAGGAGGCACCGCGCTGGTGGACCTCACCGACGACTTCGGCGAGTACTTCAGCACCGACGAGTTCGCCGAGTACTTCGGAGTCGTCACGCCCGACGAGTTCGAGGCCGACGGCGAGGAGGGAACCGACGAGACGGAGACCGACGCGTGGGCCGACCACGCGAAACAGGCGGTCCTCGAAGGCGACATCGACCTCATCGTCTCGCGCAACCGCGACCTGTTGGAGACCGCGGTCGAGGAGGAGATCACCTACTTCTCGACGGAAGCGAGCGCCGCGGCCGCGCTGGAGGCCCTCGACGCGAGAGACCAGCCCCTCGACGTGAAGCCGGTCGGCGACCGTCCCAAGCGGGTCCGGGACTGGGGGAAGTAGGAGCGACGGCGAAAAGCAGTCAGAGCGCGACGAGAATCGCCGCGCCGCCTGCCACGAGCGCCGCCAGCGCGTACCACGGTTCGCGCCGTACGGTCCGCTGTGCGGCCGGAATCTTCCCGGTGTACTTCAGGCCGAGCGCCACGGCCACGAAGGTGCCGGTGACGCCGACTGCGACATCCGTCCGGCCGATGTCGTGTGCGTAGCCCGTGAGAACGCCGATCACCGCGCCGAGAATCGTGGCGTGGAGTTCCCTGTAGGTGAAGGCGTTGTCGCTCCCGAGGACCGGTTTTGCCATGCCTGAGAGTAGAAGCGCCGAGCGTTAAATTTGTTTTCGAGAGTATAAAATTATGGTCACGTCCCCGCGCCCGGCAGCTCCGCCTGATACTGGAGGAGCTGGTCGGCGCGCTCGGCCTTCGCGAGCAGGACCTCCTTGAGTTTCGGCGGGTTCCGGATGTCGGTGTCCTCCAGCAACTCCTCGGGGACCGCGAGGGTCCCCTCCGGGACGCCCTCGTCGCCCGAGACCGCGACGTGACGGTTGTCGATCTTCATCACGAGCGGACTGTCGAGGCGCTCGATGCCCTCGCCCGAGGCGTAGAGCTGTTCGTTTATCTGTTCGTGCTGGTCGCGCCGAATCGCCGCGCGGTCGCCCCCGAACGGTTCGACGTAGAGCCGCCCGAGGTAGTAGCCGCTGGAGAACTCTGTGAACATGTGACGAGCTAGCATATATTCTGCTACCGTATGAACCTTGCGCCAAGATTTATATAGTAGGGCAAAGCTACTTTTTATACCACCCGACTTCGTTCCGTCGGCCGCGCCGGAGTGTCACGCTCGACGCTTCGCGAGGTCCGTCTCCGACGGTCCTAAAAGACCTATGACGCTGGCGCTCCGGCGTGTCGGTATGACGAGTCCGGAGCGCGTCGCGCGGCAGTTCCTCGAAGACGGGCCGAACCTCGCGTGGCTCATCGCGGTCAACGTGTTGGCGACGCTGGTCGGCGTCCAGTTCTACGTCGAGACCCTGCCCGAGGTACCGGTGTACCTCTGGCCGCTCTACGCCGACTCGCCCGCCGCGTTGTTCCTCGTCACGCTCTCTCTAACCACGCTCCTGCCGAATCTGGGCCGTCGCGCCGCGGACGCTCCTCGGAACCGCGCGTTGGCGTACCTCCACACGCTGGCGTTCGCGTGGCTGGTCAAGTACGGCATCTGGACGTTCGTCTCGCTGAATCTGGGCTTCTCGGCGTACTTCGGTCCGCCGTGGAATCCGGACGCTTTCTGGGCCTACTGGTTCATCATCGCGACACACCTCGGGTTCGTGGTCGAGGCCGCACTCCTGCCGTATTACGGCGCGACGACCCGCGGCGCGCTGGCGACCACGCTGGTCGCCCTGCTGGCGAACGACGCCATCGACTACGTGCTGGGTCTGCACCCGCCGCTCCGGTACGAACCCGGTCTGCTGTTGCCGGTCGTGACCGTCGCGCTCTCCGTGCTGGCGGTCGGGGCCGCCGCTCGGGCCTTCGACCGACTACCGAAATCACCCCGACGCTCGTAAACTGTCTCTCCTCCGATTTTAAACTCTAAGCATTCTTCTCCATCGCCGAGATCGAGTCTTGAACGGAACGAACGAATGTCGGCCTTTTTAAGCTGGGGCTCTAAAGGTCGAACCAATGAGCCCCTACCGAGCCGTCTTGTTGGCGCTGTTCGTCGTCGGCGGTGCGCTGGTCGCCACCGTCCCCACCGGTGCGACGACCGCCGCCGCTGCGCCGACGTCCGAAGTCGACGAGCCGACCCGAGTCGGTGGTGGCCTCGCGGACGCCCGGCCGATTTCCGTCGCCGTCGACGCGACTGCCGCGAACGACACGACGACCGCGAACGACACGACCGCCAACTCGTCGTTGGGTACGGACATCTCGTCGTTCATGCAATCGAGCACCGCCGAGGTCGGCGGTGCGGTCGAGACGGGGATGTGGAGCGCGGCGTTCAACGGCACGGACAACCGGTCGGTTCGCACCGAACTGGTCGAGACCAAGACCTCGGACCTCCGCGAGGAGTTGGCCGACCTCCGAGAGCGCCGCGCCGAACTCGTCGCCGAGCGCGAGGCGGGCAACCTCAGCCAGACCGCGTACAAGGCGAAGATAAGCCGTCTCGTCGGGGAAATCGACGCTCTCCGGTCGGCAATCGACGCGACGACGAACCGCGCCGAGAGCGTGGGCGCGGACGTCGAGTCGCTCGGTAGTCTCCGGAGCGAGACCGACAACCTGACTGGCCCCGAAATCTCGGCGGTCGCCCGGAACGTGACCGGTGTCGGCGTCGGGAACGGCGAGCGTGGCCCGCCGAGCGGCGCTGGGGACGGGAACGGCGTCGCCGGAGGCAACGGAAACGGGAACGAGAACGGCGTCGGCGGAAGCAACGGAAACGGGAACGGCAACGCCGCGAACGCCGCCAACGGGACGACGCCCGGTAACGTCGGAAATGGGAACGCCACTAACGCTGGCGACGCCGCGGGGAACGGAAATGCAGGAGAAAACGGTGCGAACGGCAACGATGCCGGAAAGAGCAAGGGCCTCTCGGACGCCGGGAACGAAACCGGCGTCGGGAACGGAACCGACCCCGCCAACGCGACGAACGGGACTCGCGGCCAGTCGAGCGACGCGAGCGAGTCGACGACGACCCCCGAGTCCGTGGACCGCGTCTCCACGGCGCTCGTCGCGGGAATCGGTTCCGTCTCGGACGGCGACTTCACTGCCTTCTGACGAGTTCTGCGACGAGACCGACGCCGCCGGAGTGACGCGGTTTCGGAATCTCCTCCGGGCGCTGGTTCTCGGACCGAAAGACACGCTTTTGAGCGCGCGCCGCGTAGCCCCGACACCGAATGGACTCCGCCGAGTTGCTCGACATCCTCGGGAACGAGAACCGCAGGCGCATCCTCCGCTTACTCTCGCGTAAACCCTGCTACGTCACCGAAATCAGCGAGTATCTCGGCGTCAGCCCGAAGGCGGTCATCGACCACCTCCGAAAGCTCGAAGACGCCGGACTCATAGAGAGTCGGACCGACGACCAGCGCCGCAAGTACTTCAGCATCTCGCGCAACCTCCGTCTCGAAGTGAGCGTCTCGCCCTACGAGTTCGGGGTCAAGAGCGCCTACCCCGCGAGCGTGAACCTCGACGCCAGCAGGTGGCGCTACGTCTCGCTCAACGTCCAACTCGACGCCACGGAGGACGACGAGGAGGACGCCGACGGGACGGACGCCGACCCGGCGACTCCCGAGACGGACACCGACCCGACGGAGGCCCGCGAGACCGACGGTGAAATCGAGGAGTCCGCCGGGACCGACGGCGACGAGACGGTCGCGCACGCGACCGACCTCGCCTCGGAACTCGACGAACTCCGGCAACTCCAGCGCGAACTCTCGCTGGCCCAGCGGTGGGTCCACGGCCGACTCGCCGACGTGCAGGACCGCCTCGGCGACGCCCTCGACGGCGAGACCGAGAGCAGACTCCTCGCGGAAGTACTCGTGGCCGTGGCGGGCGGCGCGACGAGCGTCGGCGAGGTGAGCAGAGCCGTCGAGGCCCCCGAACGCGTCGTAGAGGGGGCGCTGAACGAACTCGCGGAGAGCGGGTTTCTGGAGCGCGACGAGGAGGGCGAGTGGGAGATGGCGGAATAAGACGGCGAGTGGGAGATAGCGGAGTAAGACGGCGAGTGAGAACTGGCCGCGTACGACGACGAGTGGCAGTTAGCGGGGAACGGTCTCGCTCTCAGATGTCCGCGGTCAGACCGTTTCGCAGGTCGCCGCCGAAGTACGCGCCGAGCGCACCCGCCAGCAGGCCGGTGCCAGCGCCGAACACCGCCAGCGGGACGCCCGCGTCGCCGAACGCCGTCAGCGCCAAGTTACCGAGTAGCGCGGTCAGTCCCGCCGCGACCGCGCCCGCGGCGGCCGATTCCAGAAGCGTCGAGCGCTCGACGGCGAGTCCGAGGAGGAAGGCTCCGGCGAACACGCCGACGAGTCCCGCGAAGTTGTCCAGAATCGGGAGCGGGACGAAGGCGTTCCCGGCGACCATCCCGCCGCCCAACAGGGCGAGCGCGACGACGAAGAGTTTCGGCGAGAAGATGCTCCCGGCACGGTGTTTGGCGCGCTGGAGGAACGACGAGTCGGTCTCCTGCTCGGTCGTCTCGGCGTCGTCTTGGAGGGTCTCGGTGAGGTCGTCCGCGAACGAGTCGCGGGTGCGCTGGTCGGAGCGCTGGGGCATACGGGAGTGTGAGACGGCCGAGGTAATGGGTCTTTCCGTGATTACGGACATCGAACGCGCATCCCACGCGCCGAAAAGATGGTTTCAAGTCCGCCCCGCCGGTACTCGGAGGTATGAATCCCGGCGACCGCGTCCGCGTCCAGCGGGCCGACCAGACTTACGAGGGCGTACTGCTTCCCTCCTCGACGAGCCAGAACCTCGTCGTCAAGCTAGAGGGCGGGTACAACGTCGGTATCGACCGCGCAGACGCCGATGTGGACGTCCTCGAACGCGACGTGTACGACATTGAATCGGGCGAGACCGACGACGAGTC
>SDGW01000911.1_pt1 | contig 12253 bp, 14 predicted proteins | sample 2873831 | NCBI WGS metagenome assembly SDGW01 (sample SAMN08132700, study PRJNA421101) | hypersaline lake metagenome | isolation source: celular fraction 0.22 microns magnesium sulfate-rich crust from ephemeral... | place: Spain: Penahueca Lagoon, Toledo | collected 2011-07
ACGACGTAACGGACGGACCGCCCGCGCGTTACGCCGGATCGACCGGCCGGGCGGACTCCGCGCACCACGCGTTGCCCCGGCGGCCCGCGCGCCGGAGATCGAGCTCGACGACCGACCCGGCGTCGAGCGCCGACAGCTCGGCTTCCACGTCGGGATCGTCGTACTCGACGACGTACAGCGTCCCGTTGCGTGGGTATTCACGGAGCGTGATCGCCCCGTGGTCGTTGCACGCGTCGACGATCGTGTACTTGCCAGTGCGGTCCATCCCGTGTGGCGCTACGAAGTGGCCCATGTTAACGTTTGTGCGTCTTGGTGTCGGGGCCGCACACGGCGCCGCGAACGGTCCACTTTAATCGGCGCGCCGCCTCGTTCGGGTATGACGGAGACGGAGGTCCCCGAGGACCACCCGCGGTACGCCTCGCTCGTGACGCGCCACCGGATCGAGGCGGGCGTCGAGAAGGGGATCACCTCGAGGCAGGGGCTCATCGCGCAGGGGCGCGCCGAGGCCTTCGACTACCTCCTCGGCGAGCGGACGCTCCCGAGCGCGGACCGCGCCGCGCGCGCCGCGGCGGCGACGCTGCTCGCGGCCGACCGCCCGGTGATCTCGGTGAACGGCAACGTCGCGGCCCTCGCGCCCGGGGAGACGGTCGAGCTCGCCGACGCGGTCGAAGCCGACCTAGAGGTGAACCTCTTCAACCACACCGACGAGCGCGTCCGGCGAATCGCCGACCACCTCCGCGAGCACGGCGCCGACGAGGTGAAAGGGCTGGCCGGCGACGGCGAGATCCCCGGGCTGTCGCACGCCCGCGGCGTCGTCGACGCCGACGGGATCGAGGCGGCGGACGTCGTCGTCGTCCCGCTCGAGGACGGCGACCGCGCCGCGGCGCTCGACGCGATGGGGAAGACGGAGATCGTGATCGACCTCAACCCCGGGAGCCGGTCGCCGCGGACCGCGGACGTGCCGATCGTCGACAACCTGATCCGCGCGGTGCCGAACGTCACGGCCCACGCGCGGGACCTCGCCGACGCCTCCGGGGGGGAACTGCGGGAGATAGCGGCGGGGTTCGACGCCGACGAGGCGCTCGCGGCCGCGGAGACGGCGATCCGAGAGGGATCGTTCGCGACCCCGGACGAGTCGTAACCGGCGAGCCGCGATCGGTCGGGTCGCAATCGGCCAAGTCGCGATCGGCCGGATCGTCCCCGCGACCGCTCCACGTGAGGTGTTAGGAATACGACGGGTAGCGTCCCGCTACGCCGGAACTGCAAAGTCACCGCGCGACCTAGCGCGACCATGGAACTCGACGAGACGGACCGCGCGATCCTCAGGATCCTCCAAGAGGACGCTCGAACGCCGTTCTCGGAGGTCGCGCGCCGGATCGACATGTCGAGCGCGACCGTCCACGACCGAGTGGGGCGGATGGAGGAGGCCGGCGTCATCCAGGGGTACCACGCCGAGGTCGACCCCAAGGCTGTCGGCTACGGCGTCAGCGCGTTCGTCGGGCTCCGCGTGGAGCAGGGGCGTGAGGAGGACGCGCTCGAACGGCTCCGCGACATCGAGGGCGTCAGCGAGATCCACCTGACGACCGGCGAGTGGGACGTAATCCTCCGCGTCGTCGCCGCGGACACCGACAGCCTCCGCGATCTGATGTTCGAGCGGATCGCGGAGATGGACGGCTTCTCCCGGTCCCAGACGATGATCATCCTCGGCACCGACTTCGAGGCCGACGGCCCGCCGATCTGAGGGGCGTCCGGGGCGCGGGGCAGGTCCGAGCCGCGGGGCGAGTCCGGACCGGAACGCTCAACTCGGGAACGGTCCGAACGGGAGTTATGAGCACACCGGTCGCCGAACGGGTCGGGCAGTCACCGGAGCGGGCGTGGGCCGCCGTCGTCGGTGGGGTCGCGCTCCTCCTCGCGATCGGGTCGGCCGTCTTCCCGCGAGCGGTCTACGACCGGTTCGTCTGGCAGTACTTCTGGGGGCCGGTCGTCGCCGACGGGCGGGGGGCGCAGTGCGCCGTCCGGGACGCCGGCGGCACGGAACTGCTCGGGAGTTCGTCGGCGTGTCAGGCGGCGGTCGACGCGGGCGAGGTCGTCGCGTTCCCGGGGTACACCACCGTCTCGACGGTGAGCTACGTGGTCGTTCTGCTGGGGATGCTGATCGGCGTCGTCTTCCTGCTCCGCCGGCTCGAGATCGGCGACGAGCTTCGGTTCTTCTACGCGCTGTTCCCGTTCATGCTGCTCGGCGGCGCGCTCCGCACCGTCGAGGACTCGGGGGTCGCCGCGCTCCGCGCCGGCACGGAGCCGCTCATCCCCTTCCCCGCGAGCGCGCTGCTCATCAGCCCGTTCATCTACTTCACCGCGTTCGGCTTCACGCTCGCGTGCGTCCTCGCGGCCTATTCGCTGGAGGGCCGCGGGATCGTCGACGACTACGCCAGACCGCTGTTCGCGATGGGCGCGCTCGCGCTCGCGGCGTCGCTCGCCTACCTCTCGTATCTGGCCGCCGCGACCGACTACGTCGAGTTCTACCCGCAGGTGCTCGCGTTGACGCTGGTCATCGCGACCGTCGCGGCCGCGGTCACGTGGAAGGTCGCGACCGCGTACGAGCCGACGATCCGGCAGGGGACCGGCGCCGCGGGGATCATCATCATCTGGGGGCACGCGATCGACGGCGTCGCCAACGTGATCGGGCTCAACTGGATGCCGGCGCTGACGGGGACGGCGAACCTCGTCCCGAAACACGTCGTCAACGCGCTGATCGTGAACTGGACCGGCCGGCTCCTCCCGGACTCGGTCCTCGCCGTCACCGGCGACGCGTGGCCGTTCCTCCTCGTGAAGCTCGTGGCCGCGACGTTCGTCGTCTGGGTGTTCAACGGCGAGATGTTCGAGGAGTCGCCGCGCTACACGCTGATGCTGCTGATCACGGTGCTCGCGGTCGGGCTCGGTCCGGGCACGCGGGACATGCTGCGCGCGACGTTCGGTATTTAAATAGAACGCGCCGCCTCACGCCACCTTCGTCGACACCGCGATCCCGGAGCCGACCGGGAGGATCGCCGTCTCGACCGCGTCGTCGGAGCGGACGGTGCCGACGTACTCGCCGATCCCCCGGGTCTCGCCGTCGCGCTCGGGGTCCGGCAGCGGCGCGCCCTCCTCGAAGTGCGCGACGAGGTCCGCGAAGTCGATCGGGCCGCGCGTGATGTTGTCGGCCACGATCACCCCGCCGGTCCGGACCTTGGGGAGGACGGTCCGGTAGGCCTCCGCGTAGCGGCTCTTCTGGTGGTCGATGAGGGCGATATCGAAGGGGCCGTCGTAGCGCTCGACCGTCTCCATCGCGTCGCCGACCTCGAACGTCACGCGGTCGGCGTAGCCGCCGTCGGCGGCGAACCGGACGCCGCGCTCGGCCTCGTCCTCGTCGAACTCCGTGCAGATCACCGCCTCTGCGCCGCCGCGCAGGAACCACGTCGCGGAGTAGCCGAAGCCGGACCCGAACTCGAAGACGCGCCGGGCGTCGGTCAGCCGGGCGAGCAGCCGGAGCACCGACCCCGCCTCAGGCCCGATGATGGGGAACCCCCAGTCGTCGGCCAGCTCGGCCATCGCCGCCTGCGTCGCGGTGTGTTCGGGCGCCGTCGCGGCGAGGAAGCGCTCGGCCGGGTCGGAGAGGACGTCCATGCGTGCGAATTGACCGGATACCACTTGAAACCGGTCGCCGGCGACCACACGGGGCGGCCGAGACCACGCCGTTCCCGAAAAGGGTTAAGTCACGGTCGAACGACTGATTCAGTAATGTACGATCCCGAGGAACTGGCCGAGATACGGGAGGCCAAGGAGTCGTGGGAGTCGGGGACCTACGGCGAGACGGTCGACCGGTTCGGGGAGCGCAAAGACACGTTCACCACCGACACGGGCGGCCAGGAGGTCGATCCCCTGTACACGCCGGCCGACATTCCGGACCACGACTACCGCGAGGACCTGGGGAACCCGGGCGAGGAGCCGTACACGCGCGGCGTCTACTCGACGATGCACCGGGGGCGGCTCTGGACGATGCGGCAGTACGCGGGGATGGGCACCGCCGCGGAGACGAACGAGCGGTTCAACTACCTCATCGACGAGGGCTCCTCGGGGCTCTCGATGGCGTTCGACCTCCCGACGCAGATGGGGTACGACTCCGACGCCGCGATGGCCGAGGGGGAGGTGGGACGCTCGGGCGTCGCCATCGACACCCTCGACGACTTCGAGACCGTCTTCGACGGGATCCCCTTAGACGAGGTGTCGACGTCGATGACGATCAACGCGCCCGCCGCCGTCCTCCTCGCGATGTACGTCGCGATGGGCGACGAGCAGGGCGTCCCGCGCGAGGAGCTCCGGGGAACGATCCAGAACGACATCATGAAGGAGTACATCGCGCGGAACCTCTACATCTACCCGCCGAAGCAGTCGATGCGGCTGATCACCGATATCTTCGACTTCTGCGCCGACGAGGTCCCCAACTTCAACACCATCTCCATCTCCGGCTACCACATCCGCGAGGCCGGCTCGACCGCCGCCCAGGAGGTCGCGTTCACCCTCGGCGACGGGATCGAGTACGTGCAGGCCGCGATCGACGCCGGCCTCGACGTCGACGAGTTCGCCCCGCAGCTCTCCTTCTTCTTCAACGCGCACAACAACATTTTCGAGGAGGCCGCCAAGTTCCGCGCCGCGCGCCGGATGTGGGCGCAGATCATGGAGGAGCGGTTCGACGCGGAAGACCCCAAGTCGAAACAGCTCAAGTTCCACACCCAGACCGGCGGCTCCACCCTCACGGCCCAGCAGATCGAGAACAACGTCGTCCGGGTCGCGTACCAGGCGCTCGCGGCGGTGCTCGGCGGCACGCAGAGCCTCCACACCAACGGGAAAGACGAGGCGCTCGCGCTCCCCACCGAGAAGTCCGTCAGGACCGCGCTGCGCACCCAGCAGATCCTCGCTCACGAGTCGGGCGCAGCCGACACGATCGACCCGCTGGCCGGGTCGTACTACGTGGAGAGCCTCACCGACGGGATCGAAGAGGAGGCGTTCGAAATTCTGGAGGAGGTCGACCGCCGCGGCGGGATGTTAGAGGCTGTCGAGAGCCAGTGGGTCCAGCGGCAGATCCAGGACGTCGCCTTCGAGCGTCAGCGGGAGATCGAGGAGGACGAGCGGATCATCGTCGGCGTCAACGAGTTCGAGGTCGACGAGGAGCCGGAGATGGACTTAGAGGAGGTCGACGAGGAGCAGGAGCAGAACCAGCGCGAGCGCCTCGAAGAAGTGAAGGCAGACCGCGACGGCGACGCCGTCGAGGATGCGCTCTCGTCGCTCCGGGAGGCCGCGCGGGGCTCCGAGAACGTGATGCCGCACATCGTCGACGCCGTGAAGGCGTACGCGACGGTCCAAGAGATATCAGACGTGCTCCGCGACGAGTTCGGAGAGTACAAGCCGGGGCGATGACCGGGGTGGCGGAGCGCCGGAGACTCGCCGATGGAGCGCCGGGCCCCACGTGGAGCGCCGGAAGATCGCAGAGAGAGGACAGACACCGTTCGCACGGTAGCCTTCCGGTGCCCCTTGCGAAACGGATACAGTGCTCGAATCCGGCAGTCGCCACGTGATGAGGTGGACGAGTGCGAGCGGAAACGACGACGGCTTCCGCAGCTCCGGATACCCGGTCTCGCGGCGTGGCGTGGCGGGACTCGTTGCCGGGGCGATGACTTGCGGCTGTTCGGCTTTGCCGGGCGACGAGCGCCCGACCAGTCTTCCGATCCTCACGGACCTATCGGTCCAGAACAGGACGGGTCACGAACGAGAGTATCGCGTTCGAATCGGCTACGGATCGAAACTCGACTCGCCGGTCGAGGTCGCTCACGAACAAACCGGAACCGTCGACGCGGGGCAACGCGTCGAGGTCGACGCCGACTGGGAAGCGCAGCCGGGACGCTACGAGATCGAACTCTCGGTCGACGATGAGGAGTGGATCACTTCAGATATCACCGAACGGCTGACCCAAGCGGAGCGGGTCTGTTACGCGCAGATCGCGGCGATCGAGTCCGCGACGGAGGTGACCTTCTGGACGAACCCCGACGCGCGGTGTCCAGAGCGGTAGAGACGCCCGTCGTGACGCGGACACACCGCCGAACGGTCGGCTGGCGTGCCCGGGTGAACGGCCGTCAAAGACGGAGGGACGCGTGTCACGATCGCGCGACCGACGCTCTCAGTCCGCGCCGCGGACGACGTGGCCGTACTTCAGCAGCGCGACGAACACCGCGCCGCCGAAGGCGTTGCCGATCGTCGCCAGCACGAGGAACCCGGCGTAGTCGGACAGCGAGATGGCGTCCGAGACGATCAGCCCGAACAGCACCTCGACGTTGCCCGCGATCGAGTGCGGGAGGTGGAGGAGCCCGATCGTGCCGGTGACGATCAGCACGAGGAGGATTCGGGCGGTCGTGTCCTGTGCCGCCGCCACCAGCCACGCCAGCAGCCCCATCAGCCACCCGGCGAAGACGCCGCCGATGAACAGCCACGGGAGGTCGTGGTCGACGAGCTTCAGCGCGATCGTCTCGAAGGATTGGGGGTCGACGACGCCGAGCTCCGGCATCAGCAGGATCACGAGCAGCGTGAACAACAAGCCGCCGACGAGGTTGCCGACGTACACCAGCCCCCAGAGGCGGCCCAGCTGTCGGACCGACGCCTGCCGGTCGAGCACCGGGATCACGGCCAGCGTGGTGTGTTCGGTGAACAGCTCCGAGCGCCCAAGGATGACGAACATGAACCCGATGGAGTAGACGCTCGCCAGCAGCAGCTCGGTCCCGAGGTCGCCGAAGCCCCCGGGCGAGAGCGTCAGGACCACCGCCATCATCAGCGGGCCGAACCCGATGTCGAGCCCCGCCGACAGCCCGGAGAGCAGCAGTCCGGAGCGTTCCCGCTGCATCTCGTGGAGCGCGCTCTCGAGCAGCGAGCCGAGGATGTTCCGCGACGTCATCTGCTCCGTCGAATCGGTCTGTGAATCGCTCACTGGTGGAGTCGGTTCCCGCTTCTCGCGGCCAGTACCCAAACCTTTGGATCCCGGCGGGACGTGGGAGGGAACCGGCTCGGTCGTTATAAGGCAGCGGGCGCCGATCCGCGACGCATGCGATTCGATCACGTCGGCGTCGCGACGCGCGACGCCGCCGACCTCGCCAACCTGTTCGACGGCCTGCTCGACGCACCGGTCGCCCACGAGGAGACGTTCGACGGGATGGACGTCGTCTTCCTCGAGCTCGACGACGGGGGCTACTTCGAGCTGTTAGCGCCCGCAGAGGGCGGCGCGATCGCCGACTACCTCGACCGGGAGGGGCCGGGGATCCACCACGTCGCGCTCGCGACCGACGACCTCCGGGCGGCGCTGGACCGCGCCCGCGACCTCGGCGTGGACCTCGTCGACGAGGAGCCGCGTCCCGGCGCGTGGGGTCACGAGGTCGCCTTCTGCCACCCGCGGTCGACGGGCGGGGTGCTCGTGGAGTTCGTCGAACACTGAGAGCGGCGGGTCGCACTCCGCGGTCGCGGCTCGCTCGTCCGGCGTGACCGCCGCCGCCTCATTCCCCGCCCTCGACCGCGGGGTCGTGCGTCTCGTACCAGTCGAGGATCTTCTCCAGCCGGTGGATCGCCCGGTCGGGGTCGCCGATGTCGTGGTGCTCGTCCGGGTAGACGACCAGCTCGGCGTCGACCCCCTGCTTCCGGGCCGCGACGTACAGCTGCTCGGACTGCGAGGGCGGACACCGCCAGTCCTCCCCGCCGGCCATCACGAGCAGCGGCGTCTCGATGTTCCCGGCGTCGAGGACCGCCGTCGACGCGTCGTACGCCTCCGGGTTCTCCCACGGGAGCCCGTACTCCGCCTCGAACCACGTGTGCGTGTCGTCGGTGCCGAACGCCGACCGGAGGTCGTAGATCCCGTGTTCCGGCGCCGCCGCCGCGAAGAGGTCGGGCTCGCGCGTGACGAGGAACCCCTGCGCGATCCCCCCGTACGAGAAGCCGTGGCCGAACACGCGGTCGGGGTCGACCCACCCGCGGTCGGCGAGCGACGCGACGCCCGCGGCGATGTCGTCGACCTCGGCGGTCCCCCACGCGCCGGTCAGCTCGGCGGTGAACTCCCGGCCGCGGGAGGTGCCGCCCCGGTAGTTCGGGCGGAAGACGAGGTACCCGCGGCTCGTCAGCGCGGCGTGCGAGAAGCCGAACACCGGCTCGTCGTACGACATCGGCCCGCCGTGGATCGCGACCACGAGCGGGTGGTCGCCGTCGGCCGGGTCCACGTCCGGGTCGTGGTAGACGACGCCGTCGAGCGTCCAGCCGTCGGACTCCCACTCGACGCGCGCGGCCTCGGGCATCGCGAACTCCTCGATCAGCGACTCGTTGACCGCGGTGAGGCGCCGGAGCGACGCCGGCTCCGCGGGCGGGTCCGCGAGGTCGCCCCCGTCATCGAGGTCGGCGACGTCGACCGCGTACAGGTCGGCCCCCTCGGTCGGGTCCGAGAGCACCGTCACCGCCGTCGACCCGTCGGCGGCGACGTCGAACCCGGCCAGCGCGCGGTCGCGCCCCTGCGCCGCGAAGACGCGCTCGACGGTCCCGTCGGTCTCGACCCGGGCGAGCCGCGTGTGGCTCTCGTCGCCGATCGGGAGGTAGACCGCGCCGTCGACCCAGACGGGCTCGCCGCCGCGCGCCACCGTCCGGTCGAGGTCGGCCGTGAGGGAGGTGACGGTCCCCGGGTCCCCCTCGCCGCCGACGAGATACACCTCGGCCGGCGCGGGCGGGTCGTCCGGGTCGTTCGCGACGGTCGCCAGCTCGTCGCGTCCCGGGCGCCACGTCGGGACGCCGTGCGAGAGCTCGCCGCCGGTGAGCCGCTCGGCGCCGCCGCCCCCGGGCGACACCGCGTAGGCGTCGCGGACGGTGGTGTCGTCGGGTCGGTCGAGCCGACAGGAGGTGAACGCGATCCGGTCGGCCTCCCCCCAGTGGGGGTCCATCCCGGCGATGTCCTGGAACGCGCCGCCGCCGTACGCGTCGTCGAGTCGGCGCGGGTCGCTCTCGGGGTCGTCGAGGTCGACGACGAACAGGTACGTGGTCACGTCGTCGGTCCAGCCGACGCCGTTCAGCTTGTGCTGGAGGCGGGTGGTCTCGACCGGCCCGCCCTCCTCGCGCACCTGATCGAGGTAGTCGGACTCCTCGTCGGTCGGGTCGCGCGACTCGATCACCAGCCGGTCGCCCGCGGGCGACCAGTCGAAGTCGGCGACGCCCTCGTCACGCTCGGTGATCTGGCGGGCGTCGCCGCCCAGGGCGAGGTCGAACAGCCACACCTGGGGCTTGGGCTCGTCGTCGGGCGCCTCGTCGCCCTCGGCGGGCGCGTCGTCGGGCTCTCCGTCTTCGCCGTCCTCCTCGCCTTCATCGGCGGATTCGTCGTCCGTCTCGCTCCCCTCGCCGTCCCCGTCTCTGTCCCGCCAGCCGACGCGTCGCTCGGCGTCGCGGTCGCGGGCGGCCAGGAAGGCGAGGCGGTCGCCGTCGGGCCCCCACGCCGGCGCGGAAGCGCCGGACGCGCTCGTCAGCCGGTGCGGCTCGCGGGAGCCGTCTGTCGGGACGACGAAAAGCGAGGCGACGGCCTCGTCCTCGCGCTGGTCGTACTCGGTGGCGGTGAACGCGACGCGGTCGCCGGACGGGGAGACGGCGACCTCGCCGACCTCCGTCAGGTCGTAGTAGGCGTCGAGCGGCAGCGCTGACATGGGCGCACCGAACGGCGGCCGGAGGAAATACGTTCGGGCAGCGGAAGCCGGGAGGACCGCGACGGGAGCCGGAGCGCTCTCGCCCGCCGTTTTTAAGCGGCGGCGCGCTCCATCGCGACGCGTGTTCCGCGACCTCTCCCGCCCGATCGAGACGGGGATGCCGACGTACCCCGGCGACCCCGCGGTGACGCTCTCGCCCGACGCGACCCACGAGGCCGACGGCTACGCGACGAGCGAGCTCCGGACCGGCACCCACGCCGGGACCCACGTCGACGCGCCCCGGCACACGCTCCCCGAGGGGGAGACGATCGAGGAGATGGAGCCGGGCCGGTTCGCGTTCGACGCCCGCCTCGTCGACCCCCGGCCGCTGGCGCCGCGGGAGGCGATCACGGCCGGGGCGCTGGCGGAGGCGGTCGGAACGGGGACGAACGCGATCGACCCCGACGTCGACCTCCTCGTCTGCCGCACCGGCTGGGCCGCCCACTGGGGGAGCGAGCGCTACCGCGACCACCCGTACCTGACCGAGGCGGCCGCGAGGTGGTGTCGAGAGCGGGATGTCGGCGTCGGGCTCGATACGTTCGGACCGGACCCGACGCCGACCGCGGCGGAGACCGACGTCGCGGCCGCGAGCGACGAGCCCGACGGGACGCCGGCCCACGACGCCCTTTTAAATGGTGGCCTGCCGATCGTCGAGAACCTCCGCGGGCTCGACGAGTTGCCGGCGCGGTTCCGCCTCTACGCGTTCCCGCTCCGCCTGCGCGGCGGGGACGGGTCCCCGGTGCGGGCCGTCGCGGAGTGGGAGGAATGACCGAAACGCGCGCGGCGGCGTCGCGGCCGCCCCGCACGCCCGATCGCCGGCCGGGAGACAGACCAAACCCGTTTTAAGCGTCGGCGACGAACCGCGACTCAAGGTCGATATCCATGGAGATGCCACGTCGTTTCAACACGTACTGTCCACACTGTGACTCGCACCACGAGCACGAAGTGGAGAAGGTTCGATCGGGTCGGGCGACCGGAATGAAGCGGGACGCGCGCCAGCGGCGCCGCGCGCTCGCGACGATCGGCAACGCCGGCGGGTACTCGAAGGTCCCCGGTGGCGACAAGCCGACCAAGAAGACCCACCTGAAGTACCGCTGCGGCGACTGCGGCAAGGCCCACATGCGAGAGGGATGGCGCGCCGGCCGGCTCACCTTCCAGGAGTAAGCATGGCGGGAAGCTTCCACCGCGTCGCCTGCGGCGACTGCGAGAACGAACAGGTCGTCTTCGGCAAGGCCTCCTCCGTGGTGTCGTGCGCGGTCTGCGGCACGACGCTCGCGACCCCGACCGGCGGGGAGGCCGAGCTCCACGGCGAGATCGTCGAAACCGTTGAGGCGCGGTAACCGCCTCGCTACCCCCGTATGAAGTACAGCGGCTGGCCCGAACCCGGCGAGCTGGTGGTCGGCGACGTCGACGAGATCGCCGACTTCGGCGTCTTCGTCGACCTCGACGAGTACGAGGAGAAGCGCGGCCTCTGTCACATCAGCGAGGTCGCCTCCGGCTGGATCAAGAACGTCCGCGACCACGTCCGCGAGGGGCAGACGGTCGTCGCGAAGGTGCTGGAGGTCGACGAGTCCGCGAACCAGATCGACCTGTCGATCAAAGACGTCAACGAGCACCAGCGGAAGGACAAGATACAGGCCTGGAAGAACTCGCAGAAGGCCGACAACTGGATGCTCATCGCCCTGGGCGAGGACGTCGACGACGACCGCTACACCGAGGTCGCCAACGCGCTCCTCGCCGAGTACGACTCGCTGTACGACGCCTTCGAGGCGGCGGCGATAAGCGGCGACGAGGCCCTCGAAGGAGTCGACGTCGACGACGACGCCCGCGAGGCGATCGTCGAGGCCGCCCGCGACAACGTCTCGGTGCCGTACGTCGACGTGACCGGCTACGTCGACCTCGAGTCCGCGGCCCCCGACGGCGTCGACGACGTGAGGGCGGCGCTGGAGGCGGCCGAGGGCGACGGCGAGGTCCCCGACGGCGTCGACCTCGAGGTCGGCTACGTCGGCTCGCCCGAGTACCGGATCAAGGTCCGCGCGCCCGACTACAAGACGGCCGAGGACCAGCTGGAGACCGCCGCGGCCCGCGCCCGAGAGGCGATCGAGGACGCCGGCGGCGTCGGCGAGTTCCACCGCGAGCGCCGCGAGGACGACGAGTAGTCCCCTCGACCGACGCTTCCTTTTATATCCGTGAAATCCGATATCCGCGTCTGCGCGAACTGGGAGACCGCTCACGACCGCCCGGTGTACACGCTCGGCGACAGCTGTCCCGACTGTGACGGCCCGACCGCGAACAGCGCGCCGGCGCCGTTCAGCCCCGAGGACCCCTACGGCGAGTACCGGCGTCGCGCGCGGCGCCGCGGGAAGTCGGAGTGACGCCGTCGGCGCGGCGCCGCGGGAAGTCGGAGTGACGCCGTCGGCGCGGCGCCGCGGGGCGTCCGAGTGACGCCGGTCCCGCCCGACACCGGGGCC
>SDGW01000912.1_pt1 | contig 12249 bp, 14 predicted proteins | sample 2873831 | NCBI WGS metagenome assembly SDGW01 (sample SAMN08132700, study PRJNA421101) | hypersaline lake metagenome | isolation source: celular fraction 0.22 microns magnesium sulfate-rich crust from ephemeral... | place: Spain: Penahueca Lagoon, Toledo | collected 2011-07
GGTGATCGATGCGGACGACGACACTGCGACGGTCGACGTCTACGCGATGGACGAGAACGGGAACAACGTCTCGGACGCGACCATCGTCGCGACCGCCGATTCGGCGCAACTCGACGGCGTCCTCGACAAGCCGACCGGCGACGACAATCACGCCCAGCTCGATTTCGGCGGCGCTCAGAGCCTGCGAGCCGATCAGGACATGGGATCGATCCAGCTCGAGGTGATCCCGCCCTCGGACAGCAACTACATCGACGAGCAGCCGAACCCGACTATTCGGGTGGTATCCCGATGATCGGGATCACGACGGAACTCGTCGTCGGCATCGCGTTCGGTTTCGTCGTCGGCGTCGGTCCCGCGATCGCAATCGGAGTCCTCGCCGCCGTGGCCAGCACCCGAGGACGGCACCTCTCCCTGCCGGTCGGCGCAGCGATCGGGGTCGGGCTCGCCGGGTACAATGGCTATCTCGTCGGCCTCTTCGAGGGTGGAATCGGCCCGACACAGGTCCCCCGCGTCGGTGCTGGGGCGCTCGTCGTCGCACTGCTCGCCGTTTTCGCGGCCAGTCAGGGCGAGCGCGTCGCCTCGGAGCTCCCGGTCGGGGCCGATCGACCGACCGTCCGGAAGCGATCGCTGTCGGCCGCCGCCATCGACGCGGTCGATGCCGCGGGTCAGGTACGGATCCGGACGACCGGCGGCGTCCGCGATATCGACGGCTACCCGCCGCTGTCCCCGGACGTGCGGACGGCGATCGAAGCCGACGCGTGGCGACTGCCCGCGGACCTTCCGCTTTCGGCCCTCGAGGCCCGGCTGACGACGCGACTCCGCACCGAGTACGATCTGACGGCCGCGTCGGTCTCGATCGACGGCCGCGGCCGGGCGACCGTCGCCGCCGCACCGCCGACCGGCGACGTCGCGGCGTCGGTCCCGGACGGCTGGCGTGCGGTTTCGATCTCCGCCCCGTCCCCGCCCGGTCTGGCGCCCGGAACGGCCGTCGAGATCTTCACTCGAGACGCGTCGGTGGCCGGAACCGTCCTGTCTGTCGCCGGGGACGACCGCCCGGAACGCGGGACGGGAGTCGACGACCCGGGCGGCGATTTCGGGGCCGTCACCGTCGCCGTTCCCGCATCCGACGCCGGGCCGCTACTGGCCGCGGATCGCGCTCGTATCGCCGTTCCCGCGACCGGTCACGACCCCGAACGGGAGGCGCTCGCCCGCCTCGAGCGAGCGGACTACGCGGTCCGGCACGTCTCCGGCGGTTCGATCGCGTCGACGCTCGAGGCGGTCGAGGACGAGACCGACGACGAGGTCCAGTTCGTCACGGCGAGTTCACCGGCCGACGCGGACGACGCGACGGGAACGAAGCCCGGTGTCGACCGAAACCGGTGGGTGCTCGATCCGGATCCGGCGGAACTCGCCGACCGGAGTTCGGTGTTCGTCGCGGGAGACCGAGTCACCCTCCAGCGCTGTATCGACGACGAGCGCGGCTCGCGGCCGCGACCGCCAATCGAGACGGCGTCGACGGTGTCGTCGTGAGCGTCGTCATCCAGACGGTCGTCACCGAGTGGACCGAAACGGCGATACGTAACGTCGTCGGGTTCGCGCTCCTGTCGGGGCTCGTCGCGACGGTCGCCGCGTTCGGCTACCGCGTCGCGAGCGCTCGAGCGCTCCCGGTCGGCGCTGGGCTGTTCGCGGGGCTCGGCGTCGTCGTCGGCTGGCTGAACGCGGTCGGGCTCGGACGGTCGACGATGATCGACGGGACGCCGCTCGTTCACTACGCCACCGCCGCGTACGTCCTCGGGACGATCGCCGCGAGTGCCCTCAGCGCCGAGGGCGGCCGACGGGTGGGCGATCGGATCGCCCGCGATGTCTTCGACGTCGAGCGACTCGGCGCGACCGGCGAGATCGCCGCGCTCGTCCGGTCGGCGCGGCTCCCGTCGGTCGTCCGGCTCCCCGACCGGATCGACGACGCGGAGGGCTACCCGCCCGTCGAGCCGTCGATCAAACGCGACCTCGCCGGCAGTGCGATCCTGCTGCCGCAACTCGACGACGACTCGACGCTTCGAACCCGGCTCGAGAGCCGACTCGAGCGCGATTACGACCTCGGTCACGTCTCGATCACGGTCGGAGGCGACGGGGCGATCGACCGGCTCGCGATCGGCCGCACCCGATCGGGGATCGCAGCGACCGTCCCCGCTGGCACCGTCTCGCTGTCGATCCGCGGCGAGCCGGCACCCGCCGTCGGCGCGGGCGATCCCGTCGAAGTCTGGGCGACCGCCGACGGCTCGAGTCACCTCGTCGCGACCGGGCGGCTGTGGGCCACTGACGACGACGCCGCGACCGTCGCCGTCGACGCCGAGGCTGCCGACCGACTCGTCACCGGGTCCGACACGCGGTTTCGACTCGCGGCCCGGTCCGCGACACCGGACGACGGCTTCCGGCTGCTCGCCGCGCTCCGGGCGGCCGACGGGACGGTCCGGTCGGTCACCGTCGACGACGGCGGGTCGCTCGAGAACGTCTTCGTCGGGTGGGTTCCGGGGACCGTCCTCGCCGTGGTTCGCGACGAGGAGGTCATCCCGTTTCCGGCGGACAACCTGACGCTCCGAGCCGGCGACGAGCTATCGATCCTCGGCACGGTCGACGAACTGCGCTCGGTGGTTCCGGATGCGGACGATCGTGACGGCTCCGACCGGGCCAGCGGCACTGACGATCCGGCCTCGGATCCCCGGACCGCGACTCGATCCTAGGGTCGGTCGGTCGCGTCCCGTGCGGCCTCGAGGTGTCGGCGCTCGATGCGGACCTCCGAGGCCTTCTCGTTCGCCGTCTCCGGGCCGTACTCGTCCGCGACTTCGCGGATCGCGCGCATCGAGGCGTCCCTGACGAGCGCCTCGAGGTCGGCACCGGTGTACCCCTCGAGTTCGGCCGCCAAGTCGTCGACGTCGACGTCGTCAGCCAGCGGTTTGCCCTCGGTGTGGACCGCGAGGATCTTCTCGCGGGCGGCCCGATCGGGTTCGCCGACGAAGACGTGGGTGTCGAGTCGGCCGGGACGCAACAGCGCGGAATCGATCCCCTCCTTGCGGTTCGTCGCGGCCAGCACGACGAGGTTGGGGTTCTCCCGCATCCCGTCGAGTTCGGTCAGCAGTTGGGAGACGACCCGCTCGGTAACCTCGTGGCCCTCGCCGCGGGCGGCGGTGATTGCGTCGATCTCGTCGAAGAAGACGATCGAGGGGGCCGACTGGCGGGCGCGTTCGAAGACCTCCCGGATCGCCTTCTCGCTCTCGCCGACGTAGCGGTCGACGATCTCGGGGCCGTCGACGCGGACGAAGTTGACGTCCGTCTCGCCCGCGAGCGCGCGGGCGAGCAGCGTCTTGCCGGTCCCCGGCGGGCCGTAGAGCAAGACGCCCGACGGCGGATCGGTGTTGGTCTCCTCGAACAGGCGGTCGTAGGTCAGCGGCCACTCGACGGATTCCCGGAGCATCTGTTTCGCCCCCTCGAGACCGCCGACGTCGTCGAAGTCGGTGGTCGGCGACTCGGCGACGTACTCGCGCATCGCGGAGGGTTCGATCGACGCGAGCGCGGTGTCGAAGTGGGCCTTTCGCACCGTCGGATCCCGGTTCCAGTCGCGGCGCTCGTCGGCGTCGGTCGGCCGGTCGCGGATGGCGGCCATCGCGGCCTCGCTCGCGACGGCGTCCAGGTCCGCCCCGACGAAGCCGTGGGTCCGTCGCGCGATGGCGTCGACGTCGACGTCGTCGGAAAGCGGCATCCCCCGGGTGTGGACCTCGAGGATCTCCCGGCGCCCCTCCTCGTCGGGGACGCCGATCTGAATCTCGCGGTCGAAGCGACCGCCCCGCCGGAGCGCGGGGTCGATCGTATCGACGCGGTTGGTCGCGCCGATGACGATCACCTCGCCGCGGGCGTCGAGGCCGTCCATCAGCGTCAGCAACTGACCGACGATCCGGTTCTCGGCGTCGCCCTCGTCGTCGCGAGCGCCCGCGATGGAGTCGATCTCGTCGAAGAAGACGATGGTCGGCGCGTTCGCCTCGGCGGTTTCGAAGACCTCGCGGAGTCGCTCCTCGCTCTCGCCCTTGTACTTCGACATGATCTCGGGACCCGAAATCGTCTCGAAGTTGGCGTCGACCTCGTTGGCCACCGCGCGGGCGATCAGGGTTTTCCCGGTGCCCGGCGGCCCGTAGAGCAAGACGCCCGACGGCGGTTCGACGCCGAGGCGACGGAACAGCTCCGGTTCCGACAGCGGGAGTTCGATCATCTCGCGGACCTGCTCGAGTTCCTCGTCCAAGCCGCCGATGTCCTCGTAGGTGACGCCGGAACTCGGCCCGGGCTCGTCGGGACCGCTCGCAGTGTCGCCGGTCGGGGGCGCGGCGGCGTCGCGTCCGTCGTCCGAACCGGGTCCGTCGGTCGTCGATCCGGCCCCGGCGTCGCTCGAGCCGACGTCGCCCGGCCCCGCGTCGGCGTCGACGATCCGAACCGTCGTCCCGTCGGTGATCCGCACGTCGCCGTTCGGATCGGTGTCGGTCACTCTGAACGGTTGCTGGTCGATTCCCTCGATTCGGATCTGTTCCCCGGCGCGAACCGGTCGGTTTCGGAGTCGCTTCGACGCGTCGGTTTCGGCGGCCCGCCGTTGGCGCTCCGAGAGCCCGGGCGGCGCGACGAGGGTCACGCGATCGGCGTCGGTGATCGTCGACTTGTCCTTGGCTCGGACGACGACCGTGTCGCCGACGTGAACGCCCGCGTTCGCGCGCGTATCGCCGTCGATCTGGATCGCCGTCTCCGGTACCGACGCGTCGGCCGGCCACATCTTGGCGACGGTCGTCTCCGACCCTTCGATCACCACGGTATCGCCGCTGAGAACACCGAGCTGTCGCCGCGCCTGTTCGGGAATGCGGGCGACCCCCCTGCCGGCGTCGCCCTTCTCCGCGGCGCGGACCGACAGCGTCACGCCGTCCGATGCCGACGAACTCATACCCGTTCCTTTCGCGCCGGTGGTCTTGAGAATTGTCCCGTCGCGACCGTCTCACAGCGCGTTTTCGAGCAGTCGATCGACCCCCCGCCGGATCCGCTCGGAGGCAGACGGTGCCGAGATCCCCAGCCGATCCCCGATCTCCTCCGTCGAGGCTTCCCGCGGAACCGCGAAGTAGCCCGCTTCGCGGGCCTCGACGAGGGCCTCGTACTGCTCGCGGGTGAGCCCGAACGGCGGTTCGTCGGTCGACGACTCCCGGGTGAGCCGCTCGAGTCTGAAGGTGCCGCCCCGTTCGGTGCAGAACGACCGGTACTCGGCGAGCGCCTCCCGGTCGGGAAACCGGGCGCGCGCCCACCAGCCGTCGACGGTCACGATCCCGCCAAGCGGCGTCGTCCCGAGTTCGACGTACTTCCGGTAGATCGGCAGCGGCGGGTCCCGGAGCCTGACCCGGTACATCGCGTCCTCGTCACCCCCCGCGTCGACCGTCTCGGCCGTTTCGACCGTCGAATCCTCCGCGAGCGCCGCCGAAAACCGCTCGTCGTCGCCGACGACCCGACAGAGGACGACCGGTCGATCGGGGTCGACGACGAGGATCCGATCGACGTAGAGCGTCACGTCCGGAACGGCCGCCACGGCGTCGGTCAACGGCATGTCCGGCGAGTTGTGCTGAAACTCCGCGATGAGACCCATACGTCGCCGTTCGACGCGGTGCTATTTAAATGCCCTAACTCATGAGATACAATCTCATCGGGGACCGACGCATATGTTCGGACGAGAATGAGCGCCGACGAGCCGGAAATGCAACTCGACACGGGAATTCGCTCGCACAACTACTACCGGAACGCCGTCGAAAAACACTGGGATCCCCACGACGTCGACCTCGAGGCGGACCGCGAGGGAGCGGCCGAACTCCCCGATCCGGCCTTCGAGGGACTCAAGCAGTCGCTCGCGCTGTTCGGCGCGGGCGAGGAGTCGGTGACCGAAGACCTCGCGCCGCTGGCCGTCGTCCTCGAGGACATCGACGACCAGATGTTCCTCACGACCCAGCTCTACGAGGAGTCGAAACACACCGACTTCTTCGACCGCTACTGGCGAGAAGTGATCCACGCCGAGGAGAAACGCCGGGGTCAGGAGCTGTCGTCGCCGACCGACGAGAAGTGGTTCAACGAGCCGTACGACGAATTGTTCGAGCGCAACGAGCGGGCGATGGCGCGACTGCTCGAGGAGGACACGCCCGAGAACCGAGCGCGTGCGCACTGTCACTACCACTTGACGATCGAGGGGATCCTCGCACAGACCGGCTACTACGGCCTTACCCTGGCGTACGGCGAAAACGAACCCGAACTCCCCGACCTGCCGGGACTGGTCGAGGGGCTCAAACTGGTCCGCAGCGACGAGGGTCGCCACGTCGGCTTCGGGATGGCCAAGCTCAAGTCGCTCGTGAGCGAGGGCGAGGTCGAGCCCGACCTCCTCCGGGAGACGGTCGACGAACTGGTGCCGCTCGTCCAGGAGAGCCTGACCGGCGACGGCGGCGCGAGCGCCGAGAGCGGCCCCGGCCCGAGCCCCTCCGAACTGGCCGACTACGCCTACACGAAACACGAACAGCGCATGCAACAGATCACCTCCGCGAGCGAGGCGATCCCCGACGTCGAAGAACTGACCGAGCTCGAGGGCTGACGACAGCGGGCGGGTCAGTTCCCGGGTACTGGAAGCGGAGCAACGCCTTTTGTCGTTCGCGTACCAACGTCTAGCATGGTCGCAACGACCGAACGCGACGACACGACCTGGTACGAGTGCGAGACCTGCGGGATGCTGTTCGACGAGAAAGCGGACGCCGCCGAGCACGAGAAACACTGCGACGACAGCGACCCGTCCTACATCCAGTAGCTCACTCGAGTCGGTCGCGATGCTCGGCGGCGAGTTCCGCGGCCCGCTCGAGCGTGTGGGCTTCGGTCCAGCGGACGCGGTCGCCGTCCCCGTAGGCCAGCGCGCTCTTGAGTTCGTCGCGGAGGACGCCGTGGTCGACCGCCAGAACGGTTCCGGAATCGTCGCCGAGTTCGTAGACGCCGGGCCGGTCAGGGGCGGCCGCGACCGCATCCCGGTCGAGGTCGCGCCAGGACTTCTGCAGCGGCATCAGTCGGCCTCCTCGACGAGCTCGTAGGCGTGTTCGCTCAGTTCGTCCTCGGCGAAGACGAACACCCGGCCGTCGACGACCGAGAGATCCGCCTCGACGCGGATCGAGTAGGCCTCCGTGGCGACGGTCACGCCGGGGAACAGTTCCTCCTCGTCGTCGCGATCGAGCATCACGCGGCCGACGCCGGTCGACTCGAGGATGTCGTCGTGGGTGTTGCGGTCGTTGACGTAGGTCATGACGCCCTCGACGCCGTCGGGGTCGGTCACGAGGACGTGGACCTCCTTGCCGGGTGGCGTCGTCACGGCCTCCTCGACCGGTTCCGGCGGACCGTGGTAGAAGACCTCTCGACCGTCGTGGTACTCGACGACCACGCCGCCGTCGACCAGATCGACGCCGATCGTGCTGGGGGCGACGTCGTTTCGCGCGCTCATAGCCGATCGTTCGGTCGGATCGGGGAAAAGGAGTCCGTTCCACTACTGGGTGTAATGGGGATCTTTCCAGCTTCGAACTGCCGGAAGGTATTTGACACCGTCGCGAGGGCGTCTCCGTATGCCGGGACCAGCGTTTCTTTCGGGGAAGAGCCTCACTCTCCGGACCGTCGAACGGACCGATCACGCGTTTCTGGCCCGTCACTGGAACGACCTGACCGTTCGCCACGGGACCAACAAGTACGCCCCGATGACGGAGTCGGACGTCGCGGAGTTGCTGGCGGCCGACGACGCGGTTCACTTCCTCCCCTGTCGGAGCGGCGACCCGGTCGGACTGGCGTGGCTGTTCCGAATCAACGACGTTAACGCGAACGGCGAACTCGGCTACTGGATCGCCCCCGGCGAGGCGGGACAGGGGTACGCGACCGACGCCGCTCGGCTCTGTCTTCGGTACGCGTTCGACGAGCGCAACCTCCGGAAAGTCATCGCTCGCGTCTTCGAGGACAACGCCGCCTCGATGCGAGTCCTCGAGAAACTCGGCTTTCGTGAGGAGGGACGGCTCCGGGACCACTACTACGTCGACGGGCAGCGCGTCGACGCGGTCGTGTACGGACTGCTCGAGTCCGAATTCCGATAGGGCGACTCGGCTTCTCTAGATCGCTCCGGATTCCCGCGGATCGTCAGCCGTAAGTACGCGCTCTGAGAGTGTTCGAGTATGGACGGCCGCGCTGTCGCCCCCGCCGCCGGGACGGTGCTCAACGCGCTCGCGACCGGGACCGGGTCGGCGTTCGCGATCGACCTCGAGACGACGGCCAGCGTCGACCTCACCGACGACGGCGAGGTCCGCGGCGAGGTCGCCGGCCGACCCGAGGCCGACACGACGCTCGTCGAGCGCTGTGCCGAACTGACGATCGCCGAGTACGCCGACGACGCGGGGCTGGACGACGCCACGGTCGGCGCTCGCGTGACGACCGAAAGCGACGTGCCGATGGCCTCCGGGCTGAAGAGTTCCAGCGCCGCCGCGAACGCGACGGTACTCGCGACCCTCGACGCCCTCGAGGTCGCGGACGCGGTCGAACGGATCGAAGCCTGCCGACTCGGCGTCCGGGCCGCCCGCGACGCCGGCGTCACCGTGACGGGGGCCTTCGACGACGCCAGCGCCAGCATGCTCGGCGGCGTGACGGTCACCGACAACGCGGCCGACGCCCTGCTCGCCCGCGAGGAGATCGACTGGCACGCCCTCGTCTACACCCCGCCCGAACGGTCCTACAGCGCCGACGCCGACGCCTCGGCCTGCGAGCGGGTCGCGCCGATGGCCCGACTCGTCGAAGAACTCGCGCTCGAGGGCCGCTACGGGGAGGCCATGACCGTCAACGGCTTCGCGTTCGCCGCGGCGCTCGAGTTCCCGACGGGACCGATGCTCGAGGCCCTCCCCGACGCCGCCGGCGTCTCGCTGTCCGGAACCGGGCCGAGCTACGTCGCCGTCGGGGATCGGGATACGCTCGAGGCGGTCCGAGAGCGCTGGGACGACCGCGACGGCCGGACGCGACTCCTGGAAACGCGGACCGACGGTACGCAACGACTATGACTCGAGAGCCAACCGACGACACGACCGACGCCGACCGGAACCGCACGCCCGACGAGATGAGCCTCGACGAACTCCGCGAGGAGATCCGCTCGATCGATCAGGAGATCGTCGAGTTGATCGCCCAACGGACCTACGTCGCGGACACGATCGCGGCGGTCAAGGAAGAACAGGGTCTGCCGACGACCGACGAGAAACAGGAACAGCAGGTCATGGATCGGGCTGGGGACAACGCCGAACAGTTCGACGTCGACGCGAACCTCGTCAAGGCGATCTTCCGACTGTTGATCGAACTGAACAAGGTCGAGCAAAGAGAAAGTCGGTGAGGCTCAATACACATGTCTTAGGCGTTCTATCTTCCAAGTAATCGTTTGAAGTTCGTTCTAAGGCATTCATCGCGTTCGATCGGAGTCGGTGAGCAACTGGAAGACCGGATACTCATCCGTATCGAATACGTTCCAATAACACCCCGCTCAGTCTCGATAAGAGGAACACCGCGAAGCTAACGGTCAGTTCTTGTTGCTGTGTCTCAACCCAAAGACACAATATTCTGTGTGCGCATAGCTTCCTGTATGCCCAGTATCACCGTCAACGTTGATGACGATCTCAAAGACCGAATGGAGCAACATCCAGAGATCAACTGGAGCGAGGTCACCCGACAGGCTATTCAGGAGAAAATCGAGACGCTCGATGTGATGGACGAACTCACGTCCGAGAGTGAACTCACCGAGAGCGATGTCGCGGAGATCGCCGATAAAATCAACGGGAGCGCACGCGAGCGCGTCGAAGAGGAGTCGGAGTAGCCTCAACGAATGAAACTGGTCGTCGATGCCAACGTCGTCATCTCCGCACTCATCGCTGACTCGAAAACCCGTGAACTCATTGTCACACTCGCACCCGACCTTCTGACACCCGAATTCGTCTACGACGAGATCGGGAACTACACGGAGTTGATCGTCGAGAAGTCCGGCATAAGTCCAGAGCGAGTCGCCCAGTTTATCGACCTCCTATTTCAGTACATCGAGGTCGTTCCCGCCCAGGAGTTCTATCCGCACATCGAAGAAGCCGAAGCAGCGATCGGTGACACAGATCCCGACGACGTGCTATATGTCGCGTGCGCCCTCGCAGAGGACGCGGCAGTCTGGAGCGACGATACTGATTTCGACGAACAGACTCTCGTCGAGACGTATTCGACGAGCGACGTGATCGACTCGTTCGATACACGTTAGCCGATCGGAACGCCCTATAGCAGCGGAGGTTCATTTATATGTGGCTCCGATACACGCCCTCTGTATCCCGAAATCTGTGGTATTGGGCGCGTGATTAGATACTATTTTCACGAGAATCCATTATGAATTTCATCTACTTGAACAAGGTCGAACAGCGGGAGAGTCGGTAGCATTTCACTCGAGGAGTTAGTACGACCGTACTTCGAGGCCGTCGATACGCCCGAAGCGTTCGGTGTTTCTCGCCATAACCGGTTCGTCGTCGAGAAGCGCAGTCGCAGCGATACTACAGTCTTCTCGCTCGATCCGTTCGCCACCGTCGATCAGTTACCGGAGAATTCTCCGGCTTTTCGCACTCCGTATGGTCGGCGCCCACGGCGTGTTTTGGTATCTCGAGCGTGCACCCTCGCTTCGTCTCCGCCGTTCGAGATCGAGCGACGTCCTCGTAGAGTCCAGCGGACCTCTCTGAGTCGGCGTCGCGCTTCTCGTCGAAAGAATGGAGCACAGTCGCCGTCGTCGGTCGCGTCGTTCACCGCTCGACGCGCTCGGCTACGGAGCGGCGTCAGGGCCGGTCATCGATCGAGCGGCCGCCCGTAATCGTCGAACGAACGCCCTCTTGGGTTCGACCCACGGAGCGCGGACGGTTTTCATCACGATTCGATCAGTGGGGGATGCCCCGGCGTTACTGTGTGCCATTGTGGATTCACAGCGTATACCCGCAGTCCGGAGTGGACCGTTCACCGCTATTCCCGGTAGCCTCTCTGTGCAACCGACCCGCTCGAGGGCAGCGGTTCACGCCGCATAAATCCTCGGTGACCGCGCGTCGGCGATTCCGTCACCCTTTACACGAACCACGATAATCCCGCGAGTGACAACGTGCCATCGTTGATTCTCCTGATCGGGGCGTTCCTCGTTTCCTTCGTCGTCGCAGCGGTGACCGGCGCGAGTAGCGTCTCCGTCTCCATGGCGCCGGCGGTTGGGGCAAACTCAGTCGGGGTGATCCGCGGGGCGTTCCTCGTCGGAATCGCCGGGTTCGTCGGTGCCGTCGTTCAGGGTGCGGCGGTGACGCGCGGCGTGGGGACGGAGATCGTCTCCGGGTCCATCACCTTCGAGATGGGGACGATCGCGCTGCTCGTCATCGGCCTGTACGTCGGACTGGGGATCTACTTCGAACACTCGATCCCCGTCGCGTTCTCGACGTTCGGCGCGATCGCGGGGGTCGGTCTGGCGGCGGGCTACAGTCCGAACCTCGGCTACTGGTATCTCACGATCGCGTCGTGGATCGCGTCCGGGGTCGCTGCCGTGTTTCTGGCGTACGGTCTAGTTCTCATCATACGGCGATACGTTCCGGAGTCGGCCCGGATGGATCGCGCGGTGGAACAAGCGGTCCTGTTCGCGGGAATCGTGTTTTCGTTCATCGGTGGCGGCAGTCAGGTCGGACTGGCGGTCGGGCCGCTCGTCGGAACGGTCCGCGAACTCGGATTTGGAATTCTGCCGCTGATCGCATTCGGGGGTCTCGGGATCACGGCCGGTGCGTGGACGAAAAGTCCCGTGATGCTCCAGGCGGTCGGTCGTCAGTACGCCAGTCTCGGACAGCGAACGTCCCTCGCGGTTCTCTTGACCGCGATTCCGATGGTCCAGATCATCGCAAACACGCTCGGCGTTCCGATCTCCTACAACCATATCATCATCAATAGCATCGCCGGCTGCGGATTCGCTGGCGCGGGAAGCAGCGTAGACACGCGCAAATATGTCGGAACACTTGTGAGTTGGATACTGACTCTCCTCGGATCGACGGGAACAGCATACCTGCTTTACGTCACGAGTAAGTACGTGCAATAGGGCTGGTGATGAATCGTCACCACTTCCTGAACAGAGGCACTTTCAACTGTTCGGTTCATCGG
>SDGW01000913.1_pt1 | contig 12248 bp, 10 predicted proteins | sample 2873831 | NCBI WGS metagenome assembly SDGW01 (sample SAMN08132700, study PRJNA421101) | hypersaline lake metagenome | isolation source: celular fraction 0.22 microns magnesium sulfate-rich crust from ephemeral... | place: Spain: Penahueca Lagoon, Toledo | collected 2011-07
CGGCACCGGGCTGCTGCTGACGGTCTCGATCACGTACAAGCTGTACGAGGAGATCGCCGAGGAGCAGCTCATGGAGATGCACCCGATGATGCGGGACATGTTCGGCAAGTAGCGCCGAATATCTGTTCGGCTTTTTATTTAGACGTCACTCCGGCAGCGGCTGCGCCGTAGTTGACGGCGGGATAGGTACTGCTGTCGCGCGCGCCGGGAGGTGGTCACGGTGAGCCACGTCGCGACCGCACCTCACGAGTGCGCGGGGAACCTAATTTTCGTCGAGCATGGCCTCAGTCCCTACTGGACACTCGGAAAGCTGCTGATGGATCGGTTCGACGGATACAGCGATGAGGTCGAGACGACGATCGACGGCGAGCAGTGGACGATCGAACTCTCGTACCAACAGAGTGGAATCGCCCCTCGGCTCAAGGACGATGTCGTGTCCAACCGGCTGTACGAGTACCGGATCGGCGCAAACGGCCGCGGCGAACGGAAGGCGAACTTCCTGATCCAGCCGCGGTTCGAGAACATGCGCCACTACGAGACGGCCGACCAGATCAGCAGCCCGTTCGATCACGTGGGGGAAAACGAGGGCGTCAACGTCCGATTCAGCGGATCGAATCTCGAACCCGACGAGTACCGTCGTCTCCTTCCGCGGTTCGTCCAGGAGCTCGCCAGTGCCGGTGGTATGCCGATCAGTCTCGACCACTTCGCGGACGACGTTCACGAGATGAGCAACATCACGACCTACGAACGGTACGTTCGCATCCGACGTTCGATGAGCCCGAAGCTCGTCGGACGGACGGGAATCATGCGCCGGCTGTTCGACCTTTGTGCGACAGAGCGCGGTAGCAAGGCCGAATAAAAGGTCAACAACGAGGACGTCGTCGGATATAACCATCGCGTGGTTCTCCCAAAGGAGGACGCCAAACGGCTCGTCTCTGGCCACCGGTACGGCAAACAAGTCAAGCACTACCACCCCAAGCATGTCCGTGATCAGGACGAGACGGACCCGCTGTACCATCCGAAGGTCGGCGTGCTGCTCAAAAAGCAGCTGACCGGCCACTCGTTCGACTGGGCCGATCGTCGAGCCGTTCGTCGAGAGATCGACGAGGCGCTCATCAACCTGCTGTATTGGAGCGACGTGCCGATCAGTGCCGACCATACGACGTACATCCCCGACGATCATTTCGAGGCGCGCACCGCGGAGCGGACTGTCGGACTGAAACAGGATCCGACACCGGAGATCGAGGCGAAACAGGAGACGCTCCTGGTGACGACTCTCCGGGACATGTGCGACAGCGACGAGGCGGTCCTCGAGTCACTGGTTACCGACGGCGGGGAGCAGCATCCCCAAGAGCTCGCCGAAAACACCGGCAGCAGCATTAGCACCATCTACCGTGCTCTAGATCGCCTGCGCGGTATCGTTCGGAACGACACTGCTGTTCCCGTTACGAATCGTTTCGTCGGAGCGGAATAGACTGTACGCTCGTTAGACCGGAGCGGGCTGATGAGTTCGATAACGTCCCCGGTCCTGGAATCTGCACGGCAGTTGACTATGGCGAGGTGCTGGTCGGCAACCGGAAGCTGATGCGGGACAATGGCGTCAACCCGTCACCCGCCATGGAGACTATGGAGAGGCTGGAACACAAAGGGAAGACGGTGATGGGCATCGCTGCCGACGCCGACACGGTAAAAGAGAGCGCCAAGGAGGCTGTGAGCGCGCTCTGGGAGCGCAGCGTCGACGTGATATGCTGCTCGCGTGGAACCTTCGATTTACCAGTAAAAGGTGGTCGAGTCATTCGAGTCGGTGTTGAACTCAGAATTTCGGATCGGATTTCAGCGATTTAAAAAATTATAAAATAAACTATATGTGAAGTATTGCCAATTTCAGTTTTCGTTCTCACTATCGCCGGAGATCGGCGGCACGATTCCGGAGCCACCATCTGCCTCGTCGAACCCTGGCCATCTGAGGGTCCGCTCGAAGAGTCGGTTCTCGAGAGCCTCCATCATTGGGGGCATCCCTCCGACGGCGTCGTAATTGTGCTCGTGCTGTGCGGTCCCTCCGCCTCCGTTTCCGCCGGTTGTGTTTCCGTCCTCGCCGTTCGGATTCGGATCGTAGATCTCCGGCCGTTCCTCGCCCTCGACGTCGATGTATCCGACCATTCCTCGGCTAGTCATCCGGGAGAGGGCGTGATCGACGAGGGTGATTCGTTCGGGAACCGGTGTCTCCATGGTTCCCATCATGCAACTCCCCGGCGGGACCTTCATCGTCTGGACGTACTCTTCGGGCGCGCCGGGAGCACCGTCTCGCCAAGCGCGTTCCCAGACGTTCCCGATCGGATGGAGGTTCGACGAGACGTTCGGTCCGCCGGTTACGAAGAAGACCCGAACCGTTTCGTCGCGTTCGGCTTTCACTGATCCGTATCGATCCGGCGTGAACGGCGCACTCTCCCCGTTCAGCACGACGTACGTCGGCTCCTCGTCCTGCATCGCGTCGAAGCTGAAGCCGTGTCGTCCCTCCTCGCCCACCGCGGCGTCAGTATAGATCTCGTGCTGGCTAAAGTACAGTTCGCGGTCGGCCTCCGGAAGGCCCCCTTCGGGTTCGACGACGATCATCCCGAACATCCCGCTGCTGATATGGTAATCCAGATTCTGGACCGCACAGTGGTAGATGTAGGCACCGGGATACCGCGCCTGAAACCGAATCGAGTTCGATTCACCGGGCAGCGCATCCGTTCCGACAGCGCCGCCCCCGGTGCCGTACACCGCGTGAAGGTCGACGTTGTGTGGGAGTTTGTTTCGCTCGGGGTTCTCGAAGGTGAGGTTGATCGTGTCCCCCTCTCGTACACGGATCATCGGGCCCGGAATCTGTCCGTCGAAGGTCAGGTACGGGAACTCGACGCCGGGCTCGATCTCGGCGACGACTTCCTCCGCAGTGAGGGTGATCTCGTGTTCCGTAGGCTCGTCACGCTCGATCGGCCCCGGAATCTCCGTCGGATCGGCGGCAATTCGATCGACCCTCGGGAGGTCATCGGCTTGCTGGATAGCCCGTTGACGATCGCTTCCGTCCGCCACGCTGGTTCCTGCTCCCAGCACAGTGCTCGCACCGCCGATTCCCAGTGCTTCGAGGACTTGCCGTCGTGGTACATCGAACATCTCTGATCAGCCAGTCGGATGTTCGGTCGGCACCGGAGTAAGCAGTCTCCCCAAAAAGTAGGATCCAGCAGCGTTAATATACCTATCCACTATCCCGCGCTTGCTGCGGTATCAATGCACGGATTTTACGAGCCGCGGTGATTGCGAACGAACGCACGTCGCAGGACCGTCAGGAGGATGTACGTCTCGTACTTCTGGGTCTGACAGTGTTCGCAGGGCTGCATGTCCGCGACGATCTCCTGGATCGAATCGTCGTACTCTTCGGTGAGCGTGGCGATCGCGTCCCCGATCTGGGGCTGGACGGCGTCGATCATCTCGTCGACGGTGGCGTCGGCCGAGTCCGGCAGCGAGTATGAGAGGACGATCGTATTCGCGTGATAGTACTTCGTCGTCCCGCCGCGCCCCTCCTCGAATCGGACGACGTCAACGAGGCCGGTGTCCCGTAACTCGTTGATGTGGTGTCGAACCGTATTCTCCGTACGGTCGACACCGCGATCGCCGAGCCGATTGTGGACCTCACTCGCGGTCAGGGCCTCCTCGGACAGGATATCGAGGATCATCGCCCGCATCGGTTCGTCGATCGCGTCCGAAACCCGGGGGTCCCGCATCGCGATATCGTCGAGACGGTGGTCGGTACCGGAACTACTCATACAGGAACTGAGGGTGAGCACGTTGGAAAAGGTAGCGGGATGCCAGCGAAGAGGCGCCCACCGAAGAACGAGACTCGATTGGATCCGCGAGGACGAAAGCTCTAGACGACCTGTTTGACCGTCCCGACGACCCATATACATATTCAAACATATCATTTAAAAAATACTTATTGCGGTATGGGCACTACCTCAAACTGTAATGAGCGACACAACCCAGTTCCGCGTCCTTGACTTCGATTGTCCGACCTGTGCAAGCACCGTCGAACGTGCCCTCTCGAACGTCGACGGCGTCCAGCACGTCGAGGTCCACTACGCGACCGGCCGCGTCGAGATCGAGTACGACGACAGCGTCACAGACCCTGACGCCTTCGCACAGACCATCGAAAACCAGGGGTACACGCCCCAGCCCGCCTAACACCATGAACAGACAATCAATCACACAGTACTACCGGAAACACCGGAAAGCCATCGTCACAGCGACGAGCGGGTTCCTCTATGGCGGTGGCTGGAGTCTCGGCCACCTCACCGGCCTCGATACCGCAAGCGCCGCCATCCTCGTCCTTGCGACGATTGTTGGCGGCTACGACATCGCCAAGACCGCCTACCACGAGGTAACCAACCGGACGCTCGGTATCAAGACGCTGGTGACGCTGGCCGCTATCGGCGCCATCGTTATCGGGGAGTACTGGGAAGCAGCGGCCGTCGTCTTCCTGTTCAGCCTCGGCAGCTACCTCGAGGGTCGGACGATGCGGAAGACCCGGACGGCCCTCCAAGAGCTCCTGGAGATGACGCCCGACACGGCGACCGTCCGTCGCGACGGGACGCTCCGAGAGGTCCCCGCCCGCGAGGTCGAGGAGGGCGAGGTCGTCGTCGTGAAGCCGGGCGGGAAGATTCCGGTCGACGGGACCGTCGTTGACGGCGAAAGCGCCGTCAATCAGGCGCCGGTCACCGGCGAGAGCGCGCCCGTCCACAAGGCCGACGGCGACGAGGTCTACGCCGGGACAGTTAACCAAGAAGGGGCGCTAGAAATCCGGACGACGGGTGCGGGTTCGGACACGACGCTCGAACGCATCATCCGTCGCGTCGAGGAGGCCCAGGAGGCCCAGTCACCGACCGAGAGTCTCATCGATCGGTTCGCGAAGTACTACACGCCGGCCGTTATCGTGCTCGCTATCGCCGCGTACGCGGTCACGCAGAACGCGATCCTGTCGCTGACGCTGTTGGTCATTGGCTGTCCCGGGGCACTCGTCATTGGGCCACCGGTCAGCATCGTCTCCGCCATCGGGAACGCTGCCCGGTCGGGCGTGCTAATGAAGGGTGGCGAACACCTCGAACGCGCCGGGAAGATCGGCCTCGTCGCTTTTGACAAGACCGGCACCCTCACGAAAGGCGAAACAACGGTCGCCGACGTCAAGGGGTTCGGCGTCGCTAATGTCGAGGTCCTCTCGCTGGCGGCTACCGCCGAGAAGAAGAGCGAGCACCACCTCGCCGACGCCATCGTTGAGGCGGCCCGCGAGCAGCCGTCAACCGCCACCGACGGTGGTGCGGTGACCCGGGACGCCGATTCGATTGGGGACCGTCGGTCGATTCCCGACCCGGAAAGCTTTGACGTGATCGCGGGCAAGGGCGTCGTCGCCCACCACGATGGGCACGAAATCGTCGTCGGCAACCGTGCGCTGTTGTCCGACCGCGACGTCGAGATTCCCGAGCAGGTTGGCGAGTACGTCCGCGAACACGAAGCGCGGGGCGAGACGGCCGTGCACGTCGTCCGCGACGGCACCGTCGTCGGTGTGATCGCGATGCGTGACGAACTCCGGGAGACTGCGCTGGGCGTCGTCCGGACGCTTCGCGAGGCCGGCATCGAGACGGTGATGCTAACCGGCGACAACGAACGCACTGCTGCCGCCGTTGCCGAGGAGGTCGGCATTGACGAGTACCGCGCCGAACTCCACCCCGAGGACAAGCAGTCCGTCATCGAGGCCTACCAGGCCGACGGGCACGTCGTCGCGATGGTCGGCGACGGCATCAACGACGCGCCGTCGCTGGCGACCGCCGATGTCGGCATTGCGATGGGTGCCGCGGGAACGGACACCGCCATCGAGACGGCTGACATGGCGCTGATGGCCGACGACCTCGAACGCATCCCGTATGCGGTCAAACTGAGCAGAGCGACGCGCTGGAACGTCCTCGAGAACGTCGGGCTCGCGGTGCTGACCGTGACTGTCCTGCTCGCGGGCGTGCTCACCAGCTATGTCACTCTCGCGTCGGGGATGCTCGTCCACGAGGCCAGCGTCCTTGCGGTCATCCTCAACGGGATGCGGCTGCTCCGATACTGACGACCAACCACACTCACTCCACTCATGACAACAAATTCGACTTCAACCGATGCGACCAACACCAGCACCGACCTTGCCGTCGACTACGACGTCGCTCCCATCGAAATTCGTGACCCCGTTGCGGAGGCGCTCGGTATCCTCGAACCCGGCGACCCGTTCATCGTCACCTACGCGGATGTGGTCAAAGAGGCAGGTCACTCCTGTCCGACGGCGTCGGGCGCGTTCCGGATCACTCAACTCGGGCTCGCTGAACTCTATCCGGACGCCAACGAACATCCTGTCCGCAGCGATATCGAGGTAACTGCCGGTGGGCCAAGGGACGAACCGACCTACGGCGTGATGTCACGAATCGTCTCGTACATCACTGGGGCCGCCGAGGAGGGCGGCTTCGGCGGGCTTGCTAACGGCTACGGCGACCGGAAGCACCACCTGCATTTCGGCGATGCTGACACGGTTGATCCAACGTTCACGTTTGATCGCACTGACACCGATGACACCGTACAGGTTACCTACCACGTCGGCGAGGTACCAGACGCCGGTCCCGCCACGCAGTACCTCGGGAAACTGATCGACGGGACTGCGACGAACGAGGAACGCGAGGCCTTCGCTGAAGCGTGGCACGGGAGAGTCCGCGCGGTCCTGACCGACGACGACCTGTTCACGGTGACGCAGGTGAAATGACCGGTAGCTAACGGCGATCACATTCTAGCTAGAACCCGTGCTTTTCTGTCATTCTCCCGTATCCTGAACGTATGCCTCAGTTTGTGTCGGGACGGAGCGTGTCGGTATAGGTCAGCCATCCCAGAACGGAGGCGGCCCCGTCGGTTTCCTGGGCGACGAGCACGCTCGTCTTCCCCTCTGCCTCTAACCTTCGAAGCTGGTTGAAGCCATCTTCGAGCCCATCGACCAGCGTATCCTTGCGAACGGTCCGGAAGTAACTCCGATTCTCGATGTGAACGATTCCATCTCCGATCTCCACGCGGGCCCCCTTACCGTCGGTAGACTGAAACCGCCGTGCGTCAGTGACATCAAGCAACCGTTCGTCCGCCGCCGTCTCGTGCTCGTCTCGGATCGAGATGTCACGGACCGCGTCTCGAATCGTCTCTTCGGACGGGACACTTTCGTCGTAGGTGATCCGAACGGTCCCCGTACGGAAGGAGACATCGACGTCATGGATGCCAGAGACGCTATGAAGGTATTCCTCCGGTCTAGTTCCCTGCTCTCCTTGTCTTAGGCTGTTAGATGCTCTGAATAAGTACTCTCTGTTGGAAAGGTATCCATTCTCGACGTCAGGGGATCTCTTTTTCGAACACCCGGCCGTTAGATAACAGTCCGAAGCATGATTCTTCCGCCTCTTGGGGTCCCTACAAGCAGTTAAGTAAACAAGCGTGGTTACTGGGAGGTATGCTTCGCCGTCGATCAGGCGTCAGCAACAGGGGGGTGAACGGGGCGTGAACTTCGACTTCCACGAGATCGAGGTGCGCCGGAAGACGCTCGCGAAGATCCTCGTCGGCGTCTTCGTGTTCAACCTCGTCGTGATGGGCGCTGGCGCAGCCTACTCCTACCAGCAAGCCCCGCAGGTGCCCGACAGCATCCAGGGGCCAGACGGCGAGACGATCACCACCGAGGCCCAGATCGAGCGCGGCAAGGCCATCTTCCAGTCCGAGGGGATGATGAACCACGGGTCGATCCTCGGCAACGGGGCGTACTTCGGCGTCGACTACACCGCAGACGCGCTGGACCTCAAGATGCGGTTCATGCGCCAGTACTACGCGCAGGAACGCTACGGGACGGAGTACGACGCGCTCGAGTCGCCGGAGCAAGCGGCGGTCGACGACGTCGTCCGGACGGACCTCGAGGACTCCTCGATCGAGGCCGAGTCGGAGTACTCCGCCGCGGAGGTTTACGCCCACGAGCAGGTCCGCGAGGTGTACGTCGAGCGGTACCACGAGGGCGCTCGCGAGCGCGGCGCGCCCGCGAACATGATCGACAGCGCGGAGGACGCCCGCCGGTTCGCCGACTTCGCGATGTGGACGGCCTGGATGTCCCACACCGACAGGCCGGGCACCGACCACAGCTACACGAACGGCTGGCCGCCCGCGCCGGACGCCGGGAACGTGCCGACGGGCGCGAACGTCATCTGGAGCGCGATCAGCATGATCCTGCTCGTCGGCGCCGCGGGCTTTGGCATCTGGCTGTACAAGTCAATCCAGCTCCCCGAACCCGACGCGTCCGGCGGACTCACGGTTCCCGGGCCGGACGAGATCGAAGTGCTCCCGAGCCAGATCGCCGCGCTGTGGTACGTGCCCGTGGCGGCGCTGCTGTTCGTCGCCCAGACGCTGCTCGGAGGGCTGCTTGCCCACTACTACATCGAGCGCGACGCCTTCTTCGGGCTGGAGGAGATCGCCGGCGTCGACATCCTTCAGCTCATGTCCTTTACCGCGGCGAAGACGTTCCACCTCGATCTCGGAATCCTCTGGATCGCGGCGCTATGGCTCGCGGGCGGCATCTTCCTGTCGTCGCTGCTCACCGGCTATGAACCGCCGCGCCAGAGCACGTACGTCTGGCTGTTGCTGGGCGCGCTCGTGGTGGTCACGGTCGGCGGATTCGCCGGCATCTGGCTCGGCATCAACGGCTACATCGACCCCGACCAGTGGTACTGGTGGCTGATCGGCAACGAGGGTCTGGAGTACGTCGAGGTCGGCCGGGTCTGGCAGTTCGGCCTCCTGCTGGGCTTCCTGTTCTGGGCATTCATCGTCTGGCGCGGGTTCAAGCCGCTGCTCGACGAGGAGCCCCGCTACGGCCTCGCGCACATGATCATCTACGCCGGCGGCTCGATCGCCCTGCTGTTCGTCGCCGGGAACCTGTACACGCCCGAGACGAACATCGTCATCACGGAGTTCTGGCGCTGGTGGGTCGTCCACATGTGGGTCGAGGGCGCCTTCGAGTTCTTCATCGTCGCCGTCGTCGGCATCACGCTGGTCAGCATGGGGCTCTTGCGGCGCCAGTCAGCGGAGAAGGCCGTGATGTTCGAGGCGCTCTTTATAATGGGCACCGGCGTCATCGGCGTCTCGCACCACTACTGGTGGGTCGGCCAGCCCGACGTGTGGATCCCGCTGGGCTCGGTGTTCTCCACGCTGGAGCTGATCCCGTTGATCTTCATCCTCTTCGAGGCGTTCAACGAGTACGTCGCGCTCAACGAATCCGGCGAGATGTTCCCCTACCGGTGGGCGTTCATCTTCATCATCGCCAGCGGATTCTGGAACTTCGTCGGCGCCGGCGTGCTCGGCTTCTTCATCAACCTCCCGATCATCAACTACTTCGAGCACGGCACGTACCTCACCGTCGCTCACGCCCACGCCGCGATGTTCGGCGCCTTCGGCTTCCTGGCGATGGGGATGGTCGTCTACATGTTCCGCATGGCGATCCCGGAGGACCGGTGGCGAACGCGCAAGCTCCGGTGGTCGTTCTGGCTGATGAACGTCGGACTGGCGGTGATGGTGCTCATCTCGGTGCTGCCGGTCGGGTTCCTCCAGCTGGAGGTCGCGTTCACCGAGAGCTACGCCGCGGCCCGCAGCCTGGCGTTCTACAACAGCGCCCCGATCCAGACGGCGTTCTGGCTTCGGGTCCCCGGCGACGTGCTGCTGATCATCGGGTCGGTCGTGTTCGCTTGGGACGTGTTCGATAAGATCCGTCTTCGGGAAACCGCGACCGACGCGGCGTGGCTGACCGACCAGCCGATCGCGAGCCGCGTACTGGGCGACGAGGACTATCCGGCCGAGGACGATGATTAAGTGAGGACCATCCACAGATAGAGAGCTGGGTCACCGGAAGAGCCGGTGAGGCCGACCTGCTACGAGGTAGATACGATATCATATATCAATGGTTCAGTGGGTTATGTCTAGATCAGGTTTTGATATATAACTGCCTCAACAACAGTCCTGCTCACCGATTGTGCCTCTCACACCTGGACACTGTTACCATTATCTAGTAAAGTTAAAAAATATTAATAAATCACATACAAATATGACTCGTTCTATTAGTCGTGATCACTCTTGTCGCGAAGCTAGGCTGATGGCCTGTCTGAGAAGCGAAACGAGGGTTTATCTTGCTCAGTAGTCTTCTCTACCTACATGAGTGAGCGAGCGGAGGCTGGGACAACGGCCTTCTGGGGTGGGATGTACGACGACGTGGCGCTCCAGCGCTACCAAACGCTCGTCAACACGGTCGACGATGGGATTTACCAACTCGATTCGGAGGGGCGTTTCGTCGCGCTCAACGACGTGGTCGTCGAGACGACGGGGTACAGCCGTGAAAAGCTGCTCGGTGAACACGTTTCGCTCGTTCTCGACGACGATGATATCAAGCGCATTAAACAGGAACTCCGTGAACACTTCTCGAGTGTCGATCAAGACGTAGCTACGTTTGAGCTGTACATCGAAGCCGCTGACGGAGAGCGGATTCCCGTCGAACTGCGGGTCAATCCCATCATTGACGGTGGTACGTTCGAGGGGACTGTCGGGGTTGCACGCGATATCTCCGACAGGAAGCGACGCCAGAAGGCGCTAAAATCGACACGAGAGTCCTATGATTCGATCACGAGCGTTCTTGACGAGGCTGACGTCGGCGTCTGGGTGCTTAACGACGAGTTCGATGTCGCGTGGATCAACGACGCGACCGAACGGTACTTCGGACTCGACCGCAGCGAGCTCGTCGGCCGCGACAAGCGAGATCTGATCGACGAGACGATCCAGAATCGGATCGTCGATGACGACGCGTTCGCCGATACTGTGCTGGCTACCTACGAGGACAATACCTACACTGAACGCTTCGAGTGCCAAATCACGGCAGGCACAGACCGCCAGCGTCGCTGGCTCGAGCACCGGAGCAAACCGATCGAGTCAGGACGATACGCCGGTGGACGGGTCGAACTCTACTACGACATCACCAGTCAAAAAGAGAGTAAGCAAGCGCTCAGACAGAGCGAACAGCGGGTCCGATCGTTGGTTGAGGCCGTCGATGAATATGCGATTTTCATGCTCGACACGGACGGGCACGTCGTTAGCTGGAACGAAGGAGCAGAGCGCATCAAGGGCTACGAGGCCGACGAGATCGTCGGTGAGCACTTCTCGACGTTCTATACAGACGAGGACGTCGCTGCTGGCGTTCCCGAAGAGAATCTCGTGGCGGCTTGCGAGAACGGATCGATCAAGGAGGAGGGCTGGCGGGTACGCGCTGACGGCTCGTGCTTCTGGGCGAACGTCACCATCACCTCGATCCGCGACGATAACGGTGACCTCCAGGGGTACGCGAAGGTCACCCGCGACATGACCGAACGGAGACGTGCCGAGGCTGAACGCGAACTCCTATACGAGACGACACGATCGATCGCCGAGGCCGAGACGTTCGAAGAGGGGTTACAAGCGGCACTACAGGACCTCTGTGAGGAGACCGACTGGGAATACGCCGAGGCATGGCTTCCGACCGACAAGGGAGAACTCCGGCGTGCGGAGGCTGACTACTACGTAGATGACCTCGCCGAGTTCGCCGCGTTCTCTGACGAGTACACTTTCGGGTATGGCGAAGGCCTCCCAGGTCGAGTGTATGCTTCGGGAACGTTCGAGCGGGCATCAGACTTCACGGATGAGTCAAGCAGTGAGTATCCCCGACTTGGTGAGGCGCTCGATGTCGGCCTGAAGTCGTCTCTCGGTGTGCCAGTGATCGCGGACGACGAGGTCGTGGCTGTCCTTACGTTCCTTATGGGAGAGACACGGGAAATCGACGAGAGGCTGGTTGACTTGATCTCGTCGGTCGCCTCAGATCTCGGTGCATTGATCGCCCGTAGACGCGCCGAGGAAAGTCTCGATCGTGAACGCGAACTCGTTGAGCGGATCTTCGAGACGGCACCCGTCGGAATTTCTGTCTTCGATTCCGACGGTGAGATGGTTCGTGCGAACGAGCGAATAAAGGACATACTCGGGTCGATTGCCGAAGATGCTAACGGTGACATGCAGCACGGAGGCAAGGACGAGTCGTTGCCTGTCGAGGAATGCCCTGTGGGCCAAGTGTTCGAGAATGGCGATCCTGTCATCAACCAAGAGATAAAGAT
>SDGW01000914.1_pt1 | contig 12239 bp, 8 predicted proteins | sample 2873831 | NCBI WGS metagenome assembly SDGW01 (sample SAMN08132700, study PRJNA421101) | hypersaline lake metagenome | isolation source: celular fraction 0.22 microns magnesium sulfate-rich crust from ephemeral... | place: Spain: Penahueca Lagoon, Toledo | collected 2011-07
GACCACCCGCGCGTGCCACACCATCAGGGGATGGGGACCGAGGAGATGGTGCGGAAGCTCGAGACGGTGGTCGAGCGGCCGTACATCGTCATCCTCGACGAGTTCGACGGCCTCGAGGACGGGTGCTTGCTGGTCGACCTGGCGAGAGTGGAGATGCTCTCGGTGATCTGTATCGGCCACGACGAGGAGAGCGCGCTCGCGACGGTGCCGGACGAGGTCGAGGGGCTGCGGAACTCGCAGATACTCGAGTTCGAACCGTATTCGGTCGAGGCACTGCTGGAGATTCTGGAGGCACGCGTCGAAACGGGCCTGGAACCCGGCACGGTCGACGTCGAACACCTCGAACGAATCGCGGACGAGGTGGGGGGTTCGGCCCGGTACGCCGTCCAGTCACTCCGAAGCGCTGTGGAACTCGGCCTCGAGTGCGGGCACACGAGTGTCCGGGAGGAGGACGTCGACGACTGCTTCGAGGACGCGAAGAGTCGCATCCGCAAACAGCTACTGACGAGCCTCTCGCGCCAGCACCACATCCTCTACCGGATCATTCGCGACGCCGGCGACGAGGGTATCGAGCCGAGTGAGCTGCTCGCGGAGTACCAGAAACGGTCGAAGAACCCGCGAACACGCCAGCAGGTCGGGAACTACCGCGACAAGCTGGTCCAGTACGACCTGATCGAGACGGCGGGGACGGGCCGCTGGGCGCGCTATCGGGTCGTCGATGACACGCTGAAAGCGCCGCTGCGAGAGCGCCCGGCCTGACCTGGAGAAAGACTCCGGTCGAGTTGCGTTTTTAACGTCAGCCGTTCTGGTGTAGCCAACGGCATCCGTTTCGGATGCTGCCCGGTCATCGCGATGACGTCCGGCCCGGACTGCGAGCAGGGTATTGCCTTGCTGGCTCTTCGGGACGGTCCCCTTGGGGGCATCGCCGGCCGGATGCGATAGTCACACGTACCAGCTATGTCTCAGCAAGTCATCCAGCGACAGCGCGGGCTCCACGTCCACGAGGAGGCCGACTTCCTCGAGGCGTCGCCCCACGCTGACCAGGACTCACCGAGCCCGTACCGTCGCGACGAACACTTCGGCGCCGACGTCGACGAGGACAAGCGCCTCTCTGTCGAGCAGATCGAGAAGCGGGCGACGCCGAAGGCGCTCTGGATCGCCAAGACGGTGCTCCGTCGCGAGGCCACCGTACTCTGCCCCCACTGCCTCGACGTCGACGATGCGGCCGTCCAGATCTCGGAGCCCACCGAGTACGTCCCGCGGGAGATCGTCATCCCCCGCGAGGGCGGGAAGAACATCATCGTCGAGCTGGCCGTGCTACCAAAAGCCCACCGCCACTGCGACCGCTGTGGGACGGTCAGCTTCGGCGGCCCGCTGGCCGACCGCGAGTTCGAGGAGGAGACGGGCGTCAACAAGGACACGGCGCGGCACTTATACGAGCGGCGCAAGGAGTACCAGCAGGTCGACACAATCGAGGTTGCAAAATGAGCATTTCAGACACTTACAACGAGTATTTCCCCCGATTCGCGCTGCTCGCAGGGATCCTGATCGGCACGGCGACCGCGATCGCGCTGCTCCCCGTCGAGTATATCGCGGACATAGCGAACATTATCGAGCGGTCGTACCTAATCTCACAGGGCGCGAGCCCGCTCCGCTGGCCGGATCCGCCCCTTCGGTACCTCCCAATCTCGGCGCTCATGGCCGTGCTGGTACCGGCCGGCCTCGAGCCGGGGACGGTCGTCACGGCGTACATGATCGCGATCGAGTTTGTGCTGATTCCGGTGACGCTGTATCGGGGCGTCCGAGCCTGGTACGGCGCGTACGCGGCCGGCTGGGCGGCGCTGCTGTACGGCTCGCTCGCGTTTGTCCTCTTCCCGGATGTCGTCCCGGACGCGTCGCTGGTTCTGATCAACACGATGTACTCTGGCGTCTACTGGATGTACGCGTTTGCGATTCCGCCGATCCTCTTCGCGTGGGAGCAGGCCGGGCGCGGCAACTACCGGCTCGCGGGCGTCGGCCTGGGCCTGGTCGCGCTGATAGAGCTCCCTATGGCCGCGATCGCGGCGATCGTCGTCGCCGTCACCGGGCTCCTCGACGGCGAGGTCCGAGACGTCCTCGAGGCGGCGGCCGTCTCGATCGTCGTCTCCCTCCCGCTCGTCCCGTTCGCGGTGTATCACCTCGATTACTGGATCTCGTCCGGCGCCGGTCGGACGGACGTCTCGAGGTACCCGCTCTTCGACGGCGGCAGCCAGTCGTTCGCCGGCTTTGAGGTGACGGTCCTCGAGGCGCGAATCGCTGGCGTCGTGCTCTTCGCAATGGCGCTGGCGACGGTCGCGAGCGCGTACTACCGATCGGACGCGGTCAAGCGGTTCGTTCAGGAGCTCCCGGCGGCCGTCAAGAGTCAGCTGGTCGTCTTGGTCGTGCTTGAGCTCGTCCTGGGCGTGATGCTGCTGGCGCTCTGGTACCACATCCTGATCAGCTACATTTTCCGGTTCACGCTTTTCGCGCTCGGCGGTGTGATCGCGAGCCGGGCCGTCTCCGCCTGGAGGTCGGCGGACGGCAGGGACCGCGCTGCTGGCGGGCTGGCCCCTGAAAAAGGCGACTGAAAGGTCTAATCGTCGGGGAGGTACATCGTCAACGAGTTTTGTCTCTGTCATACTCGAGATCAACGAGATCCTGGGTCACGTCGACGCGACGAACGTCGGGTTCATTAATGCGGCTTCGGGCTAAGACCGGCACAGCGAGTTTTGGGACTACGACGCGAGCGGGACGAGCGGTATGACCGTGTACGTCAACGGCGAGCAGCGGCCCCTGGTCGAGAGCCAGGGGACGTACACGTCGGAGTGGCACTCCCTGGGCGAGAACGCCTCTTTCACGGGCTTTTCGTCTAACTCGACGCTCAACGGCGGATCGATGAGCTGGGAGTACCGCTTATCGTCGGACGGGACGAGCTGGCCGAGCTCGGCCTCTCGGACGCCCATGCGTACGAGCTGGCGACGGTGACGGACGACGTCTAGGAGCTCTGGCGGATCGCTACCGGCCTCGAGGACGACCACGTCGAGACGCACGCCGTGAGGTCGCGCTGCAGTCCGGCGTGATCGACGACCGACAGCTCGAACGCATCGTCGCCGAGGCTGCCGGGTCGGCGCGATTCGGTGTGTAAGCACTTTGGAGCGCGGTGGATCTCGGTGGCGAGCGCGGCCACACGACCGTCCAGCCCGAGGACATCGACGACTGTTTCGAGCGCGCGAACGAATCAGGAAACAGCAGTTGGAGAGACTCGGGCGCGACCACCAGATCTGCTATCGGGCGATTCGGGAGCACGGGCCCGTGACCCTACCGCGATCTACGAGCACTACCAGGACCTCGGCGGCGAGAACTCGCGATCGTCGACAGTGAAGTACCCGAAAAAGCTCGACGAGTACGAGTTGATCGAGCAGACCGTTGACGGATGGGTCGCCGTCAACGAGACGCTGGCGGCGCCACGGCGGGAGGCGCGGATTGCTTAGCGTGTTGGTCTAAGCACGGTCAGTTTCTCTTTCGAATCCCGATCGCCGTCGCCGGGACTTAAGCCGGTGTGGGGACAGTCCGGGCACATGGAGGTGAACACACAACGTGGCCCGCGAGAAGATCGACCCGCCCGAGCGCCTTCGGGAGCAAATCGAGGCGCGCTTCGGGCAGGCTGCGAACAGCCAGTCGGGAATGTACCTGACGGCCTTATGGTATGCCGTCGAGCGGTACGACGCCGAACACGGCGGTCCGCCTGATCAGCACGCCGACGAGGAGTGACGTGCGGATGAACATCGCTGCTGCGGCATAATCAACCCACCGCCGCAGCACCAGAATGTGTCTATATTGGGGACAACTTGGGGACTATTTGGCGGTGCGCTTATAACGCATGCGCGTAATGTCTAGATAACGCTCAGTCGCGACGGCGTGTCACCCGGACCGCTCGAAGCGAAGTTCGGAACTTGCCCCAGCGAGGGGAGGCCGAGCGCGGCGGGGTTCGAACAGCGATTTCTGTCCACACAAACCATGTCAGAAGCACAGCCAGGCGGAGAGTTATCGACGGCGCTGGGCTGTCGAGAGAACTTCTTCGACCACGACGCCGAGGACTACGAGGAGTCGAACGACCAACTAGCAGACCAGGAAGCGACCGAGGACTACATCGACCCGTCTCCGGAACCGGGTGCCGCTGCGCTCCGGGAAGAGTGGGCCATCGACTATTACCTCCGGAAGCACCCTGAGGCGGAGCTGTTCTGCCCGTACTGCTGGCACGAGCTGGGTGCGGAATCGGAGCTCACCGATCCGGAGGACTACGTCCCGGAGAGCGAGGTCGTCGCCGACCCGCGGTACATCCACGACCCGGAGGACGATCATCCGAGGGCGCCAACGGAAGCTGAGAACATCGAGCTCGAGGACCTCGACTATGAGACGCGTCTCGAGCTCTGGACTGAGCCGAAGTACGGCGATCACCGACGTCACCGCAGCTGCACCAACTGCGGCGGTGTATCCTGGGGCGGCGTGCTGGGCGACCTGACGACCGATCAGTTCCTCGCAGCCGTCGACGAGTACCTCGAGACAAATGAGTACCTACCGCCGACTGCCCAAGACGCTGTTCGAGCGGCGGCCCGCAAGCGGAAACAGCGTGGCCTGGCTGACCGCGACAATCGGAGCGAGATCGCCTACCACGTCGCACTCGGGCTCGCTGCTGGAGAGAATTGATGGCCACCGCTCCACCATCAGTTCAGAACGGCGTCATCGAGGTTGTCGAAAAACAGAGACCGGTCCTATAGCTATCTGCTGCTCTTTTAATTGGATCTGTTACTGAGGCATTGCGCCCACTGGCGATAATCGCGGTTCGATTCCGCGGAGGTGCTTAGCGGTTATTCTTCAACAATGGTTCGAGCAACCACCAGCCGCGGCTGTACCGTTCGACGACTGTTTCCACCGGGGGTAACAGATGAAAGGTGAACACAAACGAGTAGCGTCTGCCACAGTTGCCGTTCTCATCGTCTTATCTGCAACGTTTGGAGTCATTCCCGGCGGTCTATCTCCGATCATATCTGCGAGTGCAATCGAGAATAGTGAAATTCTCGAAGGCTTTGAAGATGGGAATTTAGACGGCTATACTGGCGATACCGGCTCATACAGTGTAAGCACTAGTAACCCGTATTCCGGCACGTATCATCTAAGCACTAGCACTTCTTCGACGGTTCAAATCAAAAACTCGAATATCGGCGTAAGTAACTCTAACACGATCACATGGTCCCAGTCATTAAGCACGGGGGGTAATGGCGGTCTGCTTATATCGAATGGCTCTCTTGGCTCCCAGGACGGCTATTGGTTTTCGATCTCCGACTCGGGGGATACCCTGAATATTTGGAGAATCGACGGCGGCTCGTATACTAACCTCAAGAAGACGGCGATCGACCCGCCCAATGATGGGTATATCCGGGCTTCGGTGAGCTGGCACGACGACGGGACTATCCAGTTCCGTGCGTGGGATCCCGACGGCACATTCTCAGCGCGCATTTCGGTCGTCGATGAAAATTACACGAGCGGGGCCATTGGGTTCCGGACCAACGCAGGCACTGTCGAGTATGACGAGATTGCCACCAGAAACGATTCAATCAGCAACACGAAGCCAGTCACCGCCGATAACGAAGGGTCTACTGGTGACCCGCTGATTGATGGTCAACAGGCTGATTACGAAACAGATGTCGAGGCGGACCCGTTCGTTGTTCAGGATGACTCGGGCACTCTGCACATGTACATCGAGCAGAAAGACCCGAATCGCGACAACAAGGGTGACATTGCACACTATACCTCGAGTGACGGCTCGGACTGGACTCGGCAAGGTATAGCTCTCAATTCATCGGATGTTGGCCATCACCTGGCCTACCCCAGCGTATTCCAAGCGAACGGTTATTGGTACATGACGCCAGACAAAGGTGATGGCAACGTTACGCTTTATCGAACCTCTGACTTAGGGAGTCACAATTGGACAAAAGTAGCAACGCCGGTTTCCTCTACCAGTCTTCGGGACCCGTCCATTTTCAAGAAGAACGGAACTTGGTACGTCATCGGAAAATCCGGGTCCGGGCAGGCCTCGGCGTTCTACTCCGACACCCTCGAAACTGATAGCTGGTCAGCCCACCCGGAGAACCCGATAATCAGTAATCGGGAGGAGAACGCCCGGCCAGGTGGACGGTTCCTAGTGCAGAATGACACCGTCATTGGGTTCTACCAGGATATCACCCCCAGCTACGGCGACTCCGTCGACGCCTTCAAAATCGAGATCACGAAGAACAACTACGAGGACACTCGTATCCACGACTACTCCGCCGTTGTCCAAGGGTCGAACGACTCCTCGATGTGGAACGAGGAAGGGATGCATCATTACGCTCCCTACAAACTGGATAACGGCCGCTGGATTGCACCAGTCGACGGGTTCAATTCTACTGCAGCTAGCGGAGCCAATGACTGGGCAGTTAGTGTGTACTGGGCAGGAACAGCGTCTTCTTCTAAAGGGGTCTCCGGCACCGTCGAGAACCAGAACGGCCAGCCTATCTCCAACGCGACGGTCCAACTCTACTACTCGACGCTCCCAACCACCACTGAGGCTCGCGACCAGCTCGACTCTGTCTCGGACCCAACACCCACCACCTTCACCGACCAACTCGACTCGGATTTCTCGGTGATGGACACCGACGACGGCCTCGCCACGAAGGCCGAGTTCGTGCCAGCCATCTACTCGCCGGAGGAGATCGGCACGGCGCCGTGGGTCGATAGCGCTGACCTCGGCGACCCGCACTGGCAACAGGTCTCTCAGACCGAGTCGTTCGTCGTCACGATCGCGGACACTCGGGACGGCGTCGACAAAGGCGTGCTCTCAGGTGAGTATGCCAACCAGATGTACGGTCACCCGTACAAGGGCGACGACGGAACGGTAACATTCCAGCGACTGAGCGCCAGTGCCGAACCGGTTGGAGACCCCATCGAGTTCGACCTGAATAAGCAGGCCGGCGGCGGCTTCGGCGACCCCTCGAGCATGCAGTATGCTGAGGTGCCGGCGGATGCACTCCAGCCGGGATTCTACACCGTCACCGCGAAGATCGACGGCGAGCGTAAGGCCAGTTACGTCATCCGTGTCGGCTCACCGCGAGCGCCCGTCGACCAGTACCTCGAGACGACCTCGGGAACGTTGACCGATCAGGCCGAGCAGGCCCAGCAGGCCATCGGCAGTGGCGATCTGGTCCACAAAACCGTCACCACCAACAGCGACGGCGAGTGGAACGCCAGCGTCCCGAGCAACGCAAAGGTGGTGCAGGTGCAGGCGATGAAGGCACCGGGCGTCGACGTGGCGCCTCAGGACCTCACGCGTGACAACGTGACACAGGCCTACTCCTCGGCAGACTCGGCGCCGAACGCCTCGGTCTACTTCCCCAGCAGAGTTCGACGCGTCAGCCTCCCGGCCGATGACGTGACCATCACGCTCGTCGAGTCACGCTTCCCGCCGACGGCGGACATGAGCCAGCTGCAGGATCGCCTCGAACAGCTCCGTAATATGCTGAACAACCTCACGCTGTCGGACCTGCGACCAGGCCCGCTGAACGAGGGCGTCGATCAGGCTCGTGCCGAGCTCGCCGCGACGTGGTCGGAGCTCCGAGGCATCCTGATGCAGTACCCACCCGCACGCGAGCGCTATCTCGACATGACTGACCGCGAGGAGGTACCGGTCGCCTCGGACCTCTCGAAGAGCGAGCTTCGCAGTGAGATCAGCGCCGCGAACACGGCCATCACGTCGACGCAATCCACCGCCGACGCGACCGAGCAGGCGACTGAGGTCGGCGACGGCGTCATCTCTAAGACGTGGGACGTAAGCGGTATCGACCTCTCGGACGCGAACGTCTCGGTCATCGCCCACTACTCTAACGGCACCAAGACAGTCGTTGACGGCAAGTACGTCAGCGTCGACGACGGCGTCACCAGTGACACCGTCCGGCTGGAGGAATTCCCGTACGGTGAGGGCGACCCGGCGCAGGTGAACTTCCGGCTCGACGTGGCTGGTCCGTCGGACAGTATCGGCGAGGACGCTGCGGAGTACGCCACCGACGAGTCGACGATCAAGAACCCGACCTACAACGGTGAGGTGCCGGGTATCGCGAGCATCGAACTCACCTCTGTCCGGCCCGGCCCGAACGACGACGTCCAGCTGACGATCAACGAGGAGCGAGACAGTAGCTTCCGCCAGTTGGTCGACGCGACAGTCTACGGCCCGGACGGCACGATTATTCCGACGAGCAACGTCACTGACGGAGACACGGTCGGATTCCAGACCAACGGGCAGGGTATCTACACCGTCGAGTACACCGTCCAGAACCGCGGTGGCAAGAACTTCACCGACAGCATCAGTGTGCGCGCGGCCGCCTCCGATCAGGACCTCGAACCCGGCGTCTACGCACACTCTGGCCCGCTCGGCAATATCGCCCTCGCGAGTGACGGCCTCTCCGGTGGCGCCGTGAACGTCGCCGACAGTGGCCGCGTCGAGGTCATCGCCCAGCTGCCTGCCGACGCTGACGTGCCGAACGAGGTGCAAGTCTACACAAGCGGCCTCTCGACGGGACCGGAGACGCCGGTCGAGGTGCGGCTGGTCGAGGGTGAGGACCGCCAGGGTGTCGACAAGCACACCTACGTCCGCATTCACGGGAAGAAGATCTCCGACGACGCGCTTGTCTACCGGAACGGTGATCAGCCGATAACCCGGGACGGCGAGACGCGGTTCGGCACAGTAACCGTCGACGCCGACGGGACGAGTATCCAGACCTGGACCGACGAGAACGGCGTCGTGACGACGACGGTCAACAACGACCCCGGCTGGCTGGACCGTCAACAGTTCCGCTTCCGCGTGTTCACTGCGGGGACGGATATCCCGCTGGTCACGGCGCTTCCTGATTTCCCGGCCGAGCCAGTTCTGCCGGGACTGTCGCTGACCGGGATGCTCGGTGGTGGCATCATCGCCCACCGGAGGAGTACATAGGCCAATGCACCGCAAACTGCTCACGCTACTGCTAGTCGCATCGCTCGTGACCGTCGGCTTCGTCCAACCCGTCGCAGCTGGCCTGGGTGACGGTCCAGGCGATGTCTACGCTGGCGGCGTCGCCGAGGCTGGCGGGCTTGGGACGGCCGAGACACCCGACTGGGTCGCCACCTACGACGCCGGGAAACCAGGCGTCTACGTGACCTACGCTGACGGGAAGTCCGAGAGCGTCGAAACCTGGGCCAAGCAGTCCAGCGAGCGGGTCATCCAGCACCACAATCCGGCAGCCAACCGGATGCTCATCTCGATGCCGATCGGGGCCCTCGGCGCCGGGCTTATCGACCGGCTGACCCGGAGCACCATCGCGGAAAAGAGCTACGTCGAGCAGGTGGCCTTCGCCCACGAGTTCGACACGCTCCCGGTCGACGATCTCATGAACGAGAGCGAGGCTATAGCGCCGACGGGCAGCTGGGCCGTCCGCTCTGGTGAATGGTCGACGGCTGGCGTCGCGTACGAGGGCAACGCGGAGAAGTCCACGCTCGCCGATGCGCGCCAGGCGATGGGCGCCGACAACGTCAGTCAGGACGGCACCGGCGTCACCGTCGCCGTGCTTGATACCGGGCTGAACGCCGAGAATGGCAGCGACCCGCTGTTCCAAGACCGTGTCGAGGACCCGTACAACGGCGTGACCGACGAGAGCGGGTACGACGCCGTTGCGACTGAGACGGCTCACGGCCCGTGGGTGGCAAGCGCCATCGCGGCCGACCCGAACACGAGCGTCTCCGGTGAAGCTGGCGAGGGAGTCGCGCCGAACGCGACCGTGATGCCCGTCAAGGTGCTCTCCGACGACGGCAGTGGCAGCACCCAGTCGGTCATTCGCGGCATCGAGCACGCCGAAGCCAACGGCGCCGACGTGATCTCGATGAGTCTCGGGTCGGTCCGCTACGACGTCACCCTCGCGAACGCGATACAGGAGGCGCTCGAGGGCAACGTCACGACCGTCATAGTGGCCGCGGGCAACAGCCGGCAGCGGCCGGGACACCTTCGGTACGTCAACTCGCCCGGCGACGCCGACGGCGTGATCACCGTCGCAGCGACGAACACGACGAACGCCTCCAACGCGGGCTCGGCGTACTTCTCCTCGGTCGGACCGGACTCCGGCGCCGACATGAGCGAGGGGAGGACCGCCGGCGAGCGGCCGGACATCGCGGCGCCGGGGATGCAGATCTCGGCCCCGCTGCTCACCGAGTCGGGCACGCGCACGAACGAGACGCTCTCGGGGACCAGCATGGCGACGCCGCTGGTGAGTGGTGTGGCGGCGCTGACTCTGGACGCCAACCCCGATCTCGTGAACGATACCGAAGCGACTCGCGAGACGCTGCTCGAAGGCGCTAAACCGGTACCCCAGGCCGGCGTGACCGAGGTCGGCGAGGGGATGGCCGACGCCGAGAACGCGGTGAACCAGAACGTCGTCGGGACCGACCAGGACGAGGCCCGGAACGATCCGGCGAAGGGTCGCGACGGGTTCAACCGCGGGTACTCCGGCTCGCAACTCGTCGAGATCGCAGTCGGCGCGAGAGGTGTTGCCTCGTGAAGCGGCGAGGATTCATCAAGAGGATAGGGGCGATTGCCGCTGGAACTCTGACATTCTCGAGGTCGGCGGCGGCGGTCCCGTCCCTGGCTGAAAACACGCCAGATCACGTCGAACGGACAACAAACACAGACCTACTGGAGAAGTACCAGCCGATGCTCGACCTCTCGGCGACTGACGAGACGCCAACTATCACCGGCTACGTCGCCCGGAGTGCCGAGCACGACACGACGACGCTCAACTACTGGGCGATGTACACGCACCAAGACGGCCTCTCAAGCACCGACAGCCACTTCGGGGACAGCGAACCGGTGGTGCTCGAGGTTGACGAGGAGGCCGAGGAGATCGTCTCCATCTACTACGACGGCTACCACTGGTTCGTCGCTCGGAGCTCGTCGCCGCCGGTCGAGACCACCGAAGACGGGATGCACCCGACGCTGTGGGTCCAGGGTGACTACCACTTCTACAGCCAGTCCACGGAGACGGGCGACCTGCTGGGCGTGACCGAGTGGACCGACGCGGAGATCCAGGGCAAGCTCGACAACGGCTGGCCGATCGACATCCGAACGCTGACCGTCCCCTGGTCTCTGTCGGCCAAACCCGACTGGTGGGGCGACGAGATCGGCGGCGGCGCCGTCGGTCGTACCCTCCAGCGGGCCTACCTGTGGGCCGGCCTCCAGGGCGCCGACGACGCTGACCGCAACAGCCTCGCCGTTTAACCCGCTTCGAGCAGAGTGGGTAGACTGCGGTCGGGGTATCTCAAGCACCTCCGTGCACTCAGCACGTCAGCTCAAATCCGTTGATGTAGCTAATCAGTCTTCTTCCCAAGAATCCGATCACACATCCCGCATGGACATTTGTTACGTCTCTGAGCCTCTTCAACGGTCATTTCTTCAAACTCGGTCTCTGGGTCACCGGCACCACAAATCGGTGCCCCATTCTCATCTGGTTCATGGTACGCATATCCGTAATTTGCCGCACCACGATTTGTTGACAATACTGTATCGTCAGGCGACCTCCAGTCTTTCTCAGCAAGTAAGTCCCGCTGATCCCTACTGGGTCCCGAACTAGCCGGCATGTGTTCAGCCAATCGCTTTCATAGTATGAATCTAACCAATCTGCGGTTAATTAGAATAGTCGACCCGCATTGGCGCAGACGAGGGTTCGACCCCCTCAGCGGGCTTGTGGTCCACATCCGATATGCTGGTGGAGGAATGCCTCCCCCGCCAGCTGTGCCTCCACCGACCGTCCCGACAACCGTATCGCCCGCCGACTGACCTCTTTCCAACATCCAACAGTGAACACCAACGCAGCAACTCGAACAGCCGCGGCTCTGGGGATGGCGCTCATGCTCGTCATCGCCGGTGCCGGTGGCGCAACGGCCGCCGCGCCGAGCACCAACGCCTCGACGACGAACGACACGACGTTCGCCTCCGAGGCGACCGACGGTGCGACGCTCGGCGAGAACAACACCTTCAGCGGGAACCACTCGGTCGCGACAGTCCACTCGTTCATCGCTGACAGCAACGACACGAAGCAGTACATTACCGCGAAGGGGACCGAGATCTACACCAACACCACCGGCGATGTCGTGAACTACAACTC
>SDGW01000915.1_pt1 | contig 12237 bp, 14 predicted proteins | sample 2873831 | NCBI WGS metagenome assembly SDGW01 (sample SAMN08132700, study PRJNA421101) | hypersaline lake metagenome | isolation source: celular fraction 0.22 microns magnesium sulfate-rich crust from ephemeral... | place: Spain: Penahueca Lagoon, Toledo | collected 2011-07
CTACCAGGACGATGCCGTACTTCCAGTGTCTGATTACGGGGATAGAAATCATCTACGTCGAATGCCCGAATAGTCCCTTTGCGGCACCCACAGTGCCACATCAATTCGAGGAGAGCATGTGTTCGACTAGCATAATCGAACTTTCGTAGGTGATCAAGCATCTCTTCTGCGTGATCGGCTTCGAGCATCGTATCACGGGATTCGCTCTCCCGATCGCGTGGTGGGAGTATAACCTTTTGATCAAGCCCTTCAGGGACGGCATTGATACTTGTACACCACCGCAGGAATTCACGCAGTGAGGAGAGGTTGATACTCAGAGTTGTCTGAGCAATTCCTTCCTGTCGCCAAAGGCGGTATTCATGGAGCTTACGGCCCGTAAGTTCTGATGTCTCGGTTATTCCCTCACTGCTGCACCACTCAGTGAAGTGAGTAAGGTGATTACGGATGTTTTCGAGGGTTTTCTCAGCTACTTCAGGTTCCCGCTCATTCAGGTACATCTGTACGGCCGATTCAGGATCGATGGGTTGCAGATTGCGGTCGGACATGGTTTCTCCGAACCGCATGAGACAGGGGCCTGGCATGCAGCTGCACGATGATGGTGTCTTCTTCAGGCGACACCACGGTGATACGACAATCCCCGTGGGAGAAGGGGCGCCGAGTCGATCGGTTCGCGCTAGCGGACCGTCGACCGAAGCGACCCCTTGGGTCGCGAGGTTCGGCTCGAAGGTGATCGCCGTCAACACGGCACTGAAGGTCGTCTTCATCGGGCTGGCCGTGGCGGTGTTGCTGGTGCCGTAGGCGCCGAGCGACGGGGACTGACCGCCGATTCGATCGCCCGCTACTCGTCGTACTGGACCGCCCAGCCGTGACCGAGGTCGGAGGCCTCCCGCTCGGTGATCTCGATCTCGGTCTCGTCGGTCACGCGGTCGCCGCCCTCGACGCGCTCCACCCGGAACGGGATGCGCATCTGGCTCCCGCAGCAGCCGATGTCGGTGAACTCGTCCCACTCGTCGCCCGGCGCGGCCGTCTCCCGCGACCGCCGGAGCCACTGCCGGTAGTAGTCCTGGCGGACGCGGTCCCGGCCGTGCTTGCCCAGATTCTCCGGGTGCGACAGCACGACCCGTTCGGCGGGCTGTCCGGTTTCGTCCATCGTTGCCATATTGCACACCACGACCGGGACGTACAAATACGCCGCCCTTACCGCCGCGCTCACCCGGTGTCGAACGTCAGCAGCAGGGTGTGGAGGACGACTGCGACCACGAACAGGTCCGCGTTCCACTGGAACGCGTCGTAGTAGATGAAGTGGACCGAGAACGGCTTCTCGAAGAACGGCCAGAACAGCTCCAGCTCCGGGTTCCCGCCGTCGCCGGCCGCCAGGGAGTCGATGAACAGGTGGCTCAGGGCGCCGAGGAACAGCCCGCCCGTGACGAAGCGATAGAGGCACTCGCGGGTGAGCGGGTGGTACTCCGTGCGTCCCCACCACCGCGCGAACGCCGGGCGCAGTAGCGGCGTGAGGACGGCGCCGCCGACCGCCGCGAGAACGACGGCGAACAGGAGCGAGTGCGTGGGGCCGTGGTGGGGGACGCCAGGCAGGAACAGGTCCACGTCGGGCGCCATCGACGTCAGCAGGACGAGGCCGACGAATCCGAGGCTGATTCGGCCGTCCCAGAGGAACCACGCGGGGAGCGCGAACAGCAGGGCCGTCGCGACGTGGCCGAGGACGTCGACCATCCTCAGACGTCGGGGATCGGATCGCTCAGCACGACCGCGTCGCCGTCGATGACCGTCTCGCCGTCGCCGTTCTCGACCCGCGTGGTCAGCCGGTAGCGGTCCTTCCCGAGGGCCTCGACGACCTCGCAGTTGGCGGTCACCCGGTCGCCGAGGGGCACCGGACCCTGGTAGGCGGTCTCCTGGGAGAGGTAGATGGTCAGCCCCGGCAGGCGCGCGAGCGCGGCGCTGATGGTCCCCGCGACGAGCGTCCCGTGGGCGATGCGCTCGCCGAAGCGGGTCTTCGCGGCGTACTCGGCGTCGAGGTGCAGGCGGTTCGTGTCGCCGCTGGCCTCCGCGAACGCCTCGACGTCGGCCGCGTCGATGGTCTTCGAGAACTCGACGCTGTCGCCGACCTCGACGCCCTCGTCGTTGGGCCCGTAGCTCTCGAACGCCCAATCCTCGTCCTCGTAGGCGGTGTCCGGCCGAACCGCCCGCCGCCGCTCGGAGTGCTCGACGGCGCCGGTCGCGTGCGTCAGCGCGGGGATGTAGTACGACAGGTCGACCGCGGTGACGATGCCGACCAGCGCCCCGTCGTCGACGACCGGGAGCTTCGACAGGCCCGTCTCCTGCATCAGCGCCGCGGCGGCGTCGACGGTCGTGCCCAGTTCGACGGTGGTCACGGGCGCACTCATCGAGTCGGTGACCGCGCCGTCGCGGTCGGCCCCCGACACGAAGGCGTCGACGACGTCCGCCTCGGTGAGGATCCCCACGGGCTCGTCGCCCTCGGCCACCAGGACGGAACTGATGGGGCGATCGTCCATGTGAGCGGCCGCCTCTCCCAGCGTCGCCTCAGGCGCGACGGTCTCGACCGGGGACTGCATCACGTCGTCGACGGTGACTGTGACGATCATGTCAGCCACGACGAAGCCGCGGCCGTTAGGTCTGTCCCCGGCCGTGCCGCGCTCACGACGCCGGTCGCACACCGGTGGTGCGGAGCGCCACCCGCCCGGTGATCGTGACGGCACCGGCCGCCGCGGCCCCCAGGCTTGTGTCCCCCCGGTTCCAACCGGCGGCCATGCACCGGTCGGCGTCCGCAGTCGTCCTCGTCGCCGCGGCTCTCGTCCTCGCCGGCTGCAGTGCCGTGGCCCCGACAACGCCGACGCCGACCGCGGCCGGCGGCGACGCGACCGACGCAGCGATCCCCGACGGCGCGGCCACCCTGCCCGCAACGGTCACCCGCGTCGTCGACGGCGACACGGTCGCGGTCCGCGCCGGCGGCGAGACCGACACCGTCCGCCTGGTCGGCGTCGACGCGCCCGAGACCCGAGGCGAGACGTATCCGGCGGAGTTCGAGGGCGTCCCCGGCACGGCCGCCGGGCGCGCGTGCCTGTCCCGGGCTGCGGACGACGCGACCGCCGCGCTCGCCGATCTGGTCGCCGACCGCGACGTGACGCTCGCGGTCGACCCCCTGACCGACCGCCGCGGCCCGTACGATCGCCTGCTGGCGTACGTCGTCGTCGACGGGACCAACGCCAACCACCGCCTCGTCGACGCCGGCCGTGCCCGCGTCTACGACACCGAGTTCGCCCTCGCAGATCGCTTCTACGAGAGCGAGCGCACTGCCCGGGACGAGCGGCGCGGACTCTGGGCCTGCGCCGACGAGCCGACCGGCGACACGGGCCTGCAACTCCGGGTCCGCGCCGACGCGCCCGGCGACGACCGCGAGAACCCAACGGCGAGTACGTCGAACTCGTCGCGGGCGACGACGCAGTCGACGTCGGCGGCTGGACCGTCTCCGACGAGGCTGGCCGCGAGTTCACCTTCCCCGAGGGAACCACCGTGCCCGCGAACGGCAGCGTGCGGCTCTACTCCGGCTCCGGCGAGGACACCGCCACCGAGTTCTACTGGGGTGAGGGCGCCGTCTGGAACAATGACGGCGACACCGCCTCCGTGTGGGACGCGGACGGAGATCTCGTGCTGGAACACTCGTACTAGCTTCTCACTGTCGCGTTTCTGCTACTGTGGACGTGAACAGCCAGAAAGCCCCGGCGGGCTACGCTCCCGCGGCTCGCTGCGCGCTTCGTCGCTCACATCCGTTCACTCGTTCCAGTGCTTGCTTCACCGGGAGACCGAAGGTCTCCCGAGCACGCGGCGCGAAGCGCCGCGAACGCCGGGGTTCGCGTAGCCCGCCGCCCCTTTCAGTCCCACCCAGCCTGGATTGACCAGCCGGCACGGACGTGACTGAAAGGGGCCGAGCGCTCGACTGGTCCCCGGCGTTCGCAAGAGCTTCGCTCTTGCGCAGCCCATCAGAAATCGGAGATTTCTGAGGACGACGCCAGCACTGGACCGAACGGAGTGAGGGAGCGCGCAGCGAGCCGCGGGCCATCGAGCGCTCGGGGGCTTTCTGGCTACTCTTGATCACGTTAGCAGAGGCTAACCCAGGCTATATTGTCCCTAGGAGCAAAGCGCGTCGAGCCCCAACGATCACCCGTGAGCTACCTCGCCGGGCTGGTCCCGCCGCCGCGACTCGTCGACTGGAGCCTGGCGGCGGCCGTGGCGCTCGTAGCGGGGACGGGGCTGTACAGCCTGACAGTCGGCCGTCCCGCCGGCACGTGGGTGTTCGACCTGCACGCGGTCGGCGGGCTCGCCCTCCTGGTCCTCGTCGCGCTCAAGCTCCGGCGCGTCGCGGGGCGGGTCCGCCCGGACCGCCTGACGGGGCCACGCCTCCTGTCCGTCGTGCTGGCCGCCCTCGCACTGGGCGCGCTCGGAACGGGCGTCTGGTGGGCGCTGGGCGGATCGCTCGCCGTCGGCCCGTGGGGTCCGTGGGGGCTGCTGATGCTCCACATGATCCTCGGGTCGCTCGTGCCGCTGACCCTCGTCTGGCACCTGCGCCACCGCTTCCACCCGCCGGGGAACGTGGACCCGGACCGTCGCTCGGCGCTGTCCTACGCGGCCGTCGTCGGCGCGGCGGGGCTGGCCTGGCGCGGGCAGGAAGCGGCCAACGACCTCTTCGCGACGCCCGGCGCGACGCGTCGGTTCACCGGATCGCGCGAGGAAGGCAGCGACGACGGGAACGACTTCCCGGTCACGAGCTGGGTCGCCGACGACCCCGACCCGATCGACGGCGACGAGTGGGAGCTCCGGGTGCGCGGCCGCGTCGGCGAGCCGGCGACGGTCGGTGTCGGCGATCTCGGGATGAGCCACGATGTGGCCGACGGCGCCGCGCCGGCGACCGAGCGCACCGTCCTCGACTGCACGAGCGGCTGGTACTCCGAGCACGGCTGGCGGGGCCTCCGCGTGGGCGACCTGCTCGATTCGGTCGAGCCCGACGGCGCCGCGCAGTGGGTGCAGTTCCGCTCCGTCACGGGCTACCGCTGGTCGCTACCGATCGAAGAGGCCCGCGACGCACTGCTCGCGACCCACGTCGACGGCGACCGACTCGCGCACGGCCACGGCTATCCCCTCCGGCTGGTGGCGCCCGACAGGCGCGGCTTCCAGTGGGTCAAGTGGGTCACCGAGGTCCGGGTGACGAAGCGCCGGGAGGTCGGCGAGTGGGTCGCCATCTTCGTGAGTGGCTTCGAGGAGTAGGTCGCCCCCGGCCAGCAGCGCACCTCAGAGCATCGCCCGCAGGACGGCGAACAGGTCGTTGCCGTCGTCCTCGTAGTGGATCGGGACGAACCCTGCCTCGCGGGCGGCCTCGACGTCTCCCTCGTAGTCGTCGCCGACCATCACGTACTCGTCCGCGGCGATCCGCTCGCGGACGGCGTCGTAGGGCGCGCCGTCGATCTTGTGGCCGCCGACGTCGTAGGAGACGATCACCTCGTCGAACGCGTCCGCGAGGCCGACTCGCTCCAGTTTCGCCCGCTGCCAGTCGCCGACGCCGTCGGTGACCAGGGCCGGGCGGACCTCGTCGTCGGCCGCCAGTTCGTCGAGGCAGTCGCGCGCCGCCCCGGAGACGCTCGCGTGTTCGAACTCCCGGGCCCGGAGTGTCTCGACCACGGCAGGGGCATCGGCGTCGTCCCCGCCGACGGCGTCGGCCGCGAGGACGGCCCGCATCCCGGCCTCGTAGGGGTCGGGATCCAGCGCCTCGAACGCGTCGAAGAACGCCTCGCGGTAGACGTCGGTCGCGTCGTCGCCCACCGCCTCCAGGTGCTCCGTGAGGGCGTCGTCCAGGAGCTCCGGGAAGGGTCGCTCGTACCGGACGAGCGTGCCGTCGAGGTCGAAACAGACCGCGGTCGTCATGCCAGTGTCGTCGCCGTTGGCCGGTAAAGGCCTGACGACCCCGCTATTGGGGGTCGATCGGCTCCCCTCCCTCGGTGGGCGGGGCGACGTAGTCGATGAAGGACTCGACGTCGGGCTCCTCCACGCGCACGCGGACGTGTATGTCCCCGAGTTCGGAGGGGTCGCCGACGGCGAAGTTCACCCGCTCCTGGAAGGCCGCCTGCTTCTTCAGGTCGAACGAGAAGGTGTCACCCCGTCGGTTGTCGAAGAAGACGCCCCGGGCGGTGTCGAGGATCTCGAAGCGGTGCAGCAGCTCCGAGAAGTGCTCGACGTCGTGGACCTCGGCCCGGAGCTCGCCGTGTTCGAACTCGGGGTCGGCGTTCGGGAAGAGGTTCCGGATCGCGTCCGCCACGCGGTCGGTGACCTCGGTGTCGTTGACCGGCGCCGTGATCTGGACGTCGACGCTGTAGATCATCGGTGTTGCTCCCTGAACGCCTCGATCCCCTCGGTCAGCAGCGTCCGGACCTTCGCCCGGAACGCGTCGAGGGAGTCGGTGTTGTCGACGGTCACGTCCGCGCGGTCCATCGCCTCGCCCATGCCGAAGCCGAGCTCTCGCTGGTCGCGCTCCCGCAGGCTCTCGCCGTCGCCGTCGAGGGCGTCACGGCCCCGTTCCGCCAGGCGCTCCCGGCGGACCTCGAAGGGGGCCTCGATGCTCACCAGCGAGAACTCGTCGCCGAAGGCCGCCTCGAACCGGTCGACCTCGACGTCGGAGCGGACGCCGTCGACGAGGACCGCATCGCCGTCGCCGTCCAGCGCCTCCTCGATCATCGGGAGCGAGCGCTCGGCGACGGCGCCGGGGCCGTTCTCCTCCCGGAGCGCCTGCGCCACCTCGCCGTGGTGGGTCGACGGGTCCAGCCCGCGGTCGCGACACTCCGCGCGGATCACGTCGCCCATCGTCACGACGGGGACGTCGAGCTCCTCGGCGACGTTCGCGGCCTCGCCCTTGCCGCTGCCCGGCAGGCCGACCGTCGCGATGACTCTCATTACCTCGCGGTTGTCCGCACCGCCGCATAAGAACTGCGTTTGGCCCGGGCTGGCGGCCGAACGCGTCCGCCGCGAAACGGCGAGCGTATACGTTCCCGCCGCCAAGCGCGCTCATGTCGCAGCGACCGTTCCTCGTCCGCGCACTGTGGTTCGTCCTCGTGGGCTGGTGGCTCACTCCGGCGCTGGTCAACGTCGCCTGGCTGCTGAACGCCACGGTCGTCCTCCTGCCGCTGGGGATCAAGGTGATCAACCTCGTCCCGACGGCGCTGACGCTGGCCGAGCCCCGGTCGCTCTCGGAACCGGACGGGAGACAGGGCCAGCCGTCGCTGCTCGTCCGCGGGGTCTACTTCGTGCTCGTCGGGTGGTGGCTCTCGTGGCTGTGGGCCAACGTCGCCGCCGGCCTCGCCGTCACGATCGTAGGTCTCCCCGTCGCCGTCTGGATGTTCAACAGGCTGCCGTACGTGACGTCGCTGTACCGGTTCCACGGCTGAGCGGCGTCCCGTCTGTCGCGGGCGACCGCGGGGCTACCGCTCGCGGACGACGACGAACTCCGCGAGGTCCCGGAGGTACTCCGTGGCCTGGGAGTCGGCGGCGTCGACGGTCGAGAGCGCCTCGAGGGCCGCGTCTGACTCGGCGCGGGCCCGCTCGTTGGCCTCGGTCGGCGTGAGGTCGGTCACCTCGACGAACGACGGCCGGTCCATCTCGGCGTCCTGGCCGGCGGGCTTGCCCAGCTTCTCGGCGTCGGCGGTGGCGTCGAGCACGTCGTCGCGCATCTGGAAGGCGACGCCGACCCGCTCGGCGTACTCGCCGACGGCCTCGATCGCGTGGGGGTCGGCGCCGGCGGCGATGGCGCCCAGCTCCGCCGCGGCGCGAAAGAGCGCGCCCGTCTTCCGGCGGGCCAGCTCCATGTACTCGTCCTCGTCGGTCGGCTCGGCGACCAGCTCCGTCGCCTCGCCCTCGCCCAGCTCGACCATCGATTCGGCCACCGCCTGCATCGCCCGCTCGTCGGCGGAGAACAGCGCGAACGCCTCCCCGAGCAGGCCGTCCGAGGCGATGATCGCCGGCCCGTGGCCGAAGGCCGCCCACGCCGAGGGGGTCCCGCGGCGCACGTCGGACTCGTCGATGATGTCGTCGATCACCAGCGAGGCGTTGTGGACCAGCTCGATCCCGACGGCGAAGTCGACGGCGTCCTCCGGGTCGCCACCGAGCGCCTCGCAGATCAGGACCGTCACCGTCGGGCGCACCCGCTTGCCACCCGCCAGCGCGACGTGCCCGACCTCGTCCGACAGCGTCTCGGGCTCGACGCCGTCGAGCACCTCTTCGAGGCGGTCCTCGACGAGGTCCCGACGCCGTTCCAGGTACTCCATCGGCCGCCTGTTAGGAGTTTGCCGGCAAGTAGGTGACGGACTGGCCCGGCGAGCGGGCCGGCGCGCCGGCCGGCTCCCCTACCGGAACTGCGCGAGCAGCGCCGGGACGACCTCGCACAGGTCGTCGACGACGCCGTAGTCGGCGACGTCGAAGATGGGCGCGGCGGGGTCCTCGTTGACGGCGACGACCGTCTCCGCCCCCTTCACGCCGGCGACGTGGCGCGGTGCCCCCGAGACTCCGACGGCCAGGTACACCTCCGGGCTGACGGTCGCGCCGGCGGTGCCGATCTGGCGCTCCGGGTCGAGCCACCCCGCGTCGATCACGGGGCGGGAGGCGCCGACCGCGGCGTCCAGCGCGTCGGCCAGCTCGAAGATCGGATCGAGGTTCTCTTCCGCCCCGACGCCGCGGCCGACCCCGACGACCACGTCGGCGTCCTCGAGCCCGACGTCGCCGCGGACCTCCTCGTAGCCGTTGACGTTCGCCCGGACGGCGGTCTCGTCGACGTCCTCCGCGAAGGGCTCGATCCGCGCGTCGCCGCGGTACTCGGCGGGGGGCCACTCCCCGGGGCGGAGCGTGACGGCCGCGCGATCGGCGTTCACCCGGATCGTCGCCTCCATCCTGGCGCCGTACCGCTCGCGGGTGACCGCGAGGCGGTCGTCGTAGGCGAGGCCGACGACGTCGGTCATCAGCGGCCGTCCCAGGCGGCTGGTCACGGCCGGCGCGTAGTCCACGCCGTCGGCCGTGTGGGGCATCACGAGCACGGTCGGATCGACGGCCTCGGTCAGCTCGGCGACCGCCTGGACGTACACGTCGTGGTTGAACTCCGCGCCGTGATCGACGGTGTGGACGACGTCGACGCCGTCGCGGCTCAGCGTCCGGGCGTAGTCCTCAACCGGCCCGTTGATCACGGCCACGTGGAGGTCGCCGCCGACGTCGCTCGCGAGTTCGCGCCCGGCCGTGATCAGCTCGAAGCTCACGTCGCGCAGCTCTCCGCGGCGGTGCTCAGCCACGGCGAGGACCGTCATCGGCCGACCCCTTCCTCGCGGAGCACGGCGGCGAGCTCGGCCGCCGCCTCGGCCGGCTCCCCCTCCAGCAGCGTCGTCTCGCGCTCCGCCTCCGGAACCGTCAGCCTCCGCTGCTCGAAGTGCCCGTCGACCGCCAGCCGCAGGCCCAGGTCGTCCAAGTCGAGAACGGTGATCGCACCGTCCCGGGTCCCGCCGGCGTCGGGCACGGCCTCGCGGCTCGCGTGTCGCTCCCTGCGGTCGCTCACGCTCGCTCTGTCCGAGGTCTCCCTTCGGTTGACCTCGCGTTCGCCGATCCCGGTCTGGACCGTCAGGACCGCGGGGAGCCGGACGTCCGTCAGCTCCCTGACGCCGTCCTCCAGCTCCCGACGCACGTGCGCGAGGCCCGCGTCCGGGTCCAGATCGAGCTCGTCGACGACTGCGGCCCACTCGAAGTCCAGCCGCTCGGCCAGCGTCACGCCCGTCGCCCCGAACCCCTCGCCGGCCGACTGGACGCCGGCCAGCACCAGATCGGGGTCCTCCTCGCGCGCGACGCGCGCTAGCAGGTCGGCCTTCGTCGCCGGGTCGAGCAGGTCCTTGGCGGCGACGGCGTCGTCCCAGATCCGGACCGCGCGGTCGGTCCCCATCTCCAGCGCCCGGTCGATCGTCTCCTCTGCCCGCTCCGGTCCGATCGTGACCGTCACGACTTCGGCGTCGCCGACCTCGTCGGCGATCCGCACCGCCTCCGCGAGTGCGTACTCGTCCCACTCGTTGCACTCGTAGGTGAGAAAGCGGTCGGGGACGGCCTGCCCATCGGTCTCGAACTCGCCGTCGACGACGGCCACCTCCGCGACCGTCACGAGAATTCGCATACCACTGGATGGGTCCCGTCAGCGAATAAACGTTTCCGGCGATCGGCCGGGACCGCCCCGGCCGGTCACTCCTCGAGGTCGGTGAGGTCCTCGTCGGGGAAGGAGATGAGGTTCTCGCGGCCGATCCGGAGCTTGTCGATGCGGCCCTCCTCCTCCATCGAGGACAGCAACTGGGAGACCTTAGCGTTGGACCAGTCGGTCTTCTTGACGATGTTGGCCTGCTTCATCCGGCCGCCGTTGCGCTCCAGCAGCCGCTCGACGCGCTCCTCGTCGCTGAGCAGTTCCTCGTCGACGTCGTCGACCGGATCCGGATCGGCGTCGGCGACGGCCGCCTCGTCGGCCGTCGTCGCCGCTCCCTCCGGCGTATCGCCGAAGGGTCCGGTCGTCGCGACGCCGCCGTCGCGCCGGGAGAGGACGTACGCGCCGACCACGACGATGCCGAGGACGAAGAACCCGCCCCACACGATCGCGTTGCGGTCGTCGGGCTCTCCCGGGCCGGTCGTCGTTCCGGGTGACTCAGTGCCCCCGCCGGGGCCGTTGCCGATGTAGGTCAGCGAGAGGTCGCTGACGGTGAACTGCTGTGGCCCCTCCCAGCGGACTCGACCGTCCTGATGCCGCTTGGGCGCGCTCCTGATCCCGTACCCGTCCGGGACCGCCATGATCAGCGTCTGGTCCTCCGTGAGGCCGGACAGCCAGGGGTCGCCGCTGGCGTTGAAGGCGTCGCCGACGTGGTAGGCGTCGCCGTCCTGGTGCGCGAAGTTCCGCCAGGTCAGCGAGAGCGTTAACGTCCCGTTGTCGACGTCGCTGGACCGCTTTACGTCCGTTACGGTCATGTTCCGGGCGGTCGCCTCGTCGGCTTCCCCAGCGGCCCGCCGTATGACGTCCAGCGTCGCCAGCTCGAAGTCGCCGTCCTCGTACCGCTCGGCGAGGTCCGCGAAGGCCTCGCGGTCCTCGCTTCCGTACACGGCGCTGTGGTAGGTTATCTCCCAGGTAGCGTCGCCGTCGGGCTCCAGCTGGACGAAAAAGACCGTCTGATCGACGCTAGGGGCGCCTTGCGCAGCGGCGTCGTCCTGTACCGGAGACGCAGCCAGGGCGCCGCTGGCTGCGAGTGTCAGGGTCACCGCGAGGGCGAGCAAAGCGGGGAGGGCGGGGCGAGCCCGGAGGGACATCTTCCACTGGACCGTGAATCGCCCGAGAGGAAAACACTTTCCATCCGCGAATAAAACGTCAGAACACGTTTTGAAACGTCTCCGCCCGTCTCCATCTTCGGATCGCCTGTTTAGGAAGAGAGAGGTTTTTGTAGGTCGGCGATAAAGGCCCGCGTGATGCGCCCCTCCCTGGTCCACGCGACTGCCCTCCTGCTGGTCGCGGCCGCCGTGACCGCTCCCGTCGGCGCCGCGACGGCCGAGGAACAGCGAATCGGCCCCGGTCACCCCCACGAGGTGGCCGCCGTGGAGGGCTTCTCGAACTACCTGACGATCCCCGCCGAGGAGGTCCGCTCGTCGACGACGGCGGAGACGGGGATCGACCTAAGCACCGCCGCCGCGGCCGACGACGCGCAACTCGACGCGCGTTACGACCGGCTCGCCTTCCAGCGGGCGTTCCGCGAGGCCGACTCCGACGAGGAACGCGTCCAGGCCGTCCGCGAGCTGATCGGCGCGGCCGAGCGGCGCCACAGCGCCCTCCAGCAGCGGCGCAGCGACGCGATGGGCGCCCACTCGAACGGCACGATCACGACCGATCAGTTCGTCCGGACGAGGGCCCACGTCGACGCGAGCGCCCGCGACCTCAGACGGACGGTCACCGCCGTCGACGACCGAGTCACCCGGTCCGGGCTCTCGCTGCCCGCTGGCCTCAACAGCCGGATGCGTACGCTCAGCGAGGAGCTAGTCGTGATGAGCGGGCCGGTCGGGCAGCGGATCACGTACGCGTCGACGGGCACCTCGGAGATATCGTCGGTGTACGTCGAGTCCTCGCTGACCGGCTACACGCTGGCCGCCGTCGACGGCAACACCTACCAC
>SDGW01001466.1_pt1 | contig 12227 bp, 16 predicted proteins | sample 2873831 | NCBI WGS metagenome assembly SDGW01 (sample SAMN08132700, study PRJNA421101) | hypersaline lake metagenome | isolation source: celular fraction 0.22 microns magnesium sulfate-rich crust from ephemeral... | place: Spain: Penahueca Lagoon, Toledo | collected 2011-07
GACGATACGGAGCGGACTCGGACTGCGCTGGATGGAGTTCTCGGCGGCGATTCTGCAGACGAGGAGTAGGCGCCGGTCGCTTAGAGCCGCCCGCTAAGCCACCGACTCTTCTTCGGCGTCGAACGAACGCTGGATCGCGTCTGCCGTGCTGTCGCCGACGCCGTGGACGTCGGTGATCTCCTCGTGGTCGGCCTGCCTGAGGGCGTTGAGGCTCTCGAACTCCTTGGCGATAGCTTTCCCCTTCGTCTCGGCGACGTTCTCGACGTTCCGGTCGAGCCAGCCGACGATCTCATCGTTGCGGTCGTCGACGAGGTAGCCCATCCGCCGCTCAAACTCTGCGTCGCCGATCTCGCCGTTGGCGTAGGCCTGCCGGAGCGCCTCCTCCTCCGTGGGTTCGGCCCACTCTCGATAGCGTTCTCGAGCGTAGAGCACGACCACGGCGCCGACGGCGAGAAACCCCAGCAGACTCGGCTCAGACGAGTACATCAGTAGCGCTGGTACCGCAGCGTGCCGTCACGGTGCAGCCGAACGTCCCGATCCAGCAGTTGATCCAGCTTCGAGCCCACGATCTCCGGCGGGTACCGAAAGCCATCGTCGTGGACGAGCCGGCGGTAGAGTTGCTGGACGTCGAGCTCGCCCTCGCGCTTCAGGTTCTCCTGCAGCCGGAGCTCGCAGTCGCCACGGGCGCGCTTCTTCGAGCGTTCGAAGTCAACTCGCCCCTCGCGAACGTCGCGGGCGTACCACTCGGACATCGTCGCCGGTGGCGTGTCGCCAGTGCGGATCGCCCGCAGGACGGTCAGCACGTCCTCCTTCAGACTCTCCTGGTCGCGATGGGCGAGGAGTCGCCCGTCGATCGTGACGAGGTAGAGCCGCTGGTCATCGGCGTCAGTCGCCTGCAGACAGCGGACGGCCCGCCCGCCGAGGCGTGTCCGCACGCGAACCAGGAAGGCCTTCCATCGCGGCATCGGGATCTGCCCGCCCAGTCGGTGGCCGACCTCGATCCACACGTCCTCGACGGCGGGGTAGTTGTTGATGAAGACGGGGCGTACCTTCCCGAGCTGGGAGAGGCTCTCGTCGATACTGCCGGCGTGGCGCCGTTCCTCGGCGGTCGGCCCGGCGCGTCGCTGCCAGATGTAGGCGACGACGGTCACGAGCACGACGGCCCCACCGACGATGTAGGCGGCGTTCTGCGCGAACGGGTTTCCGCTCTGTAGCAGGAACGGCGTCATCATTCGTCGTCACCTCCGCGGCCGACTTCTCGGCGGCTGTCGCCGAGTTCGTGGTTCTTCGAGCGCTCTGCGAGGTCGGTCATCCGCTCACCGGCGTCGAGCTTCTGCCGCGTGCGGAGGAGGATGTCTCGCAGGTCCCACAGACTCTCTCGGTAGCCTTCGGCGCCGACGGCGCTGAAGGTGTAGAGGAAGTCGAGCAGGTCCGCGTCCGGCCGCACACGACCCTCGTCGTCGGTGAACTCCGAGGCGGCGATCCCCTCGATGATCTGGACGAGGATCTCGACGAACTCCTCGCGTCGTTCGACGATGTGGTACTGCGTTCCGTCTTCCCCGATAGGGACGCCGAACTCTTCGACGAGGTCCGTACCTTCGCTCTCGGCGTCGTTGTTCACCGGCATATCGAGCTTCGCGGTGTCGACGTCGTCGTGCCAGAGCACGTCCGGGGAGATCGTCTCCCAGTCGAGCGCCTCGATCGTCTCGCCATCAGCGTCGGAGGGCTTGATGTGCGACTCCATCCCGGGGTTCTCGCCCGGTGAGTCGGCGGCGACGCCGCCGTCCGGGACGGCCGCACCCTCGACGAGTTCGGCTTCGACGACCGAGCCATCGGTTCGCTTCACGCGGATCACGTGGCCGAGCTGCTCGTAGGCGCTGAGCAACAGGCCGACACTCCGCGTGGGCGAGAAGTACTCTCGGAAGCGATCGAGGAACTGCCGCGGGTTGTCCACGTCACAGTGCTCTTTCACCGCCTGTGCGTCGCTGTCGGTCAGCCCGAGGTCCTGGAACGTCTGCATCGAGAGGATGCGCTTCAGTTCACGCTCCTGCGCCTCGCGCTTGCTCTCGTTGATGTTCTCGATATCGGCGAACTGCCGCTTCAGCTTCCGGTTTTCCTTCTTTGTCGTGCCGACGCGCCAGAAGGCGACGATGAAGATCGTGCCGAGGATGACCCAGCCAGCGGGCCATCGGATCAGCATGATCCCGAAGCTGAGGAACTGCCCCGAGAGGCCGCTCAGCGGGTTGTCGTAGAACGTGTACCACGTGACGGCGTCTTCGATCACGGCTTCAACGCGGTCGGTGCTGGCGTCATCAGGCAGGAGCCCAGCCGACTGGAACTGCGAGACGACCCACTCGTACTGGTCAGCCTGCCCGCGGATCTCGTCGAGCGTCGACGGCGCGACGTGGGCGAACTCCGCCTGCTGGACCTTAACCGTGGCCCGGTAGGTCGTCACCTGCCCGTCGACGCGAGTCTGGAACGACAGCTGGTAGGTCCCAGCGGTGCCCTGCGTGTCGAGGATGTAGCGGTCGATCGACGTGTCGAGCCGTAGCGTGGCGCCGTCCTCGCGCACGGAGGCGCGGATGACGTTCTCCACATCGAAGTTCTGCGGTTCGAGCTCGAGCACGCGCCCGTCGGCAGTGTAGGTCGTGCTGTTGCCACCCGTCGACGTCTGGACGCTCGTGCTGACGTGCCGTGGTTGTTCGACGTAGAGGTCGGCAGCAACATCCCGTTGCACCGACTGCTGGTCGTCACTACCTGAGGAGCTGTTCGACGAACTCTCGTTCGCTGGCGTCGCGGTCTCGTTCTGCGCTTGGTTCGTGGCCGCCCACGCGTGCGTAGTGGTTGAGTCAGTTGCTGGCGCGTCGGCGGCTGCTGCGACGCCGCCGAACGCCGAGGCGAGCAGACACACCGTGAGCAACAGCGCGAAGGTGCGTTTCACCGGTTCTCACCCTTGGGGTTGGAGCCTGACGACACGTCGAGTTCGAGTGTTTCGTCACCATCCTCGCCTTGGCGCCGCGTGACGCCGAGATCGTTCAGCAACCCAGTGGTCGCCTCGAAGATGGGCCGACCGCCGGGATCGACGTACTCTTCGAGCTCGTCGAGGTAGTCCTCGACCTGCGAAACCTTGGCCTCGGCCTGATCGGCGCTGCGGACCTGGTTGTCGAACGCCAGCTGCACGAGGTGGCCGGTTCGCTTGTCCACGACCGGCGGGAGCGTCGTCATGCTCTCGCGGCGCTTGCTGTCGAGATCGTCGTCGAGTTTGCCCGCGTGGGTGACGGCGACGCTGTTGAACAGGTTGATGTCGTTCTCAAACCGATCGGCTGTGAAGGTCGTGTGTTTCAACAGGCCGTCGACGACGTCGCCGGTGCCGTCGCTGCCGACGCGGTGGTACTTCTCCTTGTGGTCGCCGATCTCGTTGCGAGCGAAGCGATCGCGGAACTGCTCGTACTTGACCCGGAGGCCGCCGTAGCTGAACGCTTTCGCGACCTTGAACCCGGTACTCTTCTCGTCGATGTCGCCGATCCCCTTCCCGAGTCGGGCAGTGATCCCGTTCCCGGTGTAGAGGATGTGGAGGTCGAGCTCCTGCAGCGAGTCAAACGCGCTCGTGCGGCCGTGGACGTTGGCCGCGGCGACGCTGACGAGCCAGAACCCGCCGCCGAGGAAGCCGACGTTGCGGTGGGCACTCGGCAGCACGGGGAAGAGAAACAGCGCCAGCGCAACTGCGAACATCGCGCCGGCGACCCAGAGGAACGTGTAGTGGCGCATCGAGCGCCCGATCTTCGCGAAGAGGCCGCTGTCCTCCCAGCGATCGGGCGTTCCATCCTCGCCAGTCCCAGCCATCAGGCTGCTGACGAGCGTCTGGCCGTACTTCAGGGGGTTCATCCCCATGTGTCGATACCTCCATTTCGGCTATCCTGTCGAATCATGGTGTTCTAGAGCTTCTGCTGTTGGTTTTCTGTCTGTGCCGCGCAGTACCGCGCGCGCATTGAGTACTGTGCTGTATCGTCTCTCCTGCAGACAGGGAGCAAACCCTGAAATCGCCACCGCGTCCGGCGATTATCTCCCTGCAATTAGCGTCCAATCACCCGTCCCGTGAACGCAACTAGCTACGTCACGTACCCCATTTCTCCGCCCTCATCCGCTTCGCCTGCAGCGGTGTAGCTAAGGCGCAGCTTCCGGATTGCTGGGGTCGCTTGGCCCTTCTCAGGGTGGGTCAGACGCGCGTCTTCGATGGCGTCGAAGTAGTTCTTGATCGTCCGATGCACCGCGTTGTGGCTCATCGTTTCGTAGTCGTTCTCCTTCGCCCAGGAGTTGTACGCCTCGGTGATTTCGTGCTTGAACTCGGCTTGCTCGCGATCGTTGACCGTCGACAGCCACCGCTCGCAGAAGATTTCCGCCGGGTTGTTCGGCTGGCTGCTGAACGCGAGGTGGGGCGGCACCATCGACGACCACGGCGCGTCGGCAAACTCCTCGTCCTCGAGAAACGCGACGCGAGCCGAGAGCCCGTCACCATCGCCGCCGGTGTCGAGGTGGTGTGACCGTGGCGGCGCCGTCGAGATCGGCATCACGTAGCCAGCGCCGGACACCATCGCACACTCGCCGGGATCGAACTGCGACACCGTCTCAGCCGGCCCGGTGTCGTCGACGCGAGTCTTGAACACCTCCCGAACGTCGGGTTTCTGGCCGCTGAAAGCGAACACGCGGTGAAACATCCCTGAAACGTCCGGAGAAAGCTGCTGCTTGAACTTCTGGGTGTCAGCGATAATCTCCATGTCGACGTGGCGGGTCAGCGCGAGTAGATCCGCCATCGTGTCGATCATGTAGGACTCGATCGTGGCGACGGAGTCCTGTTCGGACTTCGACCGCGGGACGATCTTGTGGAGCTCCCGCATCACGACAGTGAGCGTCTTGCTCTCGTGGAGTTTCCGCTGCTGAATCAGCCCTTTCCGGTACTCGTAGAGGCTGTCGAGCAGGTAGGAGGCGATCACCTTCTGGTCAGCGCTCTCGCGGACCATGTGGATGGTGAACGACGCGATCGTCGATGGGTCCGACGCCACCTCGTTCCAGTCGAGCGTGTGGTCGTCGTCCTGGTCGCGGATGTAGCCCGTTTCCTGCGCGGTCTGGAGCGCTCGCTCGATGCGATCGGCGACAGTCTCGCCGGCGTTGGTCTCGTTGCGCACGACGCGAGCAACGTCGCGGAGGGTCCAGTCTTCGCCCGTCTGGGAGAGCTTCTGGTGGGCGCTCTTGAGGTAGTTCTCCTGCGTCCGCGTCGAGTGCGGCAGGAGCATCACGAGCTGGCGGTAGGTCAACTCCGACGCCGGGATCGTGAACGGCTTGACGACGTAGTCCTCGCTCTCGGTGTCGAAGGGGACCTGCGAGGATGCGAGACCGTCGGTCAGCGGTGCGTACACCTCTACCGACGGCGGGTCGTGGTCCTCGAAGCCGACGTCGAGGCCCATCTCTTCGCGGATATCGTTCAACACGTCCTGTCGCTGCTCGATATCGTACATCGCGTTCTCGCTCTTCACGAAGTCGAGCAGGTCGACGACGACGTGACCGCGATCCATCCGGTCTTCCACGAGCGTCTCGACGAACGTGGACTTCCCCGATCCCTGCCCGCCAGTAACGAGTGTCGCCTTCAGCTCGGCGTCAGGATCGGGGTCGATGAGCTGTGGCTCCTTCTGGGCGCTGCTGGTCGGCGAGTAGTGCCGGACGCCGACCTGATGCTCGTACTCCCACGCTGGGACTTCTGCCACGAGATCAGCGTCGACCAGTCCGTCGACGGCAGCCGCGGAAACGGCGGTGTTGAACGCCGACGACAGTAGCTGCGCCTGACTGCGAGACGCATTGCTCTCTCGGAGCGACTCGATGATCTGGTCGCTCCGTCGCGAGAACTGCCGGAGTGATCCGGGCGCCCACTCTCGATCAGTCTCGCTGAGGCTCCGCTTGTACCGTGGGAGGTCGGCCGTCTTCACGTCGAGTTCCGGGAGCAGCACGTCCCGGACGATGAGCGCGACTGTCAGCCACTCACCGTCCGAGACAGCGCGGCTGCCTTCGTCGACGTACTCCTTGACTGTCTGGCGCTTCTGACTCCGGCGGCGCTGTCGCTGGTCATCTTCGAAGTACTGAGTTCGGTCCATGGGTTAGAAAGCCGATTTCGCCATCGCTTCGTCGTCGACGGCCTCCATGATCGCCGCCTCGATGTCGCGGTGGAGCTGTCGGAACTCCCGGCCCACCTCGCTCGCGATCTCTGCCTGCCGGTCGAGCGCTTCGTCGACGACGACCGCCTCAGGGTGGGAGTCGAGATAGCTCACGAGTGCTTCCCGGCCGTTGGCCCCTTCACGGATCGACGATCGGCGCCGCCGAAGCGGGTACGGGAGCTCCCCGAGTTTGAACGAACACCGTGGGTTCGAGCAGCGACACGGCGGGTCGTCGCGGTCGCCGTCCTGCCAGTCGCGGTACCACTCCCGGTAGAACTGGCCGACCCACTCGGAGATGTCACCGACCATGATCCGCTCGACGGTTCGCGCGGCGTCGTCGAAACGATCGTCCAACTCTTGGACGTCGTCGTAGTCGTTGAGTTCGCTCGCCTTGAGCATCTCTTCGATCTCGTCGCGTTGCTCGAGGATTCGTTGTCGGTCCATGCTTATCGGATCTCCTTGTGCGGCTCCTCGAAGTAGACGAACAGCGTCAGGAAGGCGATCGCCCCCAGCGCCAGCGCCATCATCCACATGACGCCGGAGCGCAGTGCGGTCCACGCCCCGGCGATGATGATGAGTCCGCCGAGGAGTGTGCGGGCCTTCTCGACCGGGTCGAACAGGTAGCCACGAGCTGCCTCAGTGCGGAACGTCGCGATCAAGAGCGTGACCACGACCGTCACTGCGACGAGACCCATCAGGAACGACGTGTCGGCCATCTACTCCCACCCCTGGTCCGTCGACGGCGGGCTGGAGTTGAACAGTTCGCGGTCGAGGTAGCGGTAGAGTCGCCGACCACCGAAGTAGAGGATGAACGCCCCGAAAAGGACGATCCCGACCCACATGGCGATCGCGTACAGTCCCGACAACAGCAAGACACCGGCGAGGATCAGCACCACCGCCAGCAGCGTCGTTACGCCGCCGAGAGTGTCGGCTTCGAGGTCGATTCCGATCATTCCTCATCACTCCCGAAGAACGGGATGTCGATGTTGAGCATCTCTTCGAGTCGGTCGTCGATTCGCGTGAGTTCTCGCCAGCCGGCGGCGATCTTGTCCGTCCGCGTCGCATCAGTCTTGTAGCGGATCTGTGGCGGGTCCGAGACGGTTGCGACCACGACCGTGCGGTCGTCGACGCCGTCGTACCCCTGCACGTAGACCGGTGCGTAGGACTCCTCCGAGTCGGGGATCGTCGCCCACGAGCCGTCGCTGGTCTGGTACTCCATGCTCAGCGCGTCGGTGCCGTTCGGGGCGCGGATCACGTAGCCCGTGCCGTTGCCGTCAAGGGTGGCCTGCTGCCAGCCCTCCCCCTCGGCGACGCCGACGCCGGTGACGGACTCGAGGTTCTCGATCGTGCTGTCCTTCCGGCTGCTGAACCACGACGACTCGGCGTTGATCGGCCAGACGAGCGTCGTCGGGCCGGAGACGTCGAACGTCACCTCGGTGAACTCCCCATCCTCGACCGGCTGGAAGCTCGCCGTCTCGTCACCGGCGACCGGCGAAACTTCTTCGCGGACGTACGGGTGCCAGTACTCCTGCGGGATGTGGAGGCGGATCGTCCGGTCGATCTCCTCGCCGTACTCCACGCAGAGGAAGTCGTTCCGGAGGTCGCTGACCGTCCAGTCCTCGACACCACACTGTGAGAGTTCGGCGGCGACGCTCACAGTCATGTTCGGGGCGTTGAGGTCCGTGGTCGCGTAGCCCTCTTCTTCGAACGCGGCCTGCTCGGTGTCACTCGTCAGCCCGTGGTCGGCGTCGATGGCCGTCATCGTCGCCGCCGCGGCCGTCGTCGACAGCAGACAGACGACGAGCACTGCCGCGATCAGTCGTCGCACGGGTCACCCTCCGGCTCCAGCTGTGGCACGACCTCGGTCATCGCCTCGGTGAGGTCGGTAAACGGTACTACTCTCGCGTGTGTGTGCGTGGCTGTCGTCTTCATCAGTCAGTCCTCCACACCCAGAAGTCTCGGGCGTAGATGTCGATCACGGCCTCCCGGATGGCGTCGTTGTAGATCGTCGCGATGGCCACAGCACCGACGGCAGCGCCGAGGGCGCCACCGGCGACGACGAGCCCGACGCCGATACCGGTCAGCACGAGCGTGACGAAGATCGCCCACACGATGTCGGCCGGGCGCCCGCCGAGCGTCCGCTGGAGGCGCTCGATCGTGCTCTCGGGGGCAGGAGTCGGGATGCGAGCCATCAGTTCGTCACCTTCGCGTAGACGAACCGCGCGAGCCCGACGAAGAACGTCGCCGTGAACAGGAGCCCGAACACCAGCGTCGCCCCGAAGGAAAACGTCGAGGAGACGTACGCTGCGGTGGCCGCGATGATCGAATAAACCATCTGCTCGGTCGGTGAGGTACACTGCCAATAGGCTACAGATACCGAACACAGCTGCGGCGACGGTCGCCGCGAGCGTTCCGACTGTGAACAGCGTACGGGCAGCGAACAGGAACAGCACCGCCATCCCCACCGAAACAGTCGGCATGACGATCGCGTCGATTGAGTCGTCGTAGTCCTCGACGATCAGCTCTGCTACCTGCCCCGTGAATGCCCACTTGAGACGGTCGATAACGTTCATTAGCGAACCCCCTCGGGAAGGTCGATGTTGTCAGCGTACGCCTGCATCCGCGACAGCAGCGCCATGTCGACGTTGCGATCCTCCGCCGCGTACTCCGTCGCGAAGTACTCGAGCTCGTCGGGCGCGCTCTTGGCGGCGCTGTTCTCGATACTCATCGTCTTGTCGACGCTGCGGTTCGTCTGGTTCACCATCGCGGCGCTGGTGAAGTTGCCACTCGCGTTCTCCGCGACGATGTAGCGCGTCGCGGTCGCGTCGCCGGCGGTGAACTGGACCTCGATCGTGTCCCAGTCACCGGGCGTCACGCCGACGCGCGTGTTCGTGTAGTTGACCAGCGTCTCGTTGTGGCTGTTGAACACCGCGGTCGTGTTCGTGGCGTACTGCTGGGCGCGCTCGGCGTCGGTTTGGTCGCTCAGCATCGACTCGATGCCGTACATCGCGCGATCGCCCCAGTTACTCGCGGCCGAGACCGTCGCGCCGAGGCCGTCGAGCCAGCTGCTGTCCTCGTTCGAGTTGGTCTCGACGCCGGTGAACTGTTCGAACAGGCTATCCTCCTCGTCGTCTTCTTGGGCGACGACGCCGCCGCTTGCTGCAGCCAGTAGCAGCAGGACGGCGACGCCGACGCTCGCGAGTTGTCGCTTCATGATTGTGGTTGAGAAGTCCCTCGTGCCGGAGCCGAACCGGCTCCCTGTCCGAGGGTTACGGGCACCGCGCCCATCGACGCCGACGGAATCGAACCGTCGTGCGTCACCGACCGCCAGTCGTGCCGTAGCGCTGCTGTTCGTCGTCGTGGATCAACAGCAGCGACGTGGTGAACAGCCCCGTCGCGACCACGATCGTCGCGACGACCGGCGTTCCCTCGACGACCCCGGCGGCAAGGAGCCGGTCGATCGCGGCCTTGAGCGCGATCCCGCCGATGGCGCCGAGGCAGAGCAGCGCCGCGAGGTAGGAGTCGCTAGGTTGCCCCGTCATGCAGTGGGTTCCTGCTGCTGGTACTTCCACGCCACCCCGACGCCGACCGCTACGAGCAGGTAGACCAGTGTCGGACCAGCTCGCGGATCGATCGCGACGAACGCGAACAGCAGCGGCGACCCAGCGAGGAGGTCGATCCCCATCGCCGCATTGAGGCCAGCCATGGCGGCGGCTTTCAGGAGGCCACCGGCGAGGTAGATCGTGACGAGCGCGATGCCGAACTGCCGTTTGTTGGGGAGTTGGTTCATAACGCCCGCGCGAGGAGTCGAACCTCGCTACTCCGAACGGGCGGGCGCTCGCTTTCGGGGGAGCGCCGTGTAGGGGTAGGTCAGTCAGCAGGCGTTACGAGGTCCAGAACCAGCGGAAGCGGCCGTCGCCGCCGCCGGTGACGGCGTAGACGGACTGCCCGGCGGTCCACTCGAACGCGTCACCGATGTGGTCGGCGAGCGAGGAGCCGCTGCTCAGCCCGTCCTTGTTGGTGATGAGCTGCCAGCCCACGTCGAGCAGCATCCAGACGATCGCGAGGATGCCGATCACCACCGCGGCGGCGTAGCCGACGGTCGCCTGCCAGATGAGCGCCCAGATGCGCATAGCGCGCCGAACGCGCCGATGTTCTTCTGGACCCAGCTTGCGTCGTCGAAGTTGCTGAACATCTTGGCAGAGTTCCGAAGGCCGAGGTTGTCGTCGCCGACGGTGTTGATCGAGAGCTCGCTCGTGCCACTGTCGGTCAGCGAGTTGACGTTGTGGTAGGTGACCTCCTCACCGTCTTCGGAGACGACCGCGTGGGCGTCCTCCGAGGTGTTGAGCCACGCCGTGTCCTCGTCCGCCTCCGCGTAGAACGTCGGGACGAACTGGCCGTTGAGCTGCGAGTAGCTCGACCAGATGAGGTCGCCCTCGCTGGCGTCTTCCGTCGACGTCGCGAGCGCGGTCGTCATGTTGCTGTCGACCGTGTCCAGCGTGACCGTCTCCGTGTTGTTCGTCACGTTCACCGTATCCGTCGAGAGGGTCGTACCCACGTCCTCGGTGGATTCGGTGTCGGTGTCGTTACTCCAGAACGTGAGGCTGCTCGTCGAGAAGCCGCCGAGGAGGCCGCTGCTGCCCTGACTCACGGGGTTCTCGGAGGCGATGAACGCCTGCGTCTCGTCGTTGCTGACTTCGAACTCGCCGGTCTTCACCGTGGAGTTTTCGTCGGACGTGTTGCCGTCGATCTTGTAGGTCAGCGTCTCCGTCTCGTTCGCGCCCAGCTCCAGCCCGTCGTAGGCTGAGAAGTCGTCCGGGATCGAGACGTTGTACGTGTAGGTCCCGTCGCTCTCGGTCTCGTAGGTCGGCGTCTCCGTGAACAGCGTGCGGTTACCCTGCATCACGGTCACGTCCGAGCCCATCGAGGCCGACTGGTACTGCAGCGTCGACGACGTGCTCTCGTTGTAGGTCTGGGTCGCGCCGCTACCGAGCTCGGAGTCGCCGGTCACGGCCGGCTCGTCACCGACCGAGCCGATGGTCAGCGTCGCCGTCGCGGTGCCCCACTCGGTGGAGCCGTCACTCGCGGCGACGTCAACCGAGTAGTCGCCCGTGCTGTCGGGGTTGACGAACGCCTCGCCGGTCGAGTTGATCGTGACCATCTCGCCCGAGGAGACGGAGACGCTCTGCTGGAGCGTGATCGTCAGCGTCGAGGTGCCGTCGCCCGAGGCGTCGGAGATGCCCAGCGATTCGCCGCCGTACATCACCTCGATGTTGCCCGAGCCGACGGACTGCACGTCGGTCTGGTCGTAGGTGAGTGTGATCTCTTTCAGACTGTCACTCGCGCCAGTCTCGAACTCGATGTGGTGATTCGCCGAAGCGCCGGCGACGGCCGGGTCAGCGTCGACGCTGGCCGTGTTGATCGTCGCCGCCGCAGTGCCCGTCAGCGCGATGGACCCCGTCAGCACGGAGAAGACCATCAGCGCGGCGAGCAGGATGCTACGCGCGTTGGATGTGTTGATACTCAATGTTTGAGAGAATCGGTTGGTCAGAAGTCGATACCGTCAGTCGTCGACGCTACCGGGCGGGGGGACGCCTCCGCCGCCGCAGTAGCGGATGTCGATCGTGGTCGCCAAGGCCCGCGGCCGGAGTCGAACCGGCCTGCTCCAAAGCGGGGAAGAACTCACCGGTGCTTACTCCTGATTTCGCGCATCGCGCTCTCCGCGCTGGCGGCTACGTATCGGCCGGGCGTCTGGTAGTCAACCCAGCCCATCGTGCTCATGAGCGCGGACTTCGACACGTCCCGCTTCGCGTGATTCGACGCCGCCGTCGCCCGGAGAGAGTGCGGGTAGACGTTCTCCGTGACTCGAGACGCCTCCGCCAGCGCGTTCACGCGGCGGTTCACCGTCGCCTTGCTCATCGGCCAGCGGTCGTACTCTCGGACGAAGTCCTCGACGGCGAGCTGGGTTCTGATATCGAAGTCGTAGGCGACGGTTCTCGAGCCGGCTTCGGTCTTCGGCTCCCA
>SDGW01000916.1_pt1 | contig 12222 bp, 14 predicted proteins | sample 2873831 | NCBI WGS metagenome assembly SDGW01 (sample SAMN08132700, study PRJNA421101) | hypersaline lake metagenome | isolation source: celular fraction 0.22 microns magnesium sulfate-rich crust from ephemeral... | place: Spain: Penahueca Lagoon, Toledo | collected 2011-07
TATGGCGTGTGCGCGTTCTCACGCCGGCAGACAGTACTGCGCAGCGCCGATGAGCGTATCGATGGGCTGGTAGATCAGATCGTGAATCGGCGGGTACGGGACGGGCACGCCGAGCAGGACGAGGCCGTGCGAGAGGGGAAGGTACCCCAGCACGAGGAAGGCGACGCCGAGGCCGCGGTGGATGCGCCCCAGCCACTGTTGCGGTGCGGCGTTGACGACCGTCCCGTAGACGAACAGCGACGGGAACGTCCCCGCGCCGAGGACGCCGAGCGCGACCGCTCCCTCGACGGGATCGCCCCGTGCCAGCGCGTAGAGGTACGCCGGGAACAGGAGTGGACAGGGGAGTGCAGCGTGCAGCGCGCCCAGACCGAGGATGCGTGGGCCCTCGACCCAGGTGTCGACGCGCGCGGTGAGTTTCGCCGCGACGCCACCGGCTGCCTCGATGCGGGCGAGGGGACCGCCCGCGCCCCCGCGGAGGTAGCTCACGCCGACGAGGACGACCACCGTCCCGACGACGACGCCGACGACCGCGCGGACGCCGTTGGCCGCCTGGGCGATGGCCGCCGCGTCGTAGACGACCGACCCGATCGCCCCCATGAGGCCGCCGACGAGCGCGTACGTCGCGGTGCGACCGGTGTTAAAGAGCAGGTGCTGGCGGATCTCGCCGAAGGAGGCCGGGCCGTCGTCGCCCATCCGCGAGGCGTACATCGTCACGAGCGGGCCGCACATGCCGAGACAGTGGGCGCCGCCCAGCAGGCCCACCGTGAAGAACACGACGAGTTCGAGCTGCGGGGCGAAGGCGTATGCGCCCCCGACCATCTCACTCCTCCCGCTCGCGCAGGGTGGCCAGGTCGCTCTGGACGTCTTTCCAGGTCACCGTGTCACTCGGGGTGTTCCCGGAGCCGCCGGACGCGGCCGACAGCTTGTACGTCCGCTCGACGTAGCCCTGCTTGTTCGCCAGCAACACCACGCCCGAGTGGGCGAACATGTACATGTCCATGTTCTGGGGCGTCGTCTTGGTGAAGCTCACGCCGTAGGTGTCCTGAACGACCTCCTTGGCCCGCTGTTTGTTCTCCGGGCGGAGGTACTCCCAGGTGCCGGTGTCGAGGTCGACGTTGTAACTCTCGGCGTACTCGCGGAACCGCTCCGCGTCGTCGCGCGCGGGGTCGAAGGTGATCTCGGCGAACGCCACGCTGTCGGCGTAGTCGTTCTCGATCGCGTGGTCCTGTACTCCCTCCAGGATCGCGGTCAGCCGCGGACACATCGTCTGACAGTACGTGTAAATGAACGTCATCACGAGGTCCTGGCCCGCGTAGTCGTCAGGAATCGACCGCGTCTCGTCGGCGAGCGCAGCGGGGACCTTCGCCGACGGGAGTTCGTCGCCGTTGGTCGGGAACGGGAGCGCGTCGGCGTTCCCTCCCCAGTCTTTCGCGTCGAGATAGGTGTTCCCGTCACCGGTGGTGCCGTCGTTCCCGCCCATAATGTTCGAACACCCGGCGAGGCTAGCGAGCGTGCCTGCACCGATGGTCCCGAGTACCGACCGCCGCGAGAGAGGTGACCGCGTCATGCCCGTAGCTTCGACTCGCCCCTCTTTAATGCTGTAGTACGTTCCTCGAACGCGAGAACGCGCGGCGATTACCCGCTCGCGTCTTCGAGCAGTCCGTCGACCAGGCGCATGAACCGGTCGACGAAGCGCTCGGCGTACGTCGGAGCGACTTCGGCCAGTAACAGCGCAGTCTCCTGCGGGCGTTCGAGATAGAGCGTGACGCGGCCCCGGTCGTCGCGGCGCTTCTCGACCACCTCGCGCTCGACCAGGCGATCGAGGTGATACTCCAGCGTGGACCGCGCGACGCCCATCTCGTCGGCGAGCGCACCCGGACGGCGGCCGTCCTCGGCCAGCAGCGCGGCGACCAGTTCCCGCGTGGTTTCGCGTCGGAGCAACGCGATGGTGGCTTTCTCCCACTCGTCGTAGCCAGTCGGGTAGTAGTGGGTCTGCCCGTACAGCGAGACCCGTTCGAGGTCGCCGTTGCGCACCAGCCGCGAGACGTGGTGCTGGACCTGCCCCGTCGCCTGATCGAGCGCGTCGACGATGCCCCGGAAGTGACTCCCCGGATGGTCGCGGACGTACTGGTCGACCTCCGTTCGGGAGTTAGTCATGGCTCACCTCCTCGTCGCTCTCCTCGGCGCGTGGCCGTCGCGCGACCGTGTGGACGGCCGCTGCCAGCAGGATGACGATCGTAGCGTCCGCGAGCAGATCCACCTGTCGATCGACTGCCGGCGTCAGCACGCCCGCGGCGACCAGCCGACCCACCAGTACTTGCCCGGCGAACGAAAGCAGCGCGAGGACGACGAACAGGTACGAGAGCGAGCGGCGCCGCACCAGCACCGTCACGCCGACGCCGAGCAACAACAGAGACCCGACGACGGCGACGGGCATCGCGACGACGACCGGCAGACTCCCCGGGCCGACCGAGACGGTGGGCACGGCGACCAGCCGCGCCACCGGCAGCCCGAGCGAGCCCAGCCCCGCCAGGACCGTCCCGGCACCGAGCAGCAGGAAGGCGCCGCCGACCGCGCGGGCACCGACGCGACCGAGTCGCACCGAGTTCACGACGAGGCCGAACGCCAGCAGCGCCGGGAGCGTACCGACTCCGAGCGCCGCGAGCGCCGCCGCCCCGCCGAGGGGATCGCCGAGCGCGAACGCGTAGAGGTACGCCGGGTACAACAGGGGACAGGGGAACAGCCCGTGTGCGAACCCGAGCGCTGCGGTCCGCGGCCCGGCGAGCCAGGCGTCGAGGTGGCGACGGACCGCCCGACTCACCCGGCCCAGCGGTGCCCAGAGTGACTGAGCAGTTCCGGCGAGCAGCGGATTCGGCGTCCCCGCGAGGTGGGCCAGGCCCGACGCCGCGACCACGAGACCGACGACGACGCCGATGATTCCCTGGAGCGCCCCGAACGGGGCCGGGAGCGTCCCGGCCGCACCGGCGACGAGGCTCCCGGCGAGGCCGAACAGCCCACCGAGCAGCGCGTAGCTCCCCGTTCGACCGAGATTGAACAGGGCGTGCTGTCCGAGCGCGCGACGCCGCCCGTCCGGCATGCGGTCCGCGTACAGCGAGACGAGCGGGCCACACATCCCGACGCAGTGGCCACTCCCGAGAAACCCCACGAGGGCGAACAGCCCGAGCGTAACTGGCGTCTGCTCCAAGCCCGTCCCGACCATACCACCACTCCGCACCCGACACCCAGAAAGCCCAGTTTCGTTCTCACGAACCGGGATTGCCCTGCACCATTTAAGATCGCGGCGGGGCCCTAGCGTTCGCCATCGTGCGGGCGTGCGACGCTGCGCCGAACCAAACCGATATACCCGCCGGGTCCGTCGGCCTCCGCATGTTCGAGGACATTATGGAGAAGTTCGAGGGCAGCCCGAGCCAGCAGGCTGTCATCCGGCTGCTGCTCGAACGCGGGTTCTCCGTCAACGACGAGGGGCGGGTCGTCTCCGGCGGGATCGAGATCCCCAACACCGGTATCGCCCGGGAGATCGGCGTCGACCGCCGCGTCGTCGATTCGACCACCGACGCCATCCTCGAGGACCCCGAACTTCGCCGCATCTTCCAGAACATCTCCCAGATCCCCAGCCTGATGGACCTCGCCCCGGTGCTGGACCTGAACGTGCTCACCGTCGACGTCATCGACACCGAGCAGCCGGGCATCGTCGCGGAGATCACCGGCCTCATCTCCGAGGAAGGCATTTCCATGCGCCAGACCGTCAGCGAGGACCCCGAGTTCGCCGTCGACCCCAAACTGTACATCATCACCGAGACGGAACTCCCGGGCCACCTCATCAACGAGATCCGGAACTTAGAGTACGTCCGGAAGATCGAATTGCAGTAACTACCGCAGATCGACGTAGGGCGGCTCCTCCAGCGGTTCGACGACGCGCGTGTGACCAGGGGTGCCGGCCGGCGATTTCGGCACCGAGAGATACTGGAGTTGGTCGGCGCCACGCCAGGTTCGTACGACCGGGTCTGCCGCGCCCGCGAAGACACTGGTGAGTTTGTCGCCGGTCACCTCCCGGTCCCCGGTCAACACGCGCGACAGCGTGTACGCCTCGTCGTTCATCAGGTTCCCGCTCGTCCAGTAGAACAGCTGTCTGGCCTGATTCGCGTCGACCAGATGCTGCAGCGTGGCCTGTTCGAGCACCGCCACCGCCTCGTCGACCTGTCCCCTGAGTCTGTCCACGAGCGTCCGAATCGCTTCCTGGATGCTTCCTTCGACCTCCTGGAGGACGACGTTCTCGCTGGGGAGATTCGCCAGCGTCGGATCGTCGATGCCGTGGCTGATCGGGTCGATCAGGTACAGCTGGTTGCGTTCCATCAGGTCTCGGACGGTGCCGACCTGCTCGGCCAGCAACCCGTCGATGCGGTTGCACAGCGCGCCGGGCGCCGTGATGAGGACGACCGGTCTGTCCTGTTCGATCGCCCGGGCGCACAGCGACGCGGTGATCGGCCAGTGGTCGGCGGTCCCCTCGTGTTCGAAGACGGTCGTCCCGCCGCGGACGAACCCACCGGTCAGCTCGTCGAACGAACTGATTCCCGTCCGGAAGGGGCGTTCGCTCGTCGCCCACTCCCGGGCGGCGACCGAAACGCCGTCGTCGTCGTGGGCGAGTGCGTGCCGACGCGTGTCGTGGTCGACGCCCCGGAGCTTCCGGATCCGGAGGAAGGTGCGCGTGTCGCCGCTGATCTCCTCGCGCCAGCAGTGGATGACGCCGTGTGCGGCCCGATCCAGGTCACTCGGGCCGTCGCCCGCCGCCGTCAGCAGTGCGGTGGCGTCGTGGGCGTCGAGCCGTTCGAGCAGCCGAAACAGCCCCTCACGGCCCCGCTCGCGGTCCGGCGCGAGATGCACTACCCCGGGCGCTCCATCGACGACCACCCGGTCCCAGTCGGAATCGGTGAGTCGATCGATCAGCGAGCCGTAGGACGTCGTCACCGCGTCGTCGCCGGTCTCGAACCGAACGCCGCCGCTCCCGTCCTCGCGGTGTGCGGCGGCGACCGTGAGCCCGCTTCCGTCGGGCAGCGACAGCGACGACCTGACGACGTCGAGCGGTTCGTCGGTCGTGACGTACAGACAGTCTTCGTCCGCGGCCAGTCCGGCACCGAGGAACTGGACGCCCAGTCGGCTCTTGCCGACGCCGGACTGGCCCCGCACCAGGAGCGTCCGCCCGTCCGGGATGCCGCCCCCGAGCATCTCGTCGAGTGTCGTATCACCTATCGAACACGCCATGGTAGATACATGTTCTCAGTGCTCATATAAGCCCCCCTCAACTCACCGCGCCGGCCGTCGCGAAACCCGTATCACACAGCCGTCCGAACTGGCGGCTGTGACCGACAGCTACCGGACGCTCGCCGGCCGCGGCGAGGCCGCCTTCGAGATCTCCGGCTCGGAGTTCATCGGCCACGCGGCCCCCGTCACCGACGTCGACGCCGCCGAGGCGTTCATCGCCGAGGTCTCGGCCGAGTACGACGACGCTACCCACAACGTCCCGGCCTATCGCATCCGCGCGGAACCCATCAAAGAGTGGGCGAGCGACGCCGACGAGCCCACCGGCTCGGCGGGCAAACCGTCGCTGAACGTCCTCCAGCAGGAGGAACTGGAGAACGTCGCGGTGGTCGTCACCCGGTACTACGGTGGCACGAAACTCGGTGTCGGCGGCCTCGCTCGCGCGTACGCTCGCGGGGTCAAAGACGCGATCGACGACGCCGGTATCGTCGAGGAACGGCCCCACGAGACGTTCACTGTCACCGTCGAGTACGACGACTCGGGGACCGTTCGCGGCATCCTGGAGTCTTCGCCCGGCGAGTTCGAGGCGGCCTACGAAGCCGAGGTCAGCTTCGCCGCTCGGATTCCCGTCGACGACGCCGCGTCCGTCCGCGACCGGATCCGCAGTGCGACCAGTGGCCGGGCTGCCATCGAGCGGGAGTGAGTTATCGGAACACGAGGACCTGCTGGGCGCCCTCGTGGAGATCGATCTGTTTCGGGATTCCCCTGCGGAACTCCTTCTTGCTCTTGCCGTTGATGTAGGACCCGCGGGTTTTGATGTTGCCGTTCGCGGAGCTTCTGAGCATCCTGTCCGTGACGATGGCGACGTTTTTCTTGCTGGCTCCCTGGCCCGCGAGCAGCAGTGCCGGAATCCCCACCGTCTCCACCATGTGGTCGATTCCATCGTAGATCCCCGCCGGGAGCTTCGCCTTGACGAGCCATTCGGTGCTCTGGACGACGGTCGACCGAACGCCGCCGCTCAGTTTGAGGATCTTCAGGTCGGGCATCGCGTCCGCGATGGACGTGATCGGCCAGTCCCCGATGGCGAACGTCACGTCCAACGAACCCTCCGTGAGTTGCGTCATCGCCTTCGACAGCCCGACGTTGCGCAAGCTGAAGTCGGCGCCGGACTGGGTCAAGATCTGGTTCGCGTTGGACGCTAACCGACCGTTCGTCTTCCCGACGTTCACCGTCGCGCCCGAGAGGTCGCTGAGTCTCTCCGCCTCCAGGCCAGGACGCGCGACCACCGTCACCGGCATCGGATACAGCGCCATCACGGCTCTGAGCTTGGTGTGTTTCTTGCTGACCTCGTTCATCCCGGCCCCTTTCTTGGCGAACAGGGCGGCGTCCGCACCCGCGATGGCGAACTCACCGGTCCCGTTGTTCAGGCGTGTGAGCGCCGTGGCCGCCGTCACGCCCTTCCGGAGCTTGATCTCTCGTGCGTCCTTCGTATTGAGGATCGAAACGAGTTCCTTGGACAGCTGCTTGTTCGTCTCCCCGAAGTACCAGTCAGTGGTTCCACCGCCACCACCACCGACACCGCCTCCCCCACACCCCGCGAGGGCGACGGCACCGGCGGCACCGCCGGCTGCGAGAAATTGACGTCGCGTCGACTCCCTCGACATGTATAATTTCTATTTAGTTCGCAGATATTAATACTATTTGGCAGAGTCGATATCCGCGATCAGCCGGGCAGTTCGAGCGTGCACCCACGTTTCGACTGCAGCGATACCACTGTTCCTGTACTGGGTTTCCAGGTGAAACAAAGGGGTTGCGGAGTCGGCGTGCGAGCCGACGTGCGCGGCCCGTGATTCCTGTCAGGTCGTCCGGAACGCGCGGTCACCAGCATCGCCGAGGCCGGGAAGAATAAATCCATCGTCATCGAGTTGGTCGTCGATACTCACCGTCACCACGTCTGCGGCGGGATACTGATCCGTGACGCGCTCGATGCCCGGCGGAGCGCTGACGGCCGAGAGAACGAACAACGCGTCGGGCGTGCCCGCGGCCAGTACTCGGTCGAGTACAGCACACATCGTCGATCCGGTCGCCAGCATCGGATCTGCGACGATAACGGTGTCCGACTCGGTGATCTCGGGGAGTTTCTCGTAGTCGATGTCGATGGGAAACTCGCCATCGCTGTCCATTCCCGCTTCCTCGTTGCGCCCGGCGCTGATGACGCCCTGTTTGGCCGTCGGGAACGCTTTCAACAGGCCTTCGACGAACGGCGTCGCCGCGCGGAGCACGTTGACGATGACCACGTCGTCCAGGCCGGAGACCTGTTCGCCCGTCGTCTCCGTGAGCGGTGTCTCGATCGGGACTTCTTCGGTTTCCATCGCCCCGTCGATGAGTTCGTAGCCGCAGATGCGGCCGAGTTTCACCAGCCCCTTCCGGAACCCCACCTGCTCGGTCTCCGCGCTCCTGAGTTCCGAGAGCGTGTGGCGTGCCAGTGCGTGTGTGACGACGTGAGCGGACCCCCGTTGCTCGATGGTCATAGCTGCGGTGTCGGTTGCTGGCCGCTTATACTTTCCAACCTGTCGGTCGGCGGATTAACGTCGGCGGCGTCCTCAGTACTCGACGCCCAGTTCGTCCAGCAGCGTCAGCGCCGCCTCGTGGGACGACGGCGGGCCGCGGCCGGTCACGAGGTCGCCGTCGACAGTGACAGAGGTGTCCGAATCGAGGTCGGCGTCCCAGTTCCCGCCGGCGGCGTTCACCTCGTCTTCGACCCAGTAGGGGAGCTTGCGGCCGTCGGGCATCAGGTCGCGGTCGTCGACGATCCCCTCTTCCCAGGCGTTCGGGAAGCCGGTCACGTCCCGGCCTTCGACGAGCAACTCCCCGTCGGAGCCCCGCGTGAACGCGAGGATACCGACGGCGTGACAGACGACGAGCGCCTTCTTGTCGCCGTCTTCGACGGCGGTCCGAAGCGCGTCTCGCGCGTGGCGGTCCTGGGTGATGTCCCACTCCGTCCCGTGGCCGCCCGGGAACACGACCGCGTCGTAGTCGCTGGCGTCGGCGTCGGCCAGGGCGATCGGGTCGTTCAGTCGCTCGTCGGTCTTGTGGACCTCTTTGACGTGCTCGGCGGTCTCCTCGCCGACCTCGTCAGGGTCGATCGAGCGCTCGTCGATGACCGGCGGCGACCCCGTCGGCGTCGCGACCGTGATGTCGACACCGGCGTCCGAAAGTGTGGTTAGCGGCTCGACACATTCCTCGCCCCAGTAGCCTTCCTCGCTGACGATAAACAGTGCTGTTGTCATCCGGGGGTCCGTATGGCGTCGAACCCTAAAAGTTCAAGCGTGCTACTGGCGGAGCACGACCAGGTACGTCAGGACGGCGACCAGTATCGTCCCGGTCGCCACGTTCCGCAGCGTGAACGAACTCAGGTCGACGAACGCCAGTCCCCAGACGACGACGGTGCTGAACAGGGCTGACAGCAGCAAATCGAGCACCAGCAACACGCGGATGTCCCCGTCCGACATACCGTGGTCGTCTCGCCCCGTGCTGTTATCTCTGTGGATCGTCGCTGGACCCGTCCCTCGATCCGCGTCGCGTGACGCCACAGTAGCTTTAGGTGCCCGTCGCCAGGGTCCGGTATGCGCGAGGTCGAGGCGAGTCGGTTCGTTACGGCGACGCTCCCGGAACTCGAACGGGCGCTGTCCCCGAGCGACGTCATCGAGCACGAAGGCACGTTCACGGTCGCCGAGGTCACGGAGACGGACGACGCCCAGCGGGTCACCGCCCGGGCCGGCGGGATGGAGGTGACGTTCGTCGTCGAGGAGCGCGACGACGGCTATTACTACGCGCAACTGGGCGACCAGGGACCCTTCGAGTCGATGGCGACGACGGTCACCTTCGCCCGGCGCAACGAGGGGACCGACGTCACGATGCGCTCGACGGTCAGTCTCGGTCTGCCGCTGTCGGCGCTCACCGACCGCATCGCGGCCTGGAAGCGGCGCGGTGAACTGGAACGGGCGCTGGACAACGTCGCCGCCGCCGTCGAGTGAGACGGCCGGTAGACGGCCGCCAGACAGTGGGTTTATGCGTGCAACTGCCCTACGCTCTGGGCACGAACGTGATCGCACGCGAACCAATCGAGAGACCCTCGCAGGCGTCGATTCTGTCGGTGACTCCGGTCGGACGTAACTGTTCTCGGGAGGCGTGAGACGATGAGTGTCGAGCGCCGCATCGAGGCGTATCTGGAGACGGTGCGGGAGTGGCTCCACGGCCTGTATCACGGGATGATCGAGCACCCGTCGACGGAACTCATCGAGAAGGAGGCCGAGGACACGGAGGACGTCTTCCTCTTTGCCTGCTTCGCCGACGCCTTCGGCGTCCCGAGCCCGGTGTCGTACTACACGGCCGAACTGCTCCCGTACCTCAGCGAGGAGTTCCGCGAGTGGGAACGCCGGATGTGGGACCGCCAGTCGATGCTCGAACGTAAGGGCCAACAGTATCACTTCTAACATGCACAAGTTCGTCTTCTTCGGCGGCAAAGGCGGCGTCGGCAAAACGACGGTGTCGAGCGCGTATGGCCTGAAATGCGCCCGGGCCGGACTGCGGACGCTCGTCGTCTCGACCGACCCGGCACACAGCACGTCCGACGTGTTCGACCAGCAGTTCGGCGACGACCCGGCGGCCGTCGACGGCGTGGAGAACCTCTGGGCGATGGAGATCGACCCCGAGGAGGAGATCGAGGCCCACCTCATGGAGACCAAGCGGGCGATGACCGACCAGGTCAGTCCGAGCGTCGTTAACGAGATCGAGCGCCAGATCGAACTGGCCCACCGCACGCCCGGCGCCTACGAGGCGGCGCTGTTCGACCGCCTCATCGAGGTGATGCGGACGAGCGACGAGTTCGACCGCGTCGTCTTCGACACGTCACCGACCGGCGGCACGCTCCGCCTGCTGTCCCTGCCCGAGTTTCTCGAAGACTGGGTCGAGCGCCTGGCTGCCAAGCGCGAACAGAGCATCGACCTGTTCGAGCGAGCGGCCATCGGCGGCAAGGAGGCCCGCCGGAAACGGGAGGACGACCCCATCATCGCCCGGTTGCTCGAACGCAAGGAGATGTTCGAGTTCGCCGGCGAGACCCTCCGGAACGAGGCCGCCTTCTTCCTCGTGTTGAACCCCGACGAACTCTCGATCAACGAGACCGGCCGCGCGATCGACAGCCTCGGCGACTCCGGACTCTCCGTCCAGGGCCTCGTCATCAACAAGGTCGCGCCGGAACCGGACCCGGACGAGACCGGCCGCGGGGCGACGTATCTCCGGGAACGGTACGAGACCGAACAGGACCGGATTACTCAGATCCGCGAGGAGTTCGACGAACCCGTCGTCGCCGTCATCGAACAACGGATCCGCGAAGTGAAAGGTGACCTCCTCGAGGCGGTCGCGACGGGACTCGATATCGCCGTCGACCGTCCGACGGAACAGCCCTGACGTCCCAGTTCCCCCGCAGTCGCTCTCACTGACGACGTTCTTATCATTCCTCGCCCGACGGTCCGGGGCGCGAGTTCTGTCCGCGCGGACTAGTGTCCGCTTTGATACGTTCCCTGATAGTTCTTGGAAACTCTTAAGACCGAATCGTCGACTAACATTCATGAGAGTCCATTTCATGGTCCAAGCACTCTGGCTCGTGGTCGCGACGTTGATCACGTTCAGCATCGGATACCTGGGGTATTCGCGGTACCTCGTCCAGTTCGTGGAACTCGACGAAGACCGCGAGACGCCGGCACACAAGTACGAGGACGGGCAGGAGTACGTCCCGGCGAAAAAGCCGGTCCTGCTCGGCCATCACTACTCGAGTATCGCGGGCGGTGCGCCTATCGTCGGTCCCATCACGGCCGGCGTCGTGTGGGGCTGGGTCCCGGCGCTGCTGTGGATCGCGATCGGGAACCCGCTCCTGGGGAGCGTCCACGACTTCGTCTCGCTGTCGGGGAGCCTCCGCCACGAGGGGAAGTCGATCGGCTACATCATCGGCGAGTACGTCGGCGATCGCGGGAAGAACATGTTGCTGTGGTTCGCGTTCCTGACCATCATCCTCGTCGTCGCCGTGTTCGCGCTGGTGGTCGGCATCGTGTTCAACGCGTACCCGCAGGCCGCGACGGCCAGCTTCGTGTACATCATGCTGGCGCTGGTGTTCGGCGTCTACCTCTACCAGCTCGATCTGCCCTTCATCGCCGGCACGATCGCGTTCGTCGCCGCCGTCTTCGGTGGCGTCTGGATCGGCATCCAGTACCCGCTCGCGTTGTTCCCGGCCGCCCCCGACGCGGCGTATCCGGCGGGGACCATCGTCCTGTTCAGCGGCGGCGCGGCGCTCCCCGGCGCGAGCGCGCTCGGAGCGAACACCGCCGGCTGGGTGCCGGTGGTCTTGATATACGCCGCCATCGCGGCGGTGCTGCCGGTGTGGACGCTGCTCCAGCCGCGTGACTTCCTGTCGTCGTTCCTGCTGTACGCGGGCGTCGGCGGCGCACTGCTGGCGATCATCGTCGGCACGCTGCTCGGGACGTCGGCGGAACCGCTGACCATCTCGCTGGAGCCCTACTATGGGTTCATGGGAACCGCGGGGCTGCCGCTGTTCCCGCTGTTGTTCGTGACGATCGCGTGTGGAACCATCAGTGGCTTCCACTCGCTGGTCTCCTCGGGGACGACCGCAAAGCAGCTCAACAAGGAGACCGACGCGCGGGTCATCGGCTACGGTGGCATGCTCGGTGAGGGACTGCTCGCGACGCTCGCGCTCGCGACGGTGTCGGTCGCCGGCGTCACTGCCGGGGGCGGCGTCGGCCGTGCCCTGCCGAACTTCGCGTCCGGCGGCGCGACTATCCTCACGAGCTTCGGTATTCCGCCGTCCTTCGGCGCGCCGTTCATGGCGCTCGTGCTGGTGAGCTTCCTGCTGACGAGCACCGACACGGCGGT